>Ga0335069_10001221_pt1 | contig 41551 bp, 38 predicted proteins | sample Lox_Sample_11_FD_206714 | JGI IMG/M metagenome (GOLD analysis project Ga0335069, IMG submission 206714) | Soil microbial communities from Loxahatchee National Wildlife Refuge, Florida, United States - Lox_Sample_1.1 | ecosystem: Environmental > Terrestrial > Soil > Wetlands | place: USA...
TCTGATTTCGTCCGAGCTATGGCTGGAACTGAACCGGCTTTACCTGGATTCGCTGAGCTGGTCGGCGCAATCGCTGGCGGCGCGCGGGATGAATTCGTTTTTCACCGAGCTTCGCGACCGCTTCTACACGCTGATCGGAATAATTTCGAGCACGCTGCCCCGCGACGAGCTCTACGATTTCATGCAGATAGGGACGATGATCGAGCGGATAGACAACCTCGCCCGGTTGCTCGACGTCAAGTACCACTATCTGCTGCCGAGAGTTGAAGATGTTGGAGGCGCAATTGATTTGCGCCAGTGGACGGCGGTCCTGCGCAGCGCGTCAGCTCTGGAAGCGTTTCGCCGCAACTATGGAAACGCGATGCAAATCGACCGCGTCGTTGAGATTCTGCTCTTCGATCGGACCTTTCCGCGATCGGTTCGCTTCAGCTCTGATCGGATAACCGAATCGCTGTCGCGAATTGCCGATGACGGCGAAGACGAAGAAGTCGCCAGGGCGGCGCAGGCGCTCAGCGCCGATCTTCACGATGCTTCGCCATCGAAAATAATCTCCGGCGGTTTGCATGACTTTATGCTCGGACTTCAGGACCATTCGGCTGCCATTGCGCAGGCGGTATTCGATCGTTTTATGGCTCTTGGGTAGACTGGGAATCGATGCTGCTGCGCATCACTCATCGAACCGAATATCGCTACGATAACCCCGCGTACGATTCGCACAACGAGATGCGAATACGTCCGTGGGACAGCGGCGATCAGAGCTGTCTCGCATTCGATTTACGCTGCGAACCGGCGGGCGCAATTCTGGAGTATCGCGATTTCTTCGGAAACCACGCGCATTCGGTGTCGGTCCCGCAGCCGCACGACTCGCTGACAATCGTCGCGCAGTCGCTGGTCGAGAAAACACCTCCGCCCGACAATCATTATCCCGAGGTTTCCTTCGAGCGCTTTCTTATCGACGACGAAGTGCGCGAGCAAACGAGCTACGAGTTCTTGAACGCCAGCCGCTACGTCCCGTTCAGTAACCGACTGAGGAAATTCTTCTGGATGACGTCGCGGCCGCGTCCCGGCGAGGACGTTGCGAACTACGTGATGCGGATAGTCCAGTACCTGCGCGATCAGTTTGAGTACGAAACCAGCACGACGCACGTTCATTCGAATCTCGACGATATCCTCAAAACCGGAGGCGGAGTATGCCAGGATTTCGCGCATCTGACGCTCGGAATCCTACGGTTGGCGGGAGTTCCCGCGCGCTACGTATCGGGATATCTGACGCCGCCGCCTGACAATTTCGTTGCGGAACTGGGAGAGCAGGCGAGTCACGCCTGGATCGAGGCGTGGCTGCCGGGGACGGGATGGACCGGCTTCGATCCTACCCATCGATGCCGCACCGACGAGCGCTTCATCGGCGTCGCCGTCGGTCGCGACTACAACGACGTGCCTCCGATTCGGGGAGTGTTCCGCAGCGAAGGTGGCCGCTCGATCATGAGCGTCGACCTGAAATTCGAACCGCGAACGGTCGCGTCGCCGAACGGGTTCGAGGATCAGTCGCAGCAATAGGCGCGCGATCCAACTCCGCGCTCAGTATGTCTGTCATTCCCGCGCGTCTGGTCTGTTTTGTCTGGCGCGCGAGGAATCCCGGCGGCAGCGACTACCGCTGTATCCGGGACCCCTCGCGCGGTTTTTGCTACCAGTTCTTGACACTTTGCTCTGCGCGAAAGGCGGTCTGAAAAACGCGCGCGGGGGTGACAGAAACGAAAAAGGACACGCGGGGTTTAGAACGATGCGCTACGGAGCGCGTGCGCATCACTCGATCTAGAACACTGGAATGATGTCTTCGGGGCCGATGTCGCCGACATCCGCGCCTGCGATGTCCAGTTCCGGAATCGCTGGAAATTCGATGCGCCATCGCTCGACCAGCTTGCGCACGCGCGCGATCGCCAGTCGCCAATTGTCCGCCTGCTCATCGACCGTGAGGATGCCGAGTCCTGCCTTACGCGCGATATTCAGCAGCACGCGATGGTTGGCGAGAAAGTAATCCGGCAAATCCCAGAACTGGCCCGGCGGCTCCCATAGCACCATCGACAGGAACACGAATCCCGCGCGAAGCTGCCTGGTCACGAAGGCGCGATGCTCATCCGTGAGCCCCGGCCATTCCTTTTCTAGCAATACCGTGCAGATTTGCAGATGACGCGCTTCGTCCATGCCAATCTTGCGGAACATGTCGGCGTAGAGCGGATGTTTCGTCGCGCGCGACATGCCGTGGAACAGCGTCGAAGCCGCAACCTCGCCCATCATGAAGGACGTGAAAATGATCGCGAGCGGATACTTGCCGAGCGAGTTCGAATAGCCCGTCCAGTAGCGTCCGCCGTTATGGTAGAGCCATCGGATGTTGTTGTGCGCGACCATCTCGAGCTCGGTGCGCGGCTCCCACGATAGCGGCCCTCCCGGCACCAGACGCTGGATCGCGCGCCCGCACGTTTCTTCGTGATTCACCTCGTCGCGGGTGATCGAGAAGAAGCACTTGCGAATCGGATCCTCCTCGTGCTGCTCGTGCGCGTGAATCATCGCCTTGGCGAAAACCGGCGGCCCTGACGCGTCGAAGTTCGAAAGCAGCGCGAACCAGTACATCATCGCTACGCGCTCTTCACGCGACCAGACATTGGGGTCGAAAGTGTCCCACGGGAGCATCGCGGGATTGTATCCCTCGCGCTTGGCGCGCTCGTAAATCTCAGCGAGCTTGGGCGTCTCGACGCGCCATTCGATCGGGAAAATGTTGGGCTGCACGACATCCGGAGCCGGGGCGAGTCCGCCCGCCGGAATCACGAAATCGCTCATAATGTGAAGGCCTCCCGGGGCTGTTTGACGTTTACCAACCATTCGGTTGGTTTTCAAGAGGCTCTTTTAGGGGTGCTCGCGCGAGGGTTTCGAGCCAATCCTTCGAAAGCAATCTTGAACGCCGCTTGGGCGATCTCCCGCGCGTGCAAACTGCCCTGCGGTCGATACCATTCCGTGATCGAATTGAGCATCCCGAAGAGCAGACGCGTCGCCAGCCTCGCATCGATATCGGCGCGCAACGATCCTTCGCGCTGGGCCTCGGCGAAAACCGCCGAGACGAGATGATCGAAATCGCGGCGGCGCTCGAGCACGCGGCGCTCCGCGCGCGTGTTGCCGCGCACTCGCAGCAGCAGCGCGACCTCGGGCAGCATCTCGACGGTTATCTCGATTGTGCGGCGCACCAGGTGCTCAAGCCGCGACAGTGCAGTTCCGGATGTCGCGTCCGGCTCCTCGAGCGACGCGAACAGCGCGTCAAATGCGCGCCCGACGCCACGCAGCAGCAATTCCTCCTTGCTGCGCACGTGATAGTAAATGCTGGCCTTCGTGATGTGCGCGGCGCGCGCGACCTGATCGAGCGAGCTTCCGTCGTATCCCCGCTTTAGGAACACTCCGACCGCAACGTCGAGGAGCGCATCTATGTCGTATGGCTTGCGCCGGCTTGCCGGAGGGCGTCCCACATCGTATCTCCCGAATGTGTGGGTTATGAAATACACTTTAGACGGTAGGCGCGCATCACCTCCGCCTGATAATTCCGTAGCCATCCGTTTGGAGAATCGAAATGAAGTTCGGAATAGCGATACGCAACATGGGACCGCAGAGCAGCCGCGCCGCCGTCCGCGAGTGCGCGCGCGTCGCAGAAAGCCTGGGGTTCGATTCGCTATTCGTATCCGATCACCTCTGCATCCCGCCCGATCAAACCGAAGGCTCAGGAGGCCGCTATCTCGACGTTCTCGCCACCCTCGCCTATATGGCGGGGATCACTGAGCGCATCAGATTAGGCGTCAGCGTGCTCGTCGCGCCCTATCGCCCGGCGGTTTTGACCGCGAAGCAGATCGCGACGATTCAGGAGCTGTCAGGCGAGCGGATGATCCTCGGCGTAGGCGTGGGATGGATGAAGCCCGAATTCGACGCTTTGGGCGTCGATTTCCGCCGTCGCGGCCCGATCGCGACCGACACGCTCGCCGTGATTCATCATCTGTGGGATTCAACCAGTGCGCGCCCCTTTTCAGGATCGACGGTGCGCTTTCCGGCCTTTGTTTTCGAGCCGCATCCGAAGCGTCCGCCGATCTGGATCGGCGGCAACGGCGCGGCTGCTATCGATCGCGTGGTGAAGTTTGCCGAGGGTTGGCATCCGATGTTGCGCGCTCCGGACCTCAAACCTGCCGTCGAGAAGTTGCGTACGAAGATGAATGCTGCGGGCCGCCCCGATCCGGAGATCATCGTGCGACGGGGGATGAGTATGGATGATACTGGTGCGGCGCGCGCAAAACTCGACGCCGAGCGCGACGCGGGCGCGACCTATTTCATCCTCGATCTCGGGCGCTACCACGACGAGAAGGAATTCGCGCGTTCTGCGGAGATCTTCACCAGCCGCGTCGCCCGCTAGGGTCGTGAGTTAAAAATTGGACGCAGAAGTCGAGCCGCTCCGGCCACAGAGTTCGAGCTTTGTGTCTGTCATTCCCGCGCGTCTGATTAGTTTTTGTCTGGCGCGCGAGGAATCCCGGATTCCGGGACCCCTCGCGCGGCAGCCACGCGCGGGGGTGACAGAAAAAGCCTCAGGACACCAGGGAACCTCTGATAGCAGATGTCCCCGTTTGTCATCCCGAGCGAAGAGAGCAACGCGAACCCTTCGGCTGCGCTCAGGACAGGCTCCGTCGAGGTCGCTCGGACAGCTTCGCTGCCAAGCGCTTCAGCACCCCCGTCCCAGCCTTCCCCTGCGGCAAAACGCGGGGGAAGGGACAAGCAGTTGTCCGCGAAGTGCTCCTTACTCGTGCGGAGTCTCACTAGACTCTTTCCGTCGTTCGCCGGCGTTACCTGCCCTTCGCGGCGTCCTGCTATACACGCATAGAAACCCGGGGCGCCCTTGCGCCGAGATCAGCCGGGGCTGGAGCGTCGAATATGCGCAGACTGGAAAACAAGGTCGCGGTGATCACAGGCGCCGCAAGCGGGATGGGACGCGCGACAGCGATTCGCTTCTCGCAGGAAGGCGCGTCGGTCGTGGTCGCGGACCTGAACGTCGCAGGCGGCGAGTCGGTCGTTCGTGAATGCAAAGAGAACGGCGGCGACGCCGTTTTTCAGAAAGCGGACGTATCGGCCGAAGAGCAGGTCAAGGCGATGATCGAACGCGCGGTCAAGGAATTCGGCCGCCTCGATATCACCTTCAACAACGCCGGACTTGGCGGCGCGGTCGGCCCGATCGAGAGCATCGCGGTCGAGGATTGGGACAAAACCTTCGCGGTGTTGGTACGCGGCGTATTTCTCGGCATCAAGCACTCCGTTCCAATCATGCGCAAGCAGGGAGGAGGAACGATCATTTCGACGGCGTCGCTTGCTGGCCTTCGGGGGTACGACGGAATCCACGCCTACTCGGGCGCAAAGGCGGCGGTCGTCAACATCACGCGATCGGCGGCCGTCCAGCTCGGACGCGACAAGATTCGCGTCAACTGCATCTGCCCCGGTGGCATCAACACGCCGATTCTCTACGGCACCACGCCGGGCGGCGAGCAGATTATGGAAAAGGTGCTCGCGAATTTGCAGCCCATCAAACGTGCCGGAACCCCATTCGACATCGCCAACATGGCGCTGTTCCTTGCTTCGGACGAATCCGAATGGATCACGGGCACGGCGATGGTCGTCGATGGCGGAGGAATCGCGGGCGAATCGCTGACGCTCGGTGACCCGACTCAGACCAATGCGCTGCCGCCGAGCGGCTTCGCAGGTCCTTCGTTCCAACGCTAAGCGCGAAAATGAATGACGGCGCGCGTCGGGTCAACTCCGATGCGCGCCGTTGGTTTCAGATCGAGTAGCGCTGGAGCAGATTGCGCGTGATGACGAGGCGCTGGATTTCGTTCGTCCCCTCGCCGATCATCATCAGCGGCGCATCGCGATAGTATCGCTCGACGGGAAATTCCTGGGTGAACCCATAGCCGCCAAGCACACGCATCGCGTCGAGCGAGATCTTCGCGCAAGCTTCCGATGCGAACAGCTTCGCCATCCCAGCCTCGAGATCGCATCGTTCGCCCGCATCCTTCTTCCGGGCCGCGTTATAGACGAGCAGCCTCGCCGCTTCGACGTGCGTGGCCATATCGGCGAGCATCAGCTGAACTGCCTGATGCTGACAAATCGGCTTTCCGAAGGCCGTGCGCTGTTGGGAATAGCGAATAGCAGCCTCGAAGGCCGCCTGACCAACGCCGACCGCCCGCGCCGCGACGTTGACGCGTCCGACTTCCAGCGCGCTCATCACCTGCTTGAAGCCCTGCCCCTCGGCGGCGCCAATCAGATGCGCAGCCGGAACGGGAACATCGTCGAAGAGCACTTCGCAGGTATCGATTCCCTTGTAACCGATCTTCTTGAGATTGCGGCTGACGGTGGGACCGCGATCGCTTTTCTCGACAGCGAACATACTGATTCCAGCGTACGCCGGCTCGGCCTTCGGATCGGTCTTCGCCGCGACCGCGAGCATCGTGCCTTCGCGGGCGTTCGTGATGAACATCTTCGAGCCGCTAAGGACGTAATCGTCACCGCGACGCCTGGCCACAGTGCGGATAGATTGCACGTCCGACCCCGCGTGCGGCTCGGTCAGCGCGAGGCCGCCGCGCTTCTCGCCACGCGCCATGGCAGGCAGAAAATACTGCTTCTGCGCAGCAGTCCCATGATGGGTGATCACATAGGCCATGATGAGGTGGCTGTTGATGACCCCCGCCAGACTCATCCATCCGCGCGATAGCTCTTCCATGATGCGGGCGTAGGTTACGAAACTGAGTCCGAGACCGCCGTGCTCGACCGGGATGGTCGCGCCGAAGAGCCCCAGTTGCTTCATCGTCGCAACGAGAGCGTGCGGATATTCGTCGCGATGCTCCAAGTCGGAGGCCGTAGGCATCACGTCGCGGTCGACAAAGCGCCGGACAGCTTCGATTATTTCGCGATCCTGAATCTCATCCATTACTTGAACTCCCGACCGCCCCCCGGACTAAGCGGTTGTACGGGGCTGAACCTGCTTTTCGATATCGGGCTCCAGATCCTCCCGCGCGGTCTCCAAATCATAATGAACCTGCAAGTTCATCCAGAACTCTGGTCCTGTCCCGAAATAACGCCCGAGGCGCAAGGCAGTATCCAAGCTGATGCCGCGCTCGCCTTCAACGATCGCATATAGCCGATTGCTCGGCACTCGCAACGCCAAAGCGAGAGCGTTGACCGTCAGATTCAGCGGTTTTAGAAACTCTTCGCTGAGCATCTCGCCCGGATAGCTGAGAGCGATCTTCCGTTTGTTGCAGCGCATAAGACCGTTTAGCGATCACACTGGGATACTGTGAAGTCTGATGGCGGTTCAGTTTGACTCACGCCGTTTCCGGTCGTGCTTAAAGACCGCGAAGAACGCAATCGCGATCCAGATCGCGCAGAGCCAATTCAACGCGACGAGCGTCGAAAACCCAATCTTGCTCGGCGCGAACAATTTGACCCCAAAAATGATCGTGGCGAGTAGTCCGACGGCTAGAAAAGGGAGCCGGTCGGAGCCCGCCGCCTTCTTCCAGTAACACCAGAAACCCCAGAATACCAAGGAAAGATCGAACAAAAGATCGAGGGCATTGGAAAATCGAGTAAACATTCCGAGGGTTCTTGACTGCGCAGCAGCCCCGTTTACGTGTCGTGCGGCATGACTCCATTAGCGCACAAAGCTCGTCAAATCGCCATCAGCGACCCAAACCGGCGAGGGCCATCACACAGCTTTAGCCTGCTGGACTAGAGCGGCCCTGATCATTTGAGGTTGCGAGATGATGAACGTCCTGTTAAAGTAAGTGTCAAGTTGACGCAAACTCGAACCATTAGAGGGGGTTTGACAGGCGCCTAATGAGTCTGAATGGACAAACGCTGAACGGACATACCGACGGTCACGTCGCCGAATTGCGCACTCGCTTTGCCGCACTCGGACAAGCCGGCTACGACCTCGAAGACTGCGAACGTTACGCGCGCATGATTGATGAGATAACCGACCTCAAGCGCGAGCGCCGCGCGATCGTGCTTGCGCACAATTATCAGCGCCCCGAGATTTTCGAGGTCGCGGATTTCGTCGGCGATTCGCTCGAGCTTGCGCGCAAGGCTCGCGACGTTGAAGACGCCGAAGTAATCGTGTTTTGCGGTGTTCATTTCATGGCCGAAACCGCCAAGGTGCTGAATCCCGCGCGCAAGGTCCTCATCCCCGATCTTCGAGCCGGGTGCTCGCTGGCCGACGGCGTCACCGCCGAGGCGCTCACCGATCGCAAAGCCGAACTGCTCTCGATTTATCCCGACCTCAAGGTCGTCTCATACGTGAACTGCACGGCCGATGTTAAAGCGCTCTCCGATGCGTGCTGCACGTCAGCCAACGCCATCAAGGTGGTCGAGGCGATCGATTCCGACAATATCCTGTTCGTACCCGATCAGAACCTCGCCAACTACGTTCAGGAAAATACCCGCAAACGCATCATCTCCTGGGACGGCAGCTGCTATGTGCATCACCAGATCACGCCCGCCGAGATCGATCGCGTGCGCCAGTCGATCCCCGGAATCGTGGTAATCGCTCATCCCGAATGCCGCAAGGACGTCCTCGCGCTGGCCGACGCGGTGCTGTCGACGTCTGGGATGGTCCGCTTCGCGAAGGAAAGCAAATCCGACAAATTCCTGATCGTCACCGAGTGCGGGCTCTCCGATCGCCTGCTGATGGAAATCCCGGAGAAGCATTTCTACAAGGCGTGCAAGCTCTGCCGGTACATGAAGATGATCACGCTCGACAGCACGCTCGATTCGCTAAAGAACCTGCGTTACGAGGTAACGCTGGACGAGGGCGTACGCGCAGGAGCGCTGCGCGCGCTGGAGCGGATGCTTCAACTGAGCGCGTGAACGCATCTCGATCCACTCCCGAAACAGATTCGATCCGCCCGGGCCGCAATCTCGGGCCGGCGCGTCCGCGCGTCGCCGTCGATACGGTTTTATTCGCCGTCGATGAGGGTCGCCTCAAGAGTTTTCTAGTTCCGATGCGTTCTCGGGGCCGAGCAACGGATACTTGGGCGTTTCCGGGAGGATTGGTGCAGACGGGCGAGATGCTCGACGATGCCGCGCGTCGCGAGATCGAATCTGCGACCGGCCTTCACGATTTCTATCTCGAGCAGCTATTCACTTTCGGCGACCCGTCGCGTGATCCCCGCTCTCACGTCGTGTCGGTCGCGTACATGGCGCTCGTGCCCCACGCGTACGAGCCGGCGCCCCATCCCGACTTTCCACGCGGGCATTGGTTCGAGTTCACCTCTCTGCCACCGCTCGCCTACGACCACGGCGAGATGGCGGCATATGCACTGCGACGGCTTAAGGCGAAGCTCGAGTACACCAACATCGCCTATGCGATGCTGCCGCGGGAATTCACTTTCGCCGAGTTGGAGGAGCTATACGCGCTGATTCTCGACCGGCCTATCGATCGACGCAATTTTCGGCGGCGGATCATGTCTATGGGCATCCTGCAGGAGCTGGCGCGAAAGCGCGGCGGGCCGCATCGTCCGGCTGCGCTCTACAGTTTTGTCCATCAGAGTCTGCACTCCATCGAAATGCTATAGTAGGTTTCGGTATCGAGGCAGGAGGAAAGAGCCTTGCTCAACAGCAGGACGACAGCCGTGGCTATCGCCGCCGTCGCATTGGTTGGGGCTGCGGTTTACGCGGCTGTGATGCTCCGCGGACCGGCTTCGGGCGCGCCCCCGTCGAGCGGAGATATACCGGGGCGCTCGCTGCGGATGACTCTCGATCCGAACCTTTTCACCGGTTCGGTGCGCGAAGCCTATGAAATCGCGGGGAGAAATCCGGCCCTGCTGGACCAGCTTCACTGCTATTGCGGATGCGACAAGGTAAACGGTCATAAGAGCCTGCTGGACTGCTTCCGCGACTCGCACGGCGCGAGTTGCCGAATCTGTGTGGGCGAGGCAAAAGAGGCCGACGTACTCTCAAAGCAGGGCATCAGCGTGGAGAAAATCCGCGACCTTCTGCGCGAACGCTACGATCATCCGGAGTAGATTTTGCTCAACTTCGTCTCCGGCTATATCGAACACTTTACCTACGCCGGCCTGTTCATCGTCCTTATGCTGTGCGGACTCGGCCTGCCTTTGCCTGAAGATTTGGCGCTCCTGACAGGAGGATACCTGGCTCATCGCGGATTGATTCAATATCCGTTCGCACTGGGGATATCGCTTCTGGGAGTGATCACCGGCGACAATTCGTTGTTCTTTATCGGAAGGCACGCCGGCTCGCGGATACTGCGCTATTTCGGTATCGGACGACGCGGCGAGAACAGCAACATCGCGCGCATCCGGAATTTCTTCGAGCGTCACGGTAATCGCGCGATTTTCTACGCGCGCTTTCTGGCGGGGTTGCGCGCGCTGGTTTATCTGTCGGCGGGATCGTTCGGCATCGCCCCTGCCCGGTTTTTCCTCTACGATCTCCTCGGCGCTGTGATATCGGTTCCGATAGTCGTGAGCGTTGGATATCTTTTCGGCGCACATCTCGAGAAGATCGTGAAATATCTGGGTGGCTTGGAGCATCTCCTGCTCATTGTCGGCGGTTTGTGTTTGCTCGTCTACGCGACCCGTCTGCTTGTGCAGCGCGCCAATGAAGCCTAGCCTCGCAAGTGCGGAGATACTGCGAGCTTTCGATATCGCGCCAGCCAGGCTGGTGAATCCCGATGCGGTTCAGATTTCCGGCGCTTAATCTCAAGGCGAAACTCATCGCCCTGATGGTCATGTTGCTCGGGCTGACGCTCGGCGCCGAAGTCGCGGTAAGCCTCACGACCCAGCAGCAGATCGTCGAGACGACGCAGGAAAAGGTCAGCGATCTTGCGAACGCGATCCAAATAAGCGTGCAAGAGCTGACCTCCGTCGGTCCGAGCGACCCCCAGCGGCTTCAATCCTACGTTTCGAGCCTGCATAACAAGGGCCTCGAAGTTTCCATCGCATCGAGCCAAAACCTGATCATCAACAGCTCGAATCCGAAACTGATCGGCGCCGCGCTCAAGCCCGGCGCACAGGATCGCGTGGTAGTGGAGCAGCTCAGCGACGGCGACTCGCAAGTGCGTCCGGTCCGTCTTGGTCCGGAGACCAACGAATCGACGGTCTATCTGATTCCGGTGCGGGTTGAGAACAATCTGCTCGGCTACGTTCGCGTCGTTGCGAACTTCGGCGACTTCGCCCGGCCGCTCGCGCAGAGCCGCTATCACCTGCTGACGCTCGCGATGGTGATATTCGCGGTGGGACTCGCGATCGCGTATCTGCTGGCGGAGCGTTACGTCGAGCCCATCCATGCGGTCGCCGATGCTGCGCAGAATATCGCCGCGCGCGGCCTCGAGACGCTGCCCGCGCCCAATCGTCGCGATGAAATCGGGCTTCTAGTGCGCAGTTTCAATGAGATGGTCGACCAGCTTCGACGGGCGCGTGAACGCGAAGCCGAGCTAAATCGTCTGGAGCGGTTCACGGCGCTCGGCCAGCTTGCAGGAGGACTCGCGCACGAAATAAAGAACCCGCTCAACTTCATCAGCCTCGCGCTCGATCAGCTCCGCACTCGATACGGCCGCCAGTTAAATTCCGATAGCGACAGTTTTGTCCATCAGATCAGCCTGATGAAGGACGAAATCCATCGCCTCTCGGAACTGGTGCAGAGCTTTTTGAACTACGGCCGGCCCATCGAGATTCATCCCGCCCCGACCGATATTAAAGCCATCGTCGACGGCGTGCTGCAGATTTCGGAATCGAAGATGCGATCGCAGGGCATTACGCTCGTCGAGGACGGCAGCGGCACGCGCACGATGCTCAACGTCGACGCGGAGAAATTGCGGATGTGCTTCGTCAACGTTATCGCAAACGCAATCCAGGCGATGCCCGACGGCGGCGAACTCAGAATCGGCTTTCACAGCGATAGCGAAAAGCTCGTCGTTACGTTCCAGGATACCGGCGTGGGAATCGATCCGGAGTTGGCGCAACGCGTCTTCGAACCGTTCTTTACCACCAAACGCGAAGGAATCGGGCTTGGTTTGTTTCTGTCCAAGGCGATTGTCGAGCGCCACGGTGGAACGATCGCGATAAGTCCCAACGACAGCGGTCCCGGCACGGTGGTAACTTTCACTTTCCCGCTCGCAACCGGTCCTCTCGCGATCGCAAGGGCACAGGATTAGGAAATCATGGAGCGCTCCTCGGTACTCGTAGTCGAAGACAACGATCTCGAACGGCAGATAACCGCCGATACACTTCGTGAAGAAGGTTTCACCGTCGAGGAGGCGCCGACCGGGCGCCGCGCACTGGAATGCCTCCAGCTCAGCAGTTTCGATGTCGTCCTGACCGACCTGATGATGCCCGGGATGTCGGGCGAGGAGCTGCTTGCGAAGATTCGTCCGATGTATCCGGCTTCGCAGGTCGTCGTCCTGACCGCGCACGGAACGATCGAAAGCGCCGTCCACGCGATGAAAAACGGCGCGTTCTACTACCTGACCAAGCCGACAGATCGCGAAACGCTGGTGATGACGATCGCGAAGGCGGCTGAACTTGCCACCGCAAAACAGGAGAACTTCGAGCTGCGCAAGCGCCTGGAGGGCAACCTCGCGATTGAAGGCATCGTCGGGCAGGATCCCGCCATCCAGGAAGTGATGCGGATGGTTCGGCGGATAGCGCCGTCGAGCACGACCGCTCTCATCCAGGGCGAGAGTGGAACCGGCAAGGAAGTAATCGCGCGCGCAATCCATCGTTTGTCGCCGCGCGCCGCCCGGCCGTTTATCGCGATCAACTGTCCGGCCGTTCCCGACAGCCTCATCGAAAATGAATTTTTCGGCCATGAGAAAGGCGCGTTCACCGGGGCGACCGAACGCAAAATCGGGCTTTTCGAAGCTGCCGATAAATCGACGCTGTTCCTCGACGAAATCGCGGAACTGCCGATGGGCCTCCAACCGAAAATCCTGCGCGTCCTCCAGGAGAAGGAGATTCGTCGCGTCGGCGGCCATGAATCAATACGCGTGGACGTACGCCTGGTGTGCGCCACCAATCGCAATCTCGCCGATGAAGTCGCGGAGGGGCGCTTTCGCGAGGACCTCTTCTATCGCGTGAACGTTTTTACGATTACGCTCCCGCCGCTGCGCGATCGTCGCGGCGACATACCTTTGCTCGTCAGCCACGCGCTACAAAAGTACCAGCATCTATCGGAAGGACGTCAGATCGAGGTCAGCCGAGAGGCAATGGCGATTCTGGTCGACTATCCGTGGCCGGGCAATGTGCGGCAGCTCGAATCCGCAATCGAGCGCGCGCTCCTCTTGTGCGAGGGCGACAAGATCGCGCCCAAGGATCTGCCGCAGGAAGTGCTCTCGCGCAAGATTCCCGCGAAACCCGGCGAGCGCCTTGCGGCGCGATCGGATCGCTTCGAAATTCCCACCGAGGGAATCAATTTCGAAACCTTCGAGCGTGATCTGATTCTACAGGCGATGGAAAAATCCGACTGGATAATCGCCAAAGCCGCCAAGATGCTCGGGATGAGCTATCGCACGCTGCAGTATCGCCTCGACAAATTCGAGCTCAAAAAGCCCGAATCCAAAGCCCCCGTCGAAATCAAATCCTAGCCTCGGGATCAGGCTGACAAGCCGCGCCATGCGCACAAGGGCTACGACGCCGGATGGGACAAAATTCTCGGCCCATACGTTTCCTGCACAAGAGCGTGAAATTGCGTCGCAGAAGCGACAAGGGTGCGACGCAACAGCGGGTCGGCTCCGCGGAGGAAATCATGAAACTCTATTATTTCCCGTCACCGATTGCGCTTACGGTCCGGTGCTGAATGTGATTGAGAAGGCCGGATTCAGTTTCGCAGCTTTTCCGAAAGTCAGTGCATACCTGAACGCAATCCGCGCGCGTCCGACATGGCAGAAGGTGCCTAAACTTCCCGGACTATGAGCTGCCGTGAGAGTTTGTGAAGGGATTGGAATCCGTCATTCCGAACGAAGTCTTCGGAGTGAGGAATCCCGGATCCGACTATGCGCGTGCACGGACGCACGATTTACTCGCGCGCCCATCCGGTCGGCAGGTAAACCCAACATCGCATCGCGTTACCACCGTCGACGACTACTTCGATCCTCTCGCGCGTATAGAGGCTCGGCGCTTCCTCGTATTGGTCCAGGATCTTGAACTCCGCGTCGGTCAAGCCGCGCAGGACCAGTCCCACAGTCGATGCGCCTGTTTTCGCCGCGATGAAGAAGTGTCGTTTGCATCCGCGTTCGTAACCGTCGAGGCGCGCGGCGACGTATCCGACCTCGCGTCCGAGCAGTCGGGTGCGCATCGACGCCTCAACCAGCGTCCCATAGACGAACAAGCAATCGTTTCCGGGACGGTCCTTCGCTGCCATATTGCCGATCTCGTCGCCGTGGCTTACGCTTGCGCCATCGCGCGATGTTGGGACGACTATATCCGTTTCTCGATGAGCTTGGACAAGTTGGAATCCTGACGCGCGATTTCTTCCGCTATCTCGTGCGCCGCCCGTTCGAGATGCGCCCGCTCGTCGATCAGTTGGACAGCGTCGGTTATCGGTCGTTGAATGTCGTGAATCTCACCGCGATATTCTCGGGCATGGTGCTAGCGCTTCAGATGGGACAGTTTCTCGCGAAGTTCGGCGCCAAAATTTACGTCAGCCGTATCATGGGATTGTCGCTGCTCCGCGAGTTGGGACCCGTCCTTGCTTCCTTGATGATCGCGGCGCGCGTGGGGGCAGGATTCACCGCGGAACTCGGCACGATGAAGGTAACGGAGCAGATCGACGCGATGCGCGCACTTGGCGCCAGTCCCGTGAAAAAACTGGTGGTGCCGCGCGTGCTCGCAACTATCATCATGATGCCGTTGCTTACGATGATCGCGGACGCAGTCGGACTGGCAGGCGGATGGCTGGTGGCGGTCACGCAACTCGGCGTCAACGGTGAGTACTTTTACACCTCGCTCGTCCAGAACGTCGCGCTCGGCGACCTGATGAGCGGGCTGGGGAAATCGGTGTTCTTCGGATACCTGATCGGTATCGTCGCGTGCTTCAAGGGGCTGACTGCTACCGGTGGCGCTGACGGCGTCGGACGCGCAACGACGTCGGCGGTCGTGTCGGCGTCGATAGCCGTCCTGGTGTCGGATTTCTTTCTGACCAAGCTTTTCCTCGAGATCTGATGGACGCCAACGGACAGTCGCGTCACGCATTCATTTCGATTCGCGGCTTAAGAAAGAGCTTTCGCGGCAAACCGGTTCTGCGCGGCGTCGATCTTGACGTAATGGAGGGCGAGACGATGGTCGTGCTGGGCGGAAGCGGCGAAGGCAAAACCGTGCTGCTGCGCCATATCAACGGCCTCGAACGTCCTGACGCGGGGGAAATCTCGGTGGACGATGCGCGGCTCAACGACTTGAGCGAAGACCGCCTCTTTCCGATACGCCGCAAGGTCTCGATGGTATTTCAGTCGGGCGCGCTGTTCGATTCTTTGACGGTGTTCGACAACGTCGCCTATCCGATGCGCGAGCATGGCGCGGGAAACGAAGAGCAGATACGAGCGCGCGTCCGCGAGGTCCTTACGATGGTCGAGTTGCCTGATGCTGATAAGCTGAGGCCGGCGCAGCTTTCGGGCGGGATGCGCAAGCGGGTTGCGATCGCGCGGGCTCTCGCGCTGGAACCCAAGGCGGTGCTTTACGACGAACCGACCACGGGACTGGACCCTATCGTGACGCGAAAGATAAACGAGATGATTCGCGGATTGCAGCGCCGACTGGGATTCACGTCGGTGGTGGTCACCCACGATTTGAAAAGCGCTTTCGCGGTCGGCGATCGCTTCGCGCTGCTCGATCAGGGGCGTATCCGGTTCTCGGGAACAGCAGCACAGGTCCGCGAAACCGATGATCAACTGATGCGCGAGTTTGTCGCGACGGCGCTCTGACGCGCAAGCACAGATGCCTCAGGAATCCATAGTCACCGCCCGGGTAGGATCGCTAATCGCTGGCACGTTGTTGATCATGGCGGTCGCGATCTTCTCAATCGGACACGGATCGCGATGGCTCAGGCGAACCGACACGATCGAGGCGCACTTCCATCGTATCAATGGGCTGCAGGACGGCGCGCCGGTCACGCTCTCCGGCGTGAGAATCGGGGCCGTGCAATCGATCAAGTTCCCGCCCGACCCGGCCGCGGAATACGTGGTCGTCACAATGTGGATCGAACGAGCCGCACTCGACCGTGTCCGCGCGAATTCGATTGCGCAGATCCGCACCATGGGACTGCTGGGCGACAAGTTTGTCGAAATTTCAGGAGGCTCCGCGGAGGCTCCCCCCGTCGAAGCGGAGGCTACGATTGAATCGCGCGATCCGCTCGACTACGAGGCGCTGCTTCAGAAGAAGGGCACCGACGATCTCATCGCGAACGTAATCGAAATGTCCAATTCGATGCGCCAGATTCTGGATTCGATCGAGCGCGGACACGGCCTCATGAGCGAGCTCATAAAGGGCCAGCAGGACGTCCCTGCCAATCAGCGCCTTACGCTTGCAGAGTTTAAACAAAGCCTCGCCGCGATGAACGCGTTCGCCGTTGACGTGCACAGAATCATGGACAGACTCGATCGCGGCGAAGGCGTAGCGGGCGCGATGCTTTCGGGGCGCGTGAACGGGGAGCGTCTGCTGCAAAACGTCGCTACCGCGGCGCAATCGCTCGATTCGGCATCGCGCAAGCTCGATGCGATGATCGGTCGTTTCGACAAAGCTGACGGCACTATCGCTCGCCTCTTCGAGGACAAACGTTACGCCGACGAGTTGCTGACAAATCTGCGCGAGTCATCCGCAGATCTGAAAGAAATCCTGCGCAAGATAAACTCCGGCACAGGCACTATCGGGTTGGCCGTCAATGACCCGGCTCTTTACAACGAGGCGAAGACGCTGCTCTCGCCGGAAGGAAGCGCAGGATGGGGCCTGTCGCTGGTGAGTTCGATTTACAACGCGACGCATCCGTTCAGAGAGCCGATTCAGGGCACTTCTGCCGCTTGTAGCGGCGCGCCAGCCGTGTCCTCGTCCACGCCTGCGACAGCCACTTCTGAAGTCGGCCGCTAGGGCTGGCCGCCGGACTACGGCCGGCGATGGACCCGTGTTGCCGCATCGCCGTTAGATATGTTTAGCTAAGCTCTCGAATTGAGGGGATTTTCGGGGTCACGACAAATGCTGACGAAGTACGCTGCGCGGCCAGTCCTTGGCCTTTTGATGATGGCCACTGTCATTTCGTGTTCCGCGCAAAGCGGCAGCGGAACGCTTGCAGCGGGCATGACATCCGACCAGGCGACGGCCGCTATGGGACAGCCCGACCTCAGGGATTCCGTTACCGATCCTTCCTCCGGCGCGACCGTATCCCGATACACTTGGGTCAACGCCGGAAAGAGCGCGACCTTCAATTCGGATAATCGGATCGCGTCCGTGCAGGATATCGGACCGGCGCCGACGCAGCAGACGCAGCAACAAGGGACTCAGCAGGTCCAGCAGGCAAACGATTTCGATCCGATAGCGACGCCTCTCGGCTATCTTTTCTGGCCCGTTAAGGCCATCGCCTACTATCTGGGCGCCGGCGTCAACTGCGTCGGAGGAGGCGGATGTCATATGCCGACGGTTCCGCCTCCTTCGCGAGGCTGACCCACGCTTGCCCGAACCGGATTGTCACCGGCTCATGTAATCACGACGCGGAAGCGCCTTCCCCAAGGAGAGCCGCTGTCGCACCGTTCGCTGCGGTTTTTTCCGTGGACGGCTGTGGCGTAATAACCAGCTCGTCGTCGCGTACGGTGACCTCGCCCACGTTTTGCGGAAATCGGATCCGGCGATGGTTGTCGAAGGTTTCGAACCCTGTGGCCCAAACCCTGCTGATCCAGCGCCGCAGATGGTCTCCTTCCGAGGCCATCGCCTGACAATGGACCGGGCCGCCGTCGACTGTCTTGGCGTACGGCCATTCAATCGGCTCTCCGGTAGGCACCAAATCGCCATAGAACCGGGTTAGATCCCACGGTTTGACGATCGCGTATCCGACCACGGCGTTCGCCTGAAAAAGACCCAGCAGGATCACCGCGCCGCGCTGCGCCCAAGTCCCCGCGCCTTTCGCAAACGCCCACATCTCGCCGATCTCGAAGGCCGTTTGAGGCGGGTACTTGCTGAAGTCAGGCACGAAATAGGTCTGCCCGAAGGTCGCAAGATCGTGCATGATGAACCCGCCGATCATCTGCTCGGGATGAGGGCCGGCCTCGTCGAACAGCGCGTACATACGCCCGAACTGAACATGAATCTCAGTGATGCGGGCGCGGGGGGTGTCCCGGAAGCCGCCGTTTCTCATCGCCCGGGCCTGGGACATCCGCTCGACGAAAATCCGACGTTCTTCTGGAGCTACAAGGAGCCGCAATTCCATGGTTCAACCTCCTGCTCGGTTATGGAGCACTGGTACCGTCAAACGTTCCCCCCGTTTTCGGTCGAACCCCAGCGTATCTGCGGACGGCTATATTGCGCTGACCGTCCAATAGCAAGCGGGGCAGTCCAATAGGAAGATCTCCCGCTAACCGCTCGTCGCTTTATCATCCCCTGTTGGTGAGCGCAAGCCCCGGCGGGGCGGTTTTAGTCCGGCCTGCCAATGCAAACCGTCAGCTATTGAAACTCGCCTCGGTGTCTGATGCCCTCTTGCAAGTACGCCGCTCACGATATAATGTTGTGCATCAAAAGAAAACGCCGCCGCCGCCGGTTTCTGTTGAGTCTTTTGTTGGCTTGTGCCGCTGTTTTTTAGGCCCCGCCGACCCACCATACGCCGGTATGAGTTGCGCGGACTCAAAGTGGAGAAAACAAAACAACAAACCTATGAAGAAGAATAGCCTCGGTTTCATGCTTAGGGACAGGCGCGAGGAGATGCGCCTAACTCAACGGCAGCTTGCCGCCAAGCTCGGGGTTAAGGCCAGCCATATCGCCTATCTCGAAAACGGGCGCCGACGCCCCTCCTTATCGCTCCTCAGGCGCATCGCCGATGTTTTGGGTCTGGACAAGGAAACCATCTTCCTGCTGGCCCATCCTGAAGCGAAGTATCTTCTGAGTGACCGTACGGCCGACGAAGGCAAGGCTGAGCGTCCTGATCACGCATGGCGTAAGTTTGCCGCGGACAGGGCTCTGCTGAACCGCAACCGCGTTAAGCCGTCGGAACTTCGGGTTCTTCGCCAGGTGAGCACGCTTGGACCGATCTCCTCGCCGCGCCACTTCCTGTTTGTACTGAATTCCATCCGCCAAGCCGTCGAGGGCTAGAATCTGCAATTTGTTTGGCCTACCCGAGGTCATGAATTGACCTCGGGTAGGCCTCCATCCAAAACACTTCCCCGACACGAATACGCGCCGGGAAATGCAGTTGTCTGGCTTTTCCCATGCGTTATAAGGCCCCAGACTTGAGCAGGAGCGCAGGTTGATCTAGGCTCGGTATCGGGGAGGGGTGTATGGGATGAAGATCGATATCGACCTCAAGTCCGGGTTCCTTCAAAACCTCAAGCGCGAAGTGTTGGCGCGTCTATCGGCCGAGGAGCGCGCGATAATCGAGGTTTCAACCGGAGAGATGGGCAACAAGCCGGACGCGGTGAAACTCGGGTGGCTCAAGATGCGGACCAAGGAAACTTGGACCAAGCAGCGCTATCTGAAAGCGTTGGACCGCACGATGGAAAAGCTGCGCGAGGCGGTAACCGCGGAGTCGACGGCCAAGAAAGATTAGGCTGCCATCTCCAAGCAGGGCTGTGCACCGGGGGCTCAGGGCTCGATTCGCGCAACTCGCCGTTTTCCCACCTCGAGCACCTTATGTTGGCCGGGAATGAATCGAAAATTCACGTCGGCGATTGTCGTTCCGTCGACGCGCACCGCGCCCTGCCCTATCAGGCGTCGCGCTTCGCTGGTCGAAGGCGCGAATCGAAGCTGCTTCATCAGCTCGCAAATCCATAGTTCGCCGTCGATCCTGAAACTGGGAGCGTCCTGGGGCACCGATCGACGCTGAAACTTGGCCTCGAAGTATTCGCGTCCGATCTCGGCGCCCTGCCGGCCGTGGTATTCGGCAACAATGAGGGTGGCGAGATTCTTTTTCGCCTGCATCGGATGGATGACACCGGACTTTATCGCCGCGATCCGGTCCGCAGGCGTATCCGCAAGAAGCTCGTAGTATCTGATCATCAACTCGTCCGAGACCGACATCAGCTTGCCGAACATCTCAGGCGCGCTGTCTGTGATAGCGACGTAGTTGCCCAGCGACTTCGACATCTTGCGCACACCGTCAAGTCCCTCCAGCAACGGCATCGTCATCACCACCTGCACCGGCTTGCCGAACGAGCGTTGCAGTTCGCGTCCGACCAGCATGTTGAATTTCTGATCGGTGCCGCCGATTTCGAGATCGGCGTCGAGCGCGACCGAGTCGTAGCCCTGAATCAGAGGATAGAGGAGCTCATGGAGGAAAAGCGGCTCCTCACGCTCGAGCCTTTTTTCGAAATCGTCTCGCTCGAGCATTCGCGCAACACTCAGGCGCGCAGCTATCTCGATCAGCTTTCGCAAACCGAGCGAATCCATCCATTCGCTGTTGAATCGGACCTCGGTGCGCACGGGATCGAGAATCTTGAACGCCTGCGCGCGATAAGTATCGGCGTTGCGCTCGATCTCCTCGCGGCTGAGCGGCTTGCGGGTTTCGGAGCGTCCGGTCGGATCGCCGATCATTGCTGTGAAGTCTCCGACGAGAAAGATCACGGTATGACCGTCGCGCTGGAAATCGCGCAACTTCTTGAGCGCGACCGTATGCCCGAGATGCAGATCGGGCGCCGTGGGATCGAGTCCCAGCTTGATTCTGAGCGGACGGCCAAGTCGGAGCTTGTCGCCGAGCTCGGCGGGCGAAATAACTTCGACTGCATTGCGGCTGAGCGCCGCTACCTTTTCCTTGGTCCCGTTGTCATCCATTTCCGATACGCCGACGACCGCATGGCGCGGGAGCCATCAAGCGTATCGGAAACACGGATGCTTGAAAAAGGCTTGTGCAATCGATTCGGAGACTGCGCGTGCTAGCTTATCAGTCGTTCGCGTCTGAGCTTTTCAGATACCCGTTCGAGCGTACGCTGCTTGAGTCGGTTGACCAGCCCCGGCGTCCATTGAAGACGAGGAAACTTGCGGCGTGCGTTCTCGCAGATCCTGCTGACCGGACGAGCCGGTTCGCCAAAACAGTCGGGACCGTAAAGCTCCCTGAGAAGCCAGGTTTCGATCTCACCGAGTCCGGCGAAGCAGGTATCGACTGACAGGAAGTCGCCGATGGCGCCGCGATTCTCGTCACGACGATCACGATTTGTCCGCGAGTAGAAGCCCGGCGCTCTGCTGTCCGAGAGCAGCTCGCTTGCGCGGAAATAAAAGCGCAATGCTGCTCGCGGCGAGCGGAAGCGCGCCTTGAACCCTTCCGTCATAATGCCCCCCTTTTGGCATCGACTGAAGAAGATTTGCGCCCCACCTTGGTGCTTCGCGACGGTTTAACGCACGAGGGGCGCAAGCCTTTCCCGGCATCCCCAGTGGGCTGCCGAACTATGCAAGCTAGCTGGAGCCTGTACCTATGTCAACAAATTGTATGTAAATGGCTCAAATTGTATGATTAATTTGGCTGTGGCGCGCCAGTCTGAGCACACCGACTGAAAGGCTCAATCAACAAAGCGATTATCGCCCCTCATATCCGCTGGTTGAATTTGCCCATCGCGCTCTCCAGCCCATCCGCGATGATTGCCTCTATCGCACGGGCTGCGCGATCCGCTGTTTCGCGAAAAGCAGCCTTTTCGTCATCGGTCAGCGGTTTCAGAACGTAATCGCGCGCATCCTCGTCGGATTTTGGGCGTCCGACCCCGATACGCACGCGTATGAATTCAGGCGTTGCCAGGACTTCGGTGATCGAACGCACTCCTCTGTTTCCCGCGTCCCCTCCGCCGCGCTTGATGCGGATTCGCGGGGATTGGAGATCGATTTCATCGTGAACCACAATCAGGCGCTCCGGGGTCACGTGATAGTGGTCGACAAACCTGGCGACGCATTCACCGCTACGGTTGTAATAGGTCTGCGGTTTGACCAGCAGCGCCATCGTGTCGCAGAACGAGACCCGGGCGGCTAATCCGTCGAACCGGTGACCAGTGAAAGAGGCGCCCTTGAGCAAAGCTAGACGGTCGAGAACGCGGAAGCCGGAGTTATGACGTGAGCCTGCGTATTGCTCGCCCGGATTGCCCAATCCCGCGATCACCCAGTCGACCGCAGGAATTTCGCCATCGAGTTCGAAGCCGCCGAAGAGGGTTGCACGAAGTCTTTCGAAAAGTCGACGAATTACACTCATCGAGCGCCGGCTCGCGAAGCCGCGGAACTCTCACTTTGGACTCCGCGTTTTTCGCCGTCCTTCAGCTTCAGGCGCGTAAGGTTCTTCTCCAGCGCTGTAAACATCGCCTTCATTTCGGCGTCACTTCCGACAGAGATGCGCAGCGCGTCGCGCAACACCGGTGTCGCGAAATGTCGCACGAGGATTCCGCACGACCGCATCGCTTGCGCAAGCGGGCCGAGGTCGCAGCCACGCATCCGCGCCAGGACAAAGTTCGCCGCCGAATCCGGCACTTCGAAGCCAAGCCGACGCAGTCGCGCGATCGTCTGCCCGCGCGTTCGAATGATCCGCGCGCAATTTCGCCGCATCGAGGCTTCGTCGCCCAGCGCGGCGGCGCCCGCAGCAAGCGCGATACGACTTAGATTGTACGAATCCTTGACTTTCATCAGCTCCGCGATCACGGGCGGACGCGCGAAGCACAATCCAAGACGCATCCCCGCAAGCGAGAACGATTTCGAAAGCGAGCGCAGAACGACAACATTCGGATGCCGCCGTAGCAGCGCCAGTGCGCTCTCGGGAGCGAAGTCGACGTAGGCTTCATCGACGATCAAAAGGCGCCCCCTAAGCTTGCGTGCGAGCGCTGCGATCGCTTTAAGAGGCGTGAAGATTCCCGACGGCGAATTGGGATTGCAGACGATCGTAAGATTGGCGCGCGGGCGGGCGAGTTTGTCGAGCGCGATAGTGTCGTCGGAGTTGACCGGCACTCTGACGACCTTCGCCGCCTGGACGGCGGCCAGCGTGTCGTAAAGCGAATAGGTCGGAACCGGATACGCAACGGTATCGCCAGGCCCCAGCGCGGCGCGGAAGATCATCGCGAGCAGTTCGTCGGAGCCGTTGCCGGCGAGGATCCACTCGCGCGGCACGCGATACAGCGCCGCGGCGCTTGCGACAAACTCGTCGGCACGCGGAGCGGGATAGAGGCGCAGCATGTGGTTGGCTTCACGGACGATCGCGTCGCGCACCCGCCTGGACGGCGGGTACGGATTCTCGTTGGTATTAAGCTTGATAAGGCGCTGACCGCGCCGCGGCTGTTCGCCCGGAGTGTAAGGCGCCATCTCCTCAATCGCGCGGCGAAACATTCCGGCTCGAGCCATTTTGAATCCTGAATTCGGTCCTCGAATCGCGGTGGAAGGATCTATCGCCCGGCTTTGCGCCGTGCCGGTTTCGACGCGGTCGATTCTGCGATCCAGTCGAGATAGGCGCGCGAGCCGGCGGCGACGCTCAGCGCGATAACTTCCGGCACCTCATAGCTGTGCAGTTCCTTTACGCGGTGCTCAAGCCTGGCAAGCAACGGGCGGCGCGTCTTGATTACCATCAGATGCTCGCGATCCTCCTGGATCTCTCCGCGCCATCGGTAGACGGATCGCGCTTGTCCGACGATGTTGACGCACGCCGCCAGTTGCTCCTTGACGAGCGTGCGCGCGATCGATACCGCCTGGGCCTCATTCGCCGCGGTCACAAGCGCAACAACGACGCCGCCCTGCGCCCTCACGAGCGGGCCTCGCGCGCGAGGCGCTTGCTGAGCTCGCGAGGAGTGACGCGATATTTGAAGGCTTTGCGTCCGTTTACGAACAGCACCGGCACTTCCTGTCCGAAGCGCGCCTCCAAGTCGGGGCTGCCGTCAAGCAGGATTCGCTCGAGCCTGGTGGCGAATTTAGGACTCACTTCGGCGATCACGGCTTCCATCTCGTGGCACAACTCGCAGTCCTCTCTGGTATACAAGACAAGCTCGATCATCGAATCGCCGCACGGCGTGGCGGACGGGTACTTTAGCGCCGATGGGAGGATGAATGAAGCGCGCTCACTTTATCGTGTTGGGCGCGATCAGATTGATCGGCAGTCCGAGCGTTTTTTTCACCAGTTCTGTAACCGAAGTGAGCGGCGCGGGACGCACCTTCGGGTCCGTGATCGGACCGTCGACCTTGGCGTACCCGGCCAGGATGCTGCCGGCGCCGCCGGACAGGTTATTTCCGATCAAAGGAACGCTGCTCAGCAGCCAGTTGATGGTGTCGAAGGGCAGCATACCGACGGTCATATCGACCGAGGAAGTGTTCATGTTCAGGTGCCCCCGCGCGACTATGTCCATGACGGAGCCTCGGAGGCGAAAGTCGTCGGTGTAGAAGATGCCGTCGCTGCCGACAAAATTGGAAACTATCGTATCGAACGGGATCCCGTTCACGCGGGGGTCGGGAATCTTTGCCGTCAGCCAGCTTTTCAGATCGATCATTGCAAGGATGCGCGACAACATCGTGAACTTCTTGAGCTGGCCTCGAACCGCACGTATCGAGACGGTCCCCGCAATTGTTGGAAAGAAATCGTTGTTGGTGTCGGCCCAAAGATCGGCGGTGACATCGAGACGACCGGTGATCGACGCCGGGTCGGCGCCGGCCATCTGCATGATGTTCGACATGTTCAAATCGGTGGTGCGCGCCTTTATTCCGATCCAGTCGTCCTTGTCGCGCCCGACCATCTCCAGTTCCATCGACCCGTCGAGCGTCTTGCCGCGCATGTTGTAAACGCGCCAGTCGCCGTGATTGTAGCTGAAATCGGTTCCGACCTTATTCATTTCCAGCTTGGCGAGCTTCGCGGAAAACGCATCCACGTGGCCGTAAACAGGGATCTCTATCTTTATCGGCTTGGTCGGAGGCGCCCACGGCATGCGGATGAACTTCATCACCTCGACGTCGAGCCGCGTCGCGTTCGCGTCGATGCGGACCGCGGGATGGTTGATGTCGGGAATCGTAATCTTGAAGTCCAGGGGCTGCCCTTCGAGACGGCTGGAAGGAATGTTAAGCACCAACTCCTGTCGATGCATCGTGACGGTGGCCGCCTGAACGATCATTGGTGCGCGCAGGAACCCGAGTTGGATACTTCCGGTGACGAGCGTGAGCTTGCCTTCCGCGCGTACCGAGTCTTTTTCGGCGCCCGTCAGCACGATTCGGCCGCCGACTTTGCCCTGGGCCGTAAAATCGGTCGGATCGACGACGAATCCGAGCCATCGCTCGACCGGCATCGAGTGTACGTCGACGGTTACCCGGCGCAACGCAACGCCCTGCGGTACGGAGACCAGATTACCGTCCAGCACGACATCGCCCTTTTCCGCAGAAGCCATCAGCCTGCGCAGGCGTATCTCGCGCTGATCGATCTCTGCTTCGCCCGAGACGAGATAAATCGGTCCCGGACCGCCTTGCACTTCAACGGACGCGCGATGGGGCTCAACAATGATCTCGTAGGTTTTTGGGGGCTGGACGTTGCCGGCGACGATTTCTCCTTTCGCACTGGCATCGATATCGATCCGACCGGCGATCTTTTCCAGCCGGTGGCCATCCGGAATACCTGCCTTGGCAATCGCGTTGAGCAGCGCCGGCTGCAATTCGGCGGCATCGAGCTGCGCTGCTGCGGCGCCGTCGTAACGAATCGTGTCGAAGTTCTTCCCCGCATCGAACGACGCATGGACATCGGAGATGAGCGATTTGCCCAGTCGCGCACTTCCCTGCGTGAGATTCAGCTTGCCGCCCGCGTAAGTCAGATCCGCACCGAGACCCTGGACCGCGGGCAGTTGGCTTTCCGTCGGCGGGTTGAAGGCGATCTCCCCAAGATGCGCTGAGACGACGATCTTTTGAGCGAGCGTCGCAAAATCGATCGATTTAAGTGAATCGAGCGACGTCCGCAGGGAAACAGTATCGATCTCCAGCTTGCCCGAGCGCATATTGTCGACAAAACTGCGCACATCGCTCGGAAGGCCGCGCAATTTCCGGAGGTGCTCGACCAAGTCGCGCCAAAGGAACTGCATCTCTCCTACGCTTACGTTGAGCGCCGGATTCGCTTGATAAGGCCGATCCACGCTCGCTTTACCTTCAGCGATCGTTTGTCCGCCGCTCTTGACGCTGGCGTTGGCAAATTCGATTTGACCCGCCGACGTCGTAAACGCGGTGGCGATCGAAAAATCGCCGAGTGTGATCGGATTCGTGAGGCTCTGGCCGGCAAGCACGACGTTGCGAACCAGAACTTCGGCATCGCCACTCAGAACCGCGCTATCCATCAAGGTAAAGTTCAACCTGCATCGTGGAGCCGCGCTCAGTGAGAATCCGCCCGCCGTTAATGGTCCCGTCGGAAGGTCCCAGAGCCGCAGCGTGCCGTCCACCAGTACGTGCTCGGGCAGCCGTCCTCCCGTGCCGGCGAGAATATGTGCGGCGAGATGACCGCCCTTGAGATGGCCATCCGCGAGAATCTGACCATCGACGTCGACATTCCACAGGTGACGGGCGCGGCGCGTCGTATATGCGAGAAATTTGATCTGAGCTGCGATGGGATTGCCGGACGAGTCAACGATCTGCATTTCGTCGGCCTCGACAACCCGGGTCAGGACCCTGATTCTGTAGAGCAGCTCCATCGTCTGTCCGAGCGACTCGATATTCAGTTGCGGAACGTTCGATCCGGCATTCGCGGCCTCGCCTGGCGGGAGCGTCACCACCGGGCTGACGAAAGTGATCGAATAAAGCGGGAGCCCGAGATGGAAAATGATCGCGTTGTAGTTGAGCGCGGCGCGCATCTCTTCCATGCGCACGATCTCATGCTGTTCGGTGCGGATTACCGGATGCTCGAGAACCACGAGGAGATGGCTGCGGAACGCGAGACGGCTTGAATCCACGTAGATCTCGACGCCGGTGCGCTCGCGGATGTTGCGCAGGATGAAGGAAACGATGCGCTGCTGGTTGTGAAGAAAAAGCGCGGCGAAGCCCGCCAAAAGTACGATCAGAGCTGCGAGTGACAGAGCGGCGATGCGCAGCAACTTCATCGTAAGTGTGCGATGGAAGGCGCCGTGCCGATTCGGCACGCGCCGGTTTCGCCTCCTGAATCAGTCAGTTTCTGAAGCTGCCGTACCGGCGCTTTCTGTTTCGGTCCATCCCGCGCGATGTTTGCTGCGCAGCGCGGTCTTTAGAATACGATTGCGCAGCCGCACGGATTGAGGCGTCACCTCGACCAGTTCCTCTTCGTCGATCCATTCCAGCGCGGTGTCGAGCGTCAACAGCGTCGGCGGACTCAGGCGCACGGCCTCGTCATGCCCGGCCGCCCGCATATTGGTGAGCTTCTTTTCGCGGCACACGTTCACGGGAAGATTGGTCTCGCGAGAATACTCGCCGACGATCATCCCCTCATAGACCGGATCGCCCGCGTTGATAAAGAACTTCCCGCGCTCCTGCAGATGGAAAATCGCATACGGAGTCGCAACCCCCTCGCGATCGGAAATCATCGCGCCGTTCTGACGCGAGGTGATTCGTCCGCTCCACGGCGCGTAACCGTGGAAAATCGAATGCATCACGCCGGCGCCGCGGGTCTCCTGAAGGAACCGTCCGCGAAACCCGATGAGTCCGCGCGACGGAACGTCGTATTCCAGCCGCACGCGCCCGCTCGCGTGATGGGTCGTCATGTTGCGCATGCGCCCTTTACGGGCGGACAGCAGCTCGGTAACGATTCCGATCGCCTCAGCCGGAATATCGACCACCAACAGTTCCATCGGCTCCATCAATTGCCCGTCCTGCTGGCGCGTTACTACGGTTGGCTTCGAAACCTGAAGCTCGTATCCCTCTCGGCGCATCGTCTCGACGATCACCGCCAATTGCAGCTCGCCGCGACCCATCACGCGCCACGAATCGGGGCCGAGCGACTCGATCCGGATACTGACGTTGCGGCGCGTCTCGTTGAGCAGACGCTCGCCGAGCTTTCGCGAGGTTACGTACTCTCCCTCTCGACCAGCCCACGGCGAATTATTCACCGAGAACGTCATCGCAACGGTGGGCTCGTCGATTTGGATCGGCGGCAGAGGGAGGGGATTTTCGAAATCAGAAATGGTCTCGCCGATCTCGATATCGTCGATGCCCGCGACCATCACGATATCTCCCGCTTCGGCCTTCTCGCGCTCTACGCGCTTGAGCCCCTGCCATCCATAGAGATGCGCGACTTTGCATTGAGAGCGGACACCGTCGCGACGACACAGCGAATAGTTCTTTCCGGCTTCGATCGATCCGGCGACGATTCTTCCGATCGCAAGCCGACCGACGTAGTCGTCGTAGTCGAGATTGTTCGTTTGATATTGGAGTATCGCGCCGGGCTCGACGTCCGGCCCCGGCAGGTGCGCCATGATCGCGTCGAAGAGCGGGCGAAGATCCTTGCCCTCTTCTCCGAGCTTGTTGACGGCGGTGCCGATGCGCGCGTTGGTGTAGAGCACCGGAAATTCAAGCTGGCTTTCGTCGGCATCCAGGTCGATGAACAGATCGAGCACTTCGTCGACGACCTCGAGCGGGCGCGCATCCGAGCGATCGATTTTGTTAACGCACACGATCGCGGGCAGCTTGGCGTCGAGCGCCTTGCGGAGCACGAAACGCGTCTGCGGAAGCGGTCCCTCGCACGCATCGACGAGCAGCAACACGCCGTCGACCATCGATAGAGTTCGCTCGACTTCGCCGCCGAAATCCGCATGTCCGGGCGTATCGACGATATTTATGCGCGCCGAACCCCAGGTAATGGACGTATTCTTGGCAAGAATCGTGATTCCGCGTTCGCGTTCCAGCGCGTTGGAATCCATCACGCGCTCTACTACCTGTTCATTGGCGCGGAACACACCGGATTGGCGAAGCATGGCGTCGACAAGAGTGGTCTTGCCATGATCGACGTGGGCAACAATAGCGAGGTTACGAATATCTTGGCGGCGCATCTACGTATCTTAGATAGTATCGCGCGGCCAGGCGGATTCACCCGGCCGCGCACGCGCTAGTTTATCTCTTGGGTAGGACTGAGTAAACGCGGTACCCCGTGAGCGGCGGCTTAGACGTCGCCTCCAGAGGGTGACGGCGCGCCGCTGGGTTCTTCGAGATTGGGCGGTTCGCCGTTGTAGGGCTCGGGCGTCGGCAGCGACGGGTTCGGGCCGCCACCGTTGGGCTGGATTTCCTCGAGTATCTGCTTGGCGTTCTTGACCTCGGTGACTCTCCAACCTTGATTGGCGTCGCGCGACAATTTTATCTCGTATTCGCGCCCCTTCTTGTCGTGGAAGCTGGTCGACGCAGTATCGCCGTTGCGATGCATCATCACGATTGCGCCCGCTACCGCCGGCCCGGGAATCTTCAGATTCGGGTCGCCGTCGTCGATTTTCTTTTGCGTCCAGGCCTTGGCGAGATTCGCCATCGGCTTCGAAAAAAGCTGCATCGCTCCGCGTCCGAGCAACTGACCCAGCGGGTCGTTGCCGTTTTTCTGCATCATTTCGTCGCCGGCGTGCGAGACGACGCTGTCGAAATCGATATAGCGGATGGCGGCGGAGCCGTTCTGTGCATCGATCGCTCGTTTGAGCTGGACTAGAGCGTACGACGGCGTGTCGGGAACGTAGAACAGCGCCCACCAAACGACGACGGCGGCAATGAGGATCGATGTCCAGTGCTTGAGCGCGAAACGCGTCATCGACCTAGATTGTGCCGCGCAACGAGGCGTGCTGTCGAGTGGATGCGTTAAGGCGACCTTTCGCTTAGCGCAACTAATCCGTCATTCCGAACGGAGTCCGCGCAGTGAGGAATCTCGAATCCACTGCTTTAGGTTTAGCAGGGGCCTCTTTAGTTCGGAAATTCGGAAACCGGGATTCCTCGCTTCAGCAGCTTGCGCTCGGAATGACAGGCCGAGATTTAGGCTGCTTGCATCAACTTTCAGCGTTTCGAGAGATGGCTTGCGGCGGCGGCGTCGAGCAGCCACATCGCGACACCGTCAGTCGGGGCAACCAGCTTGGCGGGAGCGCGTTCGGGATCGTCGGCGCCCTCGATGACATCGCGAACCGCGGCTGCTTTCGCCTCTCCGGAAACGACGAACATAACCCTCGCAGCATTGTTGATGACGGGTGGCGTCACGGTGATGCGGTTGCGATGCGCATCGTCAACTTCGACAGGAATCACGAGCCGCTCCTGCTCGTGAATTGCCGGCTGTCCCGGAAACAGCGATGCGATATGGCGATTCTCGCCGAGCCCGAGGAGGACCAGATCGAAACGCGGAACGTCACCGGGATCTACGCCGAACGACTCCCGCAACTCGTCTTCATAGGCGCGGGCAGCATCGGCGGGGGCGAGTTCGCCTTTCATCCGATGGATCTGCGTGGGCTTAAGGTCGAGATGCGAGAGCATCGTGCGAGTCGCCATCCCGAAGTTGCTCGCAGGATCGTCCGGCGGAACGCATCGCTCGTCGCCCCAGTAGAACTGCACCTCTTTCCAATCGATGTTGCCGCGAAAGTTCTTCGCCAGCATCTCGTACGTTCGGGCCGGCGTCGTGCCGCCGGCCAGACAGATGCGAAACTCGCCGTGCGTGCAAATCGCTTCGCCCGCGATGTGAAGGATTTCCTCGGCCGCGCGCACGAACAGTTGCTCGGCCGTATCAAGGACAATGATCTCTCGCTCACTCATCTCACGACAAGATTATGAAGCACAGGTCTTGGAGCAAGGACCGAGACGTCAGTTCCCTACGCGAGCGCAGCGACGATCGACTCGCGAAGACTCGTCATCGCCTTCGCGACATCGCCGCGCAGATGGACGCGAATCACGCGGCGGCCGTGAGCTTCGAGCGCCTGGAAATCACCGAGATGCTGCGCCTGGTTGAGTTGCGCGAAGTCGTACTTCTGTCCGGGTATCGGGATGCGTTCGCGATGTTCCTGCGTTATCTGGAGGTAAAGCCCAATATTTGGGCCGCCCTTGTGAAGCTGGCCGGTCGAATGCAGAAATCGCGGACCATATCCGAACGTGGTTGCAATCTTCTTGCGATCACGTACAGCGCTACGGATCGCGGCAATTTCCTTGTCGACCGCGTCGCTCGCCGTCACGTAAGCCATCGTCGCCAGGTAATCTCCGTCGCGGGCGAGATTGAGAAACGCGCGAATCGCCTTGTCGAAATCCGACGCCTTTGCGAGCGAGTCCTTCACCGTCGAGCCGACGAACAGATCCATCGAGCCTTTGGACGATGCGGCGCTCGGCGCAGGCAGCTTGCCGGTTTTCTCGAATTCGGCGAGCAGCCGATTCGTATTGTCTTTGCTCTCCTGAACGTTGGGCTGATCGAAGGCGTTAATCCCAATGACCGACCCGGCCGTGGCCGTGGCGATCTCCCATCGCATGAACTCTTCGCCAAGATCGATTTTCTCCTCGACTGAAATCAGAGCGGTCGGGAATCCTGCTTTCTGCAACGCTTCGAATCCGCGCTCCTGTCTTTCGTCGACGCCGTGCTTGAAGCGCAGATACGCGAACACGCGATCGTTGCTGTAGTTCGAGGGCGCTCCGACCGGTTCGTCGCAGATCGGCACTATTCCCGTGCCCTCTTTGCCGGTGCTCTCCGCGACCAGTTGTTCGACCCAAAGTCCGAACGAGCCGATCGCCGGCGATGCCATAAACGTCAATTTGTCGCGCCGCTCTTTTTGCATCGCGCCGAGAAACGCGCCCAGGCCGACGCCTGCGTTCTCGCCCACGCGAATGCACCCGGCCGAGCTGTGCGTCATTCGGATCGCGCGATCAAGCAGCACATCGATATCCATCCCGATCAGCGCCGCAGGCACGAGCCCGAAATACGACAGCGCCGAGTATCGCCCGCCAATATCGCCCGGATTAAGGAACACGCGGCGGAAGTTGTTCTCGCGCCCGATCTTTTCCAGACCGCTTCCGGCATCGGTGATCGCGATGAAGTTCCGACCAGGATCGCGAACGCCCGCGCTTCGCACGAGTTCGTGAAAATATCGATACTGCGACAGCGTCTCGATCGTCCCGCCCGACTTGCTCGAAACGATGAACAACGTGCCCTTCGGATCGATCTTTCGCTCGACCGAACGAATCCACTCGGGGACGGTCGAATCGAGGACGTGGAGCTTCGGATAGTCTTTTGCGTTGGAAAAAGTGCGCGCGAAGACCTCGGGACAGAGGCTCGAACCGCCCATTCCGAGCAGCACAAGGTCCTTGATTCCGTCAGCGCGGACGCTGTTGGCGAACTCTTTCAGGTCAGCCGCCTGCTCCGCCATCCTCTCGGGAACGCGAAGCCATCCGAGCGCGTTGTTGATGATCTTCTGCGCCGCGGCATCCTTCTTCCAAAGCGAAGCGTCCTTGCGCCACAGCCGCGACGGAAACTCCGCCTTATCGAGCGCCGTCTCGGTATCGTCGAGTTGTTTCTCGTAACCGGGCGCGGCGATCTTCTGGCGATCCATCGCGCCGAGGACGATGGCCTGGCGGCGTCCCTTGATGACGGAGAGCAGGTCCTCGAACGACTTCGCGAACAGCTCAACACCTTCTTTCTGCAACTCTTCGCCGACGTCGTCGAGATCTATTCCCGCCGCACGCAGCCTTTCGACATCGCGGCGTGAATCGTCGACCGCTTCCTCGATCGTCAACCGCGGCTGTCCGTGATCGCGAAACGCGTCCATCGTCGCCGGCGGCATCGTGTTGACCGTATCCGGACCAATCAATTCCTGGACGTACTTGATATCGCTGTAAGCAGGATTCTTGGTGCCGGTCGAGGCCCACAGCGGGCGCTGCGCATGCGCGCCCGCGCGCGCAAGCTCCGCGAATCGATCGCCGTAAAAGATTTCCTTGAAACGCCGATAAATCAGTTTCGTGTTCGCGCCAGCCGCTCGACCTTTGAGCGCGACCAGCGCTTCGTCGCGCGTATTCTTGAGCCTGCCGTCGAGCTTCTTGTCCACGAGCGTATCGATCCGGCTGACGAAAACGCTTGCGACCGAGGCTACGCGATCTATCGCGCCCCCAGCCTTCACCCGACGCTCCAGCCCGCGAATATAGGCTTCGGCCACCGTGTCGTAGTGCTTCATCGAGAACATCAGCGTGATGTTGATGTTTCGACCTTCCGAGATGAGCTGCTCGATCGCAGGAATGCCGGCGGGCGTCGACGGCACTTTGATCATCAGGTTGGGGCGCCCGATCATTTCGGCATAACGTCGCGCGGACTTGATCGTCGCGTCGGTATCATTGGCCAGCAACGGCGATACTTCGTAGCTGACGAATCCCGTTCGTCCGCCGCTGCGATCGTAAACCGGACGCAAGGCATCACATGCGTGCTGGATATCCGCGATCGATAACGCTTCATAAATTTCATCAACGTTCTTGTTGTGCGCAACAAGCTCGCGAAACTGATCGTCGTAGTCGTTCGATCCGGCGATCGCTTTCTCAAAGATGGTCGGATTCGAGGTCATGCCCTTGAGTCCGTCATCATTCAGCATGTGCTTGAACTCCGATGAGCTCAGAAGATTGCGCCGGATGTAATCGAGCCAGACGCTTTGTCCGAAACGCTCGAGTTGCTTAAGGGGATTTTCAGCGTGCGACATGGCGAACCCCGATTGGCGCTGCCGCGCCAAATGCGCGTCCCTGCGGCATTTTTTCGTGAGCAGCTAAAGGTATCGACAGGACGCGATTGCCGCGCCTATCGCCCGAGCAGCTTAAGCGCGCGGCTCACTACGTTTTCGACCGTAAAACCAAAATGCTTTAAAACCACCTTGTACGGACCGGACAGGCCGAACGTGGTCATTCCGATCACGTCCCCGTCAGGGCCGATCCATTTGTACCACGACATCGGAGAGCCGGCCTCGATCGCGAGGCGCTTCGTGATCGATCGCGGCAGAATCGACTCTCGATACTTCTCGTCCTGCTCTTCGAAAATCTCGAAGCTGGGCATACTCACGACGCGAACTGCGACGCCCTTGGATTCGAGTTCCGGCTTCGCGCCCACCGCGAGATGAAGCTCCGAGCCGGTCGCGATGAGGATGATATCCGGTTTGCGTCCTGCCGTCTCAGTCAGAACGTAAGCACCGTGGCGGAGTCCGCTCGCGGGCGCCATCTTTGATCGATCAAGGGTAGGCAGGTTCTGGCGACTGAGGGCGAAAAGTGTCGGACTGTGGCGGCGTGAGATCGCGGCGCGCCACGCCTCGACCGCTTCATTTGCATCACCTGGACGAATGACGGTCAAATTTGGAATCGCACGAAGCGCGGAAATCTGCTCGACCGGTTGATGGGTCGGCCCGTCCTCACCCACGCCGATCGAGTCGTGCGTGAAAACGTAGATCACCTGCAAGCCCATCATCGCGGCCAGTCGAATCGAAGGGCGGCAGTAGTCGGTGAACACCAGGAAGCTCGAACCGTACGGAATGAACCCGCCGTAAAGCGCGATTCCGTTGAGAATCCCGCACATCCCGTGCTCGCGGATGCCAAAATGGAGATTGCGTCCGTTGTAACTGTCGCGCTCGAAATCGCCGCCGTCGGGGATATTGGTAAAAGTGGATTCGTTGAGATCGGCTGAACCGCCGAACAGTCCCCAAATCTTCGAAGCGATCACTTCCTGGGCTGCGGGTGCGGATTTTCGCGTCGCGATTTCCTCGCCCGGCTTGAAGACCGGGAGATTCGAGTCCCATCCCGCAGGCAACTCGCCCTTCCACGCAGTCCGAAGCCGCTCGGCCTCCTTCGGATAAGTGGCAGTGTATTCCTCGAAGCCGCGATTCCATTCCGATTCCAGAGCGCGCCCGCGATCGACGCATTTGCGCATCGCCTGCATAGCCTCGTCCGGAACGTAGAACTCCGGCTCAGTCGGCCATCCGTAGAATTTCTTGGTCAGCTTGACCTCGTCCGCACCAAGCGCCTTGCCGTGAGCTTCGGGCGAATCCTGGCGATGCGGGCTGCCATAGCCGATATGGGTGCGGACACGAATCAGCGACGGGCGATTCTCAACCGCAATCGCCTTCGCGATCGCGTCGCTCAGCGCAGCGATATCGTTGCCGTCGGCGACGGCTTCCGTATGCCATCCGTAGCCGTCGAATCGCTTCACCACATCATCCGAGTAGGCGATGTCGGTATGGCCGTCGATAGTGACGTGATTGTCGTCGTAAACATAAATGACGTTGCCGAGTCCGAGATGACCCGCTATCGAGGCGGCCTCGTGCGAGATTCCCTCCATCAAATCGCCGTCGCTGACGATCGCGAAGATTCGCTGGTCAAACAGCGACGGCCCGCTGCGACTGAACAGCGCCGCAGTCCGTTTCGCAGCAATCGCCATCCCGATTCCATTGCTGAAGCCCTGCCCCAGCGGTCCCGTCGTGGTTTCGACACCGGCCGTAACGTAGTTCTCCGGATGCCCGGGTGTGCGGCTTTCGAGCTGCCGAAACTGCTTCAGATCGTCGAGCGATAACGGATAGCCGGTCAGATAGAGCATGCTGTAGAGCAGCATCGAGCCGTGACCTGCCGAGAGAACGAATCGATCGCGTCCCGGCCACTTCGGATTCGCGGGATTATGGCGCAGGAATCGTGTCCATATGACGTAGGCCGTCGGGGCCATTCCCATCGGCATGCCGGGATGCCCGGAGTTGGCTTTCTGAACTGCATCGATAGCGAGCACGCGAATCGAATTGATGCACAGCAGATCGAGATCGGTGACTGAGGTTTTGTTTTCCGATGTAAGGGCCACGACGCTTCCGTTTCGTATCTGTGTGAGAACTAGCGATTTACCAATCGGTGCGATCCTCGTCCTTGGAATCGCCCGCCTTGCGACGCATCACGTTGACCGACTCCTTGGCGAGGTTCTTTTCACCCGAGTCGAGCGAGGCCATGAAAACCCGCGCGATTTCGCGCATCATCATCCCCTCCGCGGGATCCAGTTCGCTGCCAAGCGCCGCCAACCTCTCCATCGCTCGACGGATTTTACCCAGCGCGCCGGTGATATCGCCACGTTCGCGGCTTGCGATAGCGGCGTTCAGTTCCGCGCGCACGCCGGCGACGACCGGACGGGCTTTCTCACCGATGACTACCTCGAGCTCGCGGAGTCCATCGGCGAGCTTCAGAAACGAATCAACGTGGGAGTCTTCGATCGGCACGAAATTGATTGTTTCATCTGGTGGGCGCGCCATTCAAGGACGCAGCTGTGTGAGAATGATTTGATCTTCAACAAAGCTTAACGTGCGAAGCTCTCAAATGTGGAAAACTCGCCTCGGGGACCGGTGTCCATAAGCGCAGCGTATCGATCCAGCCGCCGATTTGTTAGAAGATTTGACGAATGCTTCGGAGGTTGAGCTCTCTCGATGAGGCGAATCGGCAATAGACGCGTCGTGATAACAGGAACGGGGCTGGTCACCGCGATCGGTATAGGCGTCGAAGAAAACTGGGAGGCGCTGATGGCCGGGCGGTCCGGTATCGGGCCGGTTACCCGGTTCGACGTGACTCACTTCGCGGCTCGGATTGCCGGCGAAATCAAGAACTTCAATCCCGAAGATTGGATAGAAAAGCGCGACATCAAGAAGATGGACCTTTTCATCCAGTATGCGGTCGCCGCCGCCGAGCAGGCGATGCGCCAGTCGAAGCTTCCGATTACGGAAGAGAACGCTGACGACGTCGGCGTGATGGTCGGCGTCGGAATCGGCGGCCTGTGCACGATTGAGGAATACCATATCGAGTTCCTGAAGACGGGCCTCAAGCATGTGACGCCGTTCTTTATTCCAAAGCTGATCTCGAACCTCGCGCCCGGCCAGATCTCGATTCGCTACGGCGCGCGCGGCCCAAATTTCAGCACCACCAGCGCGTGTTCGTCAGGAAGCCACGCGATCGGCGAGGCATATCGGATGATCCGCGACGGCTATCTCGGAGCAGCCATTACCGGGGGCGCCGAGGCTGCCCTGACTTCGCTCGGATTGGGCGGATTCGTGGTGATGCGCGCTTTGTCGACGCGCAACGAGGAACCAGAGCGCGCGAGCCGTCCGTTTGACAAGGATCGCGACGGATTCGTGATGGCCGAGGGCGCGGGCTCGCTCATCCTCGAAGAGCGCGAATCGGCGATAAAGCGTGGCGCGCCGATTCTCGCGGAAATCTGCGGATATGCGGCGAATTCGGACGCGTATCACATCACTTCACCGTCGCCCGAGGGACTCGGCGCGGCGAAGTGTATGAGCCTGTGCCTGCGCGACGGCGACCTCGATCCCGGCGCGGTCGATTACATCAACGCTCACGGAACTTCGACGCCGCAGGGCGACGTTGCTGAAACTCAGGCGATCAAGAAAGTCTTCGGCGACCGCGCCGCACAAATCGGAGTGAGTTCGACCAAATCGATGACCGGCCATACGCTGGGCGCGGCCGGCGCAATAGAGTCTGTTTATACCGTTCTCGCGGTGAGTCGGGGGATGATGCCGCCAACCATCAATCAGGATACTCCCGACCCGCAATGCGATCTTGACTACGTCGCGAACAAGCCGCGGGAACGCAAGATTCGAGTCGCGCTCAACAATTCATTCGGTTTCGGCGGAACGAACACGACGCTGGCCTTCAGGCCTGCTTGAGACTGGAGATACTTCCCGGATGGGATCACGAATCGTTGCAACCGGCCGAGCCGTACCGCGCACGGCCGTGTCGAATAATGATCTGTCGCGCGTAATGGACACCAATGACGAGTGGATCCGCACGCGCACTGGAATCGGCCAGCGCTACCTGGTGCGCAGCGGCGAATCCCTGCTCGATGTTGCGGCCGAGGCGAGCCGAATCGCGATCGATCGCGCGCAACTAAAGACATCTGATCTCGAAGCCATCATCGTCGGAACGGTATCGTCCGAGTTCGCGTTTCCTTCGTTCGCGTGCTCGCTTCAGGATCGCCTCGGCGCAGATACGATTCCGGCGTTCGACGTAGCTGCGGCCTGCTCGGGATTCGTTTACGCGCTCTCGGTGGCGGATTCATCGATGCGGGCGGGTGATTTCAAGCGCGTGCTCGTGGTCGGCGCCGATGCGCTCTCGACGATGGTGGACTGGAACGACCGCCGAACGGCGGTGCTTTTCGGCGACGGCGCGGGCGCCGCGGTGCTGGTTTCCGATCCGGGACCGCGCGGGGTTTTGTCGACCCTGCTGCGATCATCGGGGAAATACTGGGAGCTTCTCTCGGTGCGTTCGACAGGCACTCGGGCGACGATAGATTCCGAAGCGCGGCGCTCGCCAGACGACGCAATCAAGATGAAGGGTCCCGAGCTCTTCAAGATCGCCGTCAAGAGCATGGAGGAAGTTTCTCGCGAGGTCGCGACGCGCGCCAATATCCCGCTGGAGGACGTGAATCTGATCGTCCCGCACCAGGCCAATCTGCGGATCATCAACGCGGTCGCGGAACGCCTCGGACTTGGCCCGGAAAAGGTGTTCACGAACATCGATCGCTACGGCAATACTTCGGCAGCATCGGTGCCGATTGCTCTGGATGAGGCGATCGAGCAGGAACGTATCCACACGAACGATCTGGTGATGCTCAACGCCTGCGGCGGCGGCCTGACCTGGGGCGCAAGCCTTGTGCGCTGGTAGCTTTCGTCCCGCGGTAGAGATGGCCGCAGGTTTCCGACGATGCTGAACGATTTGTTCAGCCGTCGCGTTCTGATTCTGCTCGGCAAGGGCGGTGTCGGCACGACGACCGCAAGCGGGGCGCTGGCGATGCTCGCCGCGTCGCGCGGAATGCGCGTGCTTGCAATGGAGACCGATGCGCGCGGGCCGCTCTCGGCAGCGTTCGGCGCCAAACCATCGCTCGAACCGGCCGCGATTAACGATCATCTTTCCGTGATGCTTCTTGACGGGCGTCACGCGCTCGAAGAATACCTGCGCCTCGTAATGCCTGCAGGCCCTGTCCTCAATGCGGTGTTTTCGAGCCGTCTGTATCAGTTCTTCGTGCAGGCGGCGCCGGGCCTTCGGGAACTGATGGCGCTCGGGAAGGTCTGTTACGAGGCCGAACGCAAGCCCTCGGATCCGAATCGATTCGATTTGATCATCGTGGACAGTTTCGCCAGCGGTCAGGCATTGAGCTTCCTCAAAATGCCCAGCGCCGCCCGCGATACCTTTCGCGGCAGCATCGTGTCGCGCGAAGCCGACAACATAAATCGGATGCTTCGCGATCCCGGCCAATGCGCAACTCTCGTCGTCGCGATCCCCGAAGCGCTGGCGATTTCGGAAGCCATCGAGACAATCGACGAGCTGCGCGCTATTGCTATCGAACCTGCGGCCGTGCTGCTGAGTCGGGTGCGCGAGCCGGGATTCACGCCCCAGGATCTCAGCCGTTTCAAGAATCTTGCGCTCAAGGATTCCGGCTCCGCGCAGGGGCGCCGCAACTCGAAGACGTTGCGTCACAGCGCAGAACGGATGGTCGAAATCGCCGCGCAGGAACTGCAACGATTCGAGCAGGTCACGCGCTCGGTTTCCCACCTCGAGGAACATGCGCGGCTGCCATTCATTCGCGTACACGAATATTCCGGCTTGTCGGGCGCCGAGCTCGTATCACGTGTATCGGACGAGCTCAGCCAATATCTACCGACGTCGCCGGCAGCCGGCGCAAGCGTCCGCGCCTAAATCCGGATCTTCTGGAATCCGAATCAGGTCGCAATTACGCTGAGCCCATCGATATGCGGTTGCCGCCAGCCGCGATGCTGCCGCATCGATATTGGAGGACCCGGGATGAAGCCGCCGGAAAATCGGAGCGCGTCGAAACCCGCGAAGCGCGAGCCATGGATCATTCGCACGTATGCGGGCTTCGGCGACGCGCGCCAGGCCAACGAGCGCTTTCATCAGAACCTTAAACAGGGACAGCGTGGACTTTCGATCGCGTTCGATCTCCCCACACAAAACGGCTACGACCCCGATGCACCCGTCGCGCGCGGCGAAGTCGGCAAGGCGGGAGTATCCGTCTGCCATTGGCGCGATATGGAAGAGCTGCTGCGCGGGATTCCGCTCGGCGAAATCAATACTTCGATGACGATCAACGCGCCTGCGCCGTTCATCCTCGCGCTTTATCTCGTCGTCGCCGAGAAGCAGGGAGTTCCGTGGAGCGAGCTTCGCGGTACGACGCAAAACGACTTGATGAAGGAATACGTTGCGCGCGGAACGTCGATTTTCCATCCCGAGGTTTCGCTGCGTCTTTCTTCCGAGCTGATCAAGTTCACTGTCGAGTGCGCACCCAACTGGAACCCCATCAATTGCTGCGGCTATCACTACATGGAAAGCGGCGCCGGTCCTGCCGAGGAAATCGGCTACGCATTCGGCAACGCGTTGTTGATTCTGGATCAGCTGCGTCGCGAAGTTTCGCCCGAGGCGTTCGAGCGCACCGTCAAGCGAATTTCGTTCTTCATCAACAGCGGAATCGAGTTGGTGCCCGAGATCGCGAAGATACGCGCGTACTTCAAGCTTTGGCCGATGCTGTGCAAGAGCGAATATGGAATCGACGGCGTGCTGTTCCGCGCAGGATGCCAGGTGCGATCGCTCACGCTCACCGAGCAGCAACCCGAGGTCAATATCATCCGCATCGCGTACGAGGCCCTCCCCGTGCTGATGAGCGCGGACGCGCGAGTGAATGCATTGCAACTGCCTGGCTTTCGCGAAGCGATGGCGCTGCCGGACCAGGCCGAGCAGTTGCTCAGCCTGCGAACGCAGCAGGTCGTGATGCACGAGACCGGCATTACCGACTATCCCGATATCTTCGAGGGCAGCAAGGTGGTCGAAGAGATGACCCGCCAGACCATGGATCGTGGGCGGCAGGTCGCGCTCGAGCTGCGCGCTCAAGGCTATTCGCGCGCGATCGCCACGGTGGGCGCGGAGCTTACGCGCCAGCTTGCCGAGCGATATCGACGTCTTGAGTCAGGCGAAATCCTCCAGATCGGAGTCAATGCCTTCGCCGGCGAAATCGGAATCGCGAAGGCGCCGGTTGCGTCCGACACTACCGATTACGCCGCGATCGAGCGCGAGCGTATCGCGGCGATCGCCGGATGGCGCAGCGAGCGCGACCACAACGCAATCAATAAAGCAGGCGAAGCGCTGGAGCGCGCTGCCGCCGTGGGCGCGGCCGTGATGCCCGCGACGCTCGAGTTTGCTCGCGCTGGCGGCACCGTCGGCGAATGGACGGCGACGATCGAGCGTGTCACGCGCGGACGTTTCACCCCGGCGATTCTCGACCGCATCCCGAACGTGGCGGCGCTGTCGGTTCCGCATACCGACAGCAAGATTCGAATCGCGCTCGGAAAGGCCGGCCTCGACGGCCATATCAACGCGGTCAAGATTCTCGCGCAGGCGTGCATGCAGGCCGG
>Ga0335069_10001222_pt1 | contig 41532 bp, 35 predicted proteins | sample Lox_Sample_11_FD_206714 | JGI IMG/M metagenome (GOLD analysis project Ga0335069, IMG submission 206714) | Soil microbial communities from Loxahatchee National Wildlife Refuge, Florida, United States - Lox_Sample_1.1 | ecosystem: Environmental > Terrestrial > Soil > Wetlands | place: USA...
AGGAAGCTAGTGCAAACCACCCGGCCATGATTCTCGGCACCGGCGTTGATCTCGCCGAAGTCGGCCGTATTCGTGCCGCGATCGAGCGCTACGGTCCCCGTTTTATCGACCGTATCTACACACCCGCTGAGATTGCTTACGTCGAACGCAAGGCCAACCGCTTCGAGCGCTACGCCGGACGCTTTGCCGCTAAGGAAGCCGCCATGAAAGCCATCGGGACAGGATGGCGGCGCGGCGTTCGCTGGCAGGACTTCGAAGTCGCCAATCTTCCTTCCGGCCGCCCGACACTTAGGTTACACGGCGAAGCCGCGCGTATCGCCGCTGACCTCGGTGTGAAGGTTATCTCGTTATCCATAACCCACACGGCCGACCTGGGAATGGCGCACGTAATTCTCGAAGGATAAGCTGACGAGCGCGTTTGCCCTAACCCTTCGCGCTGGCGACTGTCTCAGTTTCGGGCACCGCGCGAAGTTGCGCCTCTTCCAGCCGCCTGGCTTCCTGCCAGGTATAAATCATGCGGTGAATCACGGTGAGGTTGGAAAGCACCGCGATCACCCATAGAACAGGCGCCATGCGATCGAACAGCGCACCGATAATGATCAGCACCACGCGCTCCGGCCGTTCCAGGAAACCTACTTTGCACTTAGGAATCGTGCACTCGGCGCGCGCCCGCGTGTAACTCACCATGACCGAACCGGTCATGACGATCGCGGTCAGCACGATATAGAAAAATCGGTTGATCGAAGCGTAATAGACCAGTAGACCCATGAACAACGCCAGGTCCGAGTAACGATCCAGGACGGAATCGAAGAAGCCGCCGAATCGCGTCACGCGGTTGGTCTCTCGCGCCACGCGCCCGTCCACCATGTCGAACAGACCCGCCAGGATCACCACCGCGCCCGCCCAGCGAAAACTGCCCGCCGCAAACAGAAACGCCGCCCAGGTGTTGATGACCAGTCCAAGGAACGTCAAAACGTTCGGGTGAATGCGCGACAGCGCCAGGGCGCCGACAATCGCATTGATGATCTTTCCGCAAAACCAGCCGATACCGCGCGTGAAAGTCATGGCTCCTCGGTTATCTCGTGAATGGTGGTCAGTTCCAGTATTTCAAACTCGCGCATTCCTCCGGGGATTTGGACCTTTATCACGTCGCCCACTTCTTTGTTCAGCAGGCCGCGGCCGATCGGCGATGTCGTGGATATTTTCCCGTTCGCTGCGTCAGCCTCCTCGCTCGTTACCAGATTATATTTAATCTGCTCGTCCTTTTTCACGTCGAGCAGCACCACGCGCGAGCCGAGGCCCACGCGATCGTGCGGAATCTTCGAAAAGTCGACCATCGATAAATCCGCTAGCCGTTGCTTCAAGTGATTCAGCTTGGCGTTGACGAAACCCTGCCGCTCTTTGGCAGCGTGATACTCGGCATTCTCGCTGAGGTCGCCGTGGGCTCGCGCCTTCAGGATCTCTCGCGGCAACTCAATGTGCAGCTCATACTCGAGCGCGGCAATCTCGTCCTGCAATTTTTTCTTGAAATCGGCCATCGACCGAAAATTGCTCCTACCCGCACATTATAGGGCTTTGTGGAGCTCGACTGCTCGGTGTTTCGCCGTCTTTACCGCCGCGATCGTGCTATTGGCTCACGATCGTGACCGTTTGCGTGAGATTTCCCGCGCGAATCTGAAAGTCGTTGGCGCCTGGTGCCGGCCCCACTTGCACGTTCATACCGAAAACACCCGGGTTGGTCGCACTGTGATCCACAATACCCAGGACCATACCGCCCCCGTCAATCACGTTCGCTGCCGGCGTAATGCCCGGAACCGTGATGCCGTTCACGTCGGTGATGCGAAACAGCACGGCATCGGGAACTACGGATCCCGCCGCCGGGCTGGTAGCCGAATTCAGAATCGTGAGGTGCGTCGCAACTGTGGAGCCTACGCCATACCAGTAAGGCACCCGTTCGTCGATACCGGAGTTCGTTCCGAGCACGTGCAAAAAGCCTTCATAGGCGCCGGCCGGCAAGTCGAAGCCGGTGATGCTGAAGTTCAATAGGCCGCTCGCCCCCGGCGCAAGCGTCAGCGTGTTCGGCGTCACGCTCACCATAGGTAGCGCGTCGTATGTGTCCAGCGCCGACGCCGTGCGGCTTCCCGGAGGTATCGGCCCGGATGGCGCGTCGCGCTCCGTCACGAAGATCGTGAACGTTTCCGGTGCATGGCTCACATTCGTGACCGTGAGCCCCGTGGCCATTTGCAGCGTTCCGTTGCCCACCCCGAACGATAATTCCACCGGCGCAATTGCGCCACTTGCCCGTAACGCCGCGCTCATATCCAGCATGCCTGCACCGCTTTGTTGAATGCGCGCTGGGACCGCGGGCGCAAGGAAGGCCGGCGCCGCCGAATGGATGAGCAGAGATCTGTACTCTGCCACCGTCAAGCCCGGCCTTGCCGCTTCAAGCAATGCTACCGACCCGGCCACGATCGGCGCGGAATAACTGGTGCCGTCCACAAATGTGTACCCGTTGGCGCTGTAGAGCTCTCCCTTGGGATCGAACGTCTCTGCCGCGGTATAGACGTATTGGCCTACCGCCACTAAATCTGGTTTGATCGACCCGTCCACGTTTGGCCCGATCGAACTGAAGCCGGCCAGTTGATCGGGGTCGACGAAGAACGCTTTCTCGGCAAAGTTGAGCGTGGCCGGCTGCTTGGCATGGTTCGCCAACTGTTGCTTCACGCTGAGCCCGTCGCCGTAACTCAGCATCATCGCGGGCAGCGTTACCGACCCCACGTCCATCACAATGGCTTGCGGCTGCGCCTGGTCGGTATAAACCAGCGCCCCAACCGCACCCGCGGCCTGCGCGTTCATGAGCTTATTGGAAAACAGGCAGGTGCCCCGCTCAATCAGCGCAATGTCACCCTTCAGACTGTTCGCGGCGAGCGCCGAGCAGGCCAAGCCATTGTCTCCCAGCATAGTTATGTCAACGATCGGCGCCGTGACCGGTTGGGCGGGCGCAGGCCCGGACCCCGGTAGTGACTGGTAGGTCGCCGCGCCCACGGTCGCGTCCGTGGTAAACGTCCGGTCGTTTACCGACGCTCCCGCCGTGATGGCTGCGGGCGCGCTCGCGGGCGACCCGATCGTCTGCGGATCCGGCCCAAAGTTGCCCGCAGCCACCACCACGATGTGGCCCATCGCCGTGGCTTGCTCGATCGCCGATACTTCCAGGTCTTCGCCCAGCACGATCGGCACCGGGTCGCTTAAGCTCAGATTGATCACGTCCATGCCGTCGGACACGGCATCGTCGATTGCCTTCAGCACCGCGTCCTCGCCCGCATAATCGTTGACTCCCGGCGAGCCGAACACTTTGTAATTGCCGAGAAGAGCCACCGGCGCAACTCCGCGGATCGTCGCCAGCGGCCCTGCATTTAGCATGCCCGCTGCCGCCATCGCAACCGAGGTTCCGTGGCCGACGCGATCGCGAGCCGTTTGATCCGGATCCGGCCCCAGAAGATAAACATAGCTGCGCGCGACAATTACTTTGTTGTTGGTGAATGGCCTGTCCGCCTCGTTGTCCGCTTGCGGGTAGCCTGCGGGCGGCGTGAGCGCCGGCGCCTGAAACGCCGGATGCGTGTTCTCTATGCCCGTATCGATAATCGCGATCTTGATTCCCGCGCCGGCATTCGCCAAGCCCACCTGGTTCCAGGCATCTACGATCTTGTGCACCACCACCGCGTGATCCATTACCGGCCGGAACTGCCGTACCGGAAAAACATGCCTCACACCGGGTAGAGTCGCCAGCGCTGCCGCGTCGCTCGCGCGCATGCGAACGAAAATCGCGTTGGCGACAATATCGACGCTATCCAACACCTGCCCGCCCGCCTGCTCGATGGCACGTCTCGTGGCCGTCTGCTCGTTCCGCACGTCGCCGCGCCGCCGCTCTACTTCCAACTGGTCGGTACGCCTCCCTTGCGCCATCCTTGCGGCCACCGGCGGGCTCGATAGCTGCACGATGTAACGATCGGGCACAACGGCCGCGCTAGCCGCAAGGCAAACAAACCCCAGTGAAAGGTGGAGCCACGGGACGGGTCGCATTTATGCTGTTCTAATACTCTAACGCGGCCTTGTTTGTCGTCCCCAACGAGCGGCGGCCAGAAGTACTAGCGTTCCGGGATAAGCGATCTATTACTGCCGCTTGAGGCAGCCGACGGGCTCGCGATCGTCCTGGCCCGCGGCAGCGACGAGGGCAGCCGCGATCCGCATTGAGATTTCCCGGGGCGTGCAGTCGCCATCGACACGATGATAGTGGGGCCCTTGGTAGTACTGGATGAGTGGCTCCGTCAATTTGTGGTAGGCCTTCAAACGCTCCACCACGACTCCGGCTTCGTCGTCGCTTCTCTGGATCAACGCTTCGCCGTCGTCATCGCACTGCCCAGTTCGCGCGGGTGGTTGCGCCACTAAATGATAGGTCCTTCCGCAGGATGGGCAGTAACGCCGCGATGAGAGGCGCGCCACCAGCGACGCATCCGGCACGTCCAGGTGCACAATCTCCGGCTCCGGCAATCCCTCATGTTCCAGTAATTGCTTTAGGGATACGGCCTGGGGAACGGTACGCGGATAGCCGTCCAGGATGAATCCTCGGGAACAATCCGGCTGCTGCAACCGCTTCGCCACAATCGCATTCATCGTGACGTCATCCAGGAGGCTGCCGTTTGCCAGAACCGCGCAGGCGGCCTTGCCGAGATCGGTTCCTGCGCGGCATTCCGCGCGCAGCATGTCCCCGGTGGAAATGGCGGGAATGGCTTTTGATTCCGAAATGAACCTGGCTTGAGTGCCTTTGCCCGAACCTGGGGCACCGAACAAGAGAACGATCATGAATCCCTCCGCTGAACGCTGCATCACCCTTGGACAGCGCCAGGCTCGAGATCCCCCTTCTCGCCTCGAAGAATGCAGTCGGATTCAGGCTAGCTTATCCGAAAAGCGCGGTCAAGGGTTACACGCGGCCAAGAAGGGGATTTTTATCGGGAGATCCCCTTAGCCGGGAAGAAACATGGCTTGGCCGCCAGCCATCTTAGGAACGGCATCAGCATCGCCATCTCCACCCGCGCGATACTGATTCAACGGTGGACTTCCAAACGGTCGAGGAAAACTTGCGCCAGTCGTTCCGCGCGCTCGCGTCCTCGCGGGACTCGGGCGAAGTGCGCGAAACCGCCGGCGTGACCATCGCCTCGTCCGGCGTCACGTTTCAGATGTTCAACGCCGCCTTCCTGTCGTCGCCGGTCGTCGGCGAGCACGATCTCGAGAGCCGTATCGCCACGGCCAAAGTGCATTTCGCGGCGCGCGGCCTGGGTTGGTCCTACTGGGTCTGCGAAGGCTGGCTCGATCGGGCGGCTCGGAGGCGCGCCCGCGAGGCTTTCCGCAAACACGGGCTTTACATGGCTACCGAACTCCCCGGCATGTTGGCCGAGCGGTTGAGGAGCCCTACCCGAGATTTGCCGCGACTCGACGTGCGCGTGGTCGGAGACGATGCCACCTGGCGTGCGTTCTGTGACATTGGCGCCTTGTGTTTCAACGTTCCGCTCGGTTGGTTCCAGGAAGTCTTCGAAGACCCGCGGGTCTGGAAGAACGGTTTCACCGGCTACGTGGCTTACGACGACGGACAACCGGTTTCGACTGCCGCCACCGTTATCGCGGGCGGAGCCGTGGGAGTTTATAACGTTGCCACCATTCCCAGCCGCCAGCGGTGCGGTTTCGGCGAAACTGTCATGCGCCACGCTCTGGATTGCGCCCGCGAAAGGCACGGCATCGAGCGTACGGTTCTGCAATCGACCCCGCAGGGTCTCCACCTTTATGAACGTATGGGCTACTCAACCGTAACCACTGTGGCCGTTTATACCTCCTGAACGCCTTTGCTTTCTGTTTCTTGCCTGTTGCCTACAGTCCTGCTCTGAACCCGCCGATCAAAGGCCAAGTAGGGAGATCGTGAGCGGATGAGTGCTCTCAAACAAGTAAAGCAGAACGAGCGGCCCTGGGCGTTGAGCACGCCGCCGCCTTTTCCGGCGATTGCCATGAAAGTCTTGGAATTGCTTGGACATGAGGACGATGTCGACGTGCGCGAAGTGGTGCGATGGCTGCAGGCCGACCCGGTCTTTGCCGGGGAGATGCTGCGCGTCGCCAACTCCGCGCTCTACGGACTCCGCAGCGAGATTCGTAGTGTGCACCAAGCCACCATCAATCTCGGCCTCGATTTCGTCAAAGCCGTGGCGATCACGGTGGGCTTGCGCGCCTACGTGAAGTCAGCGGTCAAAATGCCGGTACTTCGGCGCTGCTGGACCCACAGCATGGCTTGCGGCATTCTCTCCCAGGAACTGGCGACTGCCTGTTTCATGAAGGGTGATGAAGCCTACACCGCAGGCTTGCTGCATGATATCGGCCGCATGGGCCTGCTAGCCGCCTATCCGGTGGAATACGCCAACGTTCTGAACGTGGCGGTGGATCATTCCTTCGATGTCCTCCACTGCGAGAGGGAGCTTTTTGACGTGGACCACTGCCAGGCTGGCGCGTGGTTGTCCGACCAGTGGAAGCTGCCCGCCCAACTCGGAAACATTGCCAAGCACCATCACGAAGATATTGTCGCGTTCTCGGCCCAAAACAAACCCGATCTGCTGGCAATCGTCGCCTTGGCTTGTAAATTGGCGGATTCGCTCGACTTCGGCGTCATCCCCACGCGGAATACCTGGTCTCCGGAGAAGGTGATCAGCTACTTGCCTGACGCCGCCAAGCTCCGGTTTCCGAAAGACATGGCTGCTCTGAAAAACACCGTCAACGACCGCATCAAGGCTCTGGGATAAGCGGGCGCCTGACCGCGTCAAGGTCAAGCGGCCACTTGGCTTCGAATTTCCGACGGACGCAGTCCGGGAAGCGCCAGCTTGCTCAATCAAGAATTTCGTCTCCCCAGCGCGCATTGGCTTCTGCGGCCCTCAAGAAAGACGCCCGCGGCTGTCTTTATCCTCGCGACTGGCGGGTGCCGCTAGCTGTGGGGTGCGCTAACCCACGCGCGCCAGGGTGCCGTCTTCGATCAGTTTTCCAATTGCGGAGATGTCGGGCGCCGGGGGACGGTCACCATCGAATGTACTGCATACCGAGCGGATGTGTTCCCGCGCTGCCTCTAGCGGAGGGCTGGTCTTGAGCGGCTTCAGAAATTCAAGAGCGCGCGCTGCAGCCAACGCCTCGATAGCCAGCACGAGGCGCGTGTTGCGCACCACCTGCTTCCACTTCAGCGCAGCCGTCATCCCCATGCTCACGAAATCTTCTTTGTTCCCGCTGGTCGTGATGGAACCGGAGGAGGCAGGAGTGGCAAGCACCCGGTTTTCGGCTACCAGCGCTGCCGCCGTGACCTGCGCCATCATCAAACCCGATTCCAGCCCGGCGTGCCGGGCAAGAAACGGCGGCAAGCCTTCGTTCAGCGCGGGATTCACCAGCCGATCGATGCGCCGCTCCGAAATTCCCGCGAGCGCAGTGAGCGCAATCGCGAGGTAATCCAGTTGGAGCGCCAGTGGTTCGCCGTGAAAGTTTCCTCCCGAGATCACTTCCTCATCGAAGACCAATGGATTGTCAGTAGCCGAGTTGAGCTCGATGGAAAACACGCGCCGGGCCCCGGCAAGCGTATCGCGAACCGCGCCGTGTACCTGTGGCGCGCAGCGTAGAGAATAGGCGTCCTGCACGCGCCGGCACGAAATATGCGATGCGCGAATTTCGCTTCCATCGAGCAGCCGGGCCATACGCGCCGCGCTGGCTAATTGCCCAGCGTGCGGCCGTGCCATGTGAAGACGCCGTTCAAACGCGCGCGGCGTCCCGCGAAGCGCGTCCAAGGTCAGCGCACACACCACCTCCGCGGTTTCAATCAGAGTTTCGGCTTGCACCAGTTCCAGGCACCCGATGCCCAGCATGGCCTGAGTGCCGTTAACCAGCGAGATGCCTTCCTTCGACTCCAGTTGGATCGCTTCCAACCCTGCCAGTCGCAAAGCTTCCAGCCCGGACACTCGCTTACCAGCGTATTCGGCCTCACCCTCGCCGATCATGACGAGCGCCATATGAGCCAACGGCGCCAGATCGCCCGATGCGCCGACGCTGCCCTGCGAAGGGACAACCGGAGTCACGCCACGGCCGAGCATTTCGCACAGGCGCTCCGCGATGACCGGACGGATGCCGGAAAAGCCTTTTGCCAGCACGTTAGCGCGGATCAGCATCATCGCCCGCACTTCTTCCCGATCGAGCGCTTCCCCGGTTCCGGCGGCGTGGGAGCGGACTACGTTCCGCTGCAGTTGCTCGAGGTCGGCTGCGGGTACCCGCACATCCGCCAGAAGGCCCACACCGGTGTTCACGCCGTAGACGGGTGCATCGCCCGCGGCGAGCCGTTCCACTACGGCGCGCGACTGCCGCATCCTCTCGATCGCTTCCGGAGCGATCGCCGGCGTATCTGTTCCTCCTGCGACGGAGACAACGTCTTCAATCGTGAGGCGGCTGCCATCGAGCAGGACCATACCTCACGATGGTAGCTGAGGGACGAGGCGTTGGCGCTAGCCGCCGCCCAACTACTCCAACGGCAGCAGCACCGCGTTGCTTTGCTGCCCGTTAACCTGCACTTTGATATTGACCGTCGTACCGGTTGGGAACGGGTCAGCAATCTTAAAACGGACCTCGGTAATGCCAACACGCCCGGGAGCCGCGCCGGCGAAGTCCGGTTTGACTACTTTGCCCGAGAATTCGAGCGTGACCGGATCCACCAGCGGAAAAGTTCCTGATGCTGGCACGGCAAAACCATCGGGAGGTTGGGGATGAAACGGACCGAACCCGGTACCGAGCGCGGTTACCGTTTCGCCCCGTTTCGCCGGATTCTTCGGGGTAACGAGCGACCCATCCGCGTGCATGGCGGCCCAGTAGGGCCGGCCCGAGATCTGCTGCGAAAAGAGCCCGGGAGCGTTGCGCTCGACCGTAAAGACTCCGATCGCGTCGGATTCGCCGGGATTATGCACGGTGAGCGTCTGTTCGCCCAGGCCAACGCCGGACGGAAGCTGCGCGTTGATTTGTCCGGGTGAGACCACAATCAGCGGAAGCAACTGATCGCCGATCGTAACCGTCACACCTTCTAGCGTCTGCGTCAACGGGCTCGCTGGCCCGGTTGCCGTTCCAGGCGCGAGCTTCGGACCGTAGATCGAAATGATGGAACCGGGCGCAACGGCATCTTCGGGGATGGCACCAGCGGCGTTGGCAATGGACTCGATCCCGTCGTTCTCAGTGCGCTTGAGCACCGCAGAGATGGTGCGAGGTTGCGTCATGGCCACTGCCGCGGTTGGCGTACTGCCCGAGGCATCGCCCTGCCAGTGAACGAAGCTATAGCCGGTGGCCGGCGTTGCCACCACGCTGACTGCCGTGCCATTGGAATAGAAACCGTCCGGTGACGCGGGTGTGAACTGAAGCGTAGCTTGGCCCGCCGGATCGGCGCTTGCGGACAGCAAGTAATTACTCTGATAGTTCACCGTCAGTGTCGTGTTGCCCGTGCCCACAGTGATCGTTCGGGTGGCGGGGGCGCCATCCGCCCACGCGAGAAATGCCAGCCGGGTATCGGCGGCGATTTGTACGGATGTGGGAGCGCTGAGTGCTACCTGCGCGCCAATGGTACGTTGCAGCGTGCATGGCGTGTAACAGTCCGCGCCGTCCGCCAGCACATCCACTCCGGAGGGCGAAGACTGAACCACGATTTGGCCGGTAGTATGCGTCGAAGGTGTGTAGTTGGCCGTCAACCGGAACCCCGCGGCGACTTGGGCAGGTGTCAGCGTAACCGTCTGTGTGGCCGGTCCGCCATTCGACCAGGATTGGAATGCCCAGCCGTTGCCATACAGATCCACCTGCTGAGGGGGAGCTGAGATTGTATGCGGCACCCCTGCTCCCCAAACCAGATTGTACGGAGGCCCAACGGCGAGCCCGTCAACAACCAAGTTCAGGCCGGCGGGGTTCGTGAAAAAAGTCGCGCGGCCGCCGGGGAGAAATGTTGCCGTGAGCGTTACGCTGCTGGTGGAGGGCATCGTGTACGCGTGCGTCATGCTACCGCCATCACTCCAGGCATTGAAAACCCAAAGCCGGCCCTGCAAATCAGACTGCCACGGTGGAGCGCCCAGTGTGTGGGTGGTGCCTACTCCCCACTCGAGAGTCTCGGGACTGTAGACAAGAGTGTGATCCGCCAGAACTTGTAATCCAGTTGGGTTAGCGGCCAACGTCACCGGTCCCGCCGGAAGAAACTGTGGAAACACTTGCACCGGCGAGTTCAACGTGAACGAATTCAAGAAGGCTTGGCTCGAATTGCCGAGCCCCTGGAGCCATCCTGTGAACACGAACCCGGGATTGGGAACCGCTTGCAGCGTCACGGTGGATCCCGCGTTGACGTACACGTCGGTGTTCACGGTGTATGGGACATTGTTGACGTAGACGGTGCCAGGACTGCTGCACACACTCGCGTTGACCGGACATGAGTAAAAATTCAGAGTTACTGCATACTGCAGCGTCAGTGATGCCTTGTACCAGCTAATTCCAGGGTCGGCCGTGATGATCACAGTCGGATTGGCGCCGGTGAGGATACCGGTCGAATCCGTCCAGCCGGAAAAAGCGTACTGCGCTTTATAACTGGATGCGTTCTGGGTCGGGAGGATGCTCAGCGTGTGCTTGCTGCCTTGTGGCCACAGGAACGTCGCCGCGCTAGTGTAGGACTGGCCATCCACGTAGAACATGGCGCCCGCCGGGTCGGTATAAACACTAGTCGCGGAGACCGCGTTTTGCGCGTAAAGCGTTGCAGTTCCTAGACTGATCAAAAGAAAGAGCTGGACGGAGAGCAAGCGGTTCATGGTCAAAGTCACACCTAAGCTAAACTTCGACGGTTGGCCTGCGAATATGAATTGCGGGAAGGACTTAGGTGGGAACCGCGAACACCTGAGCAGAATCGGGCGCCCGCCTTAGGATGGGGAACCGTTATAATAGCGGCAAGATGCGCAGGCGAAGGTCAGCAATCGTCGTCGGCTTGATGAGTGTTGCACTTCTCGCGGGCGGCGAAAAGAAGCCCCTGAAGTCCACACCGCATTCGGGGGAAAACGACGTTGTGGAACTCACCGCAACTGCGATTGCGGATCCGGAGTCCGTGCGTGAGGTGCTGGGGTCTGACCTTGGTGGCCATTACATCCTGATGGATGTGCAGATCGCTCCCAAAGAAGGGCGCAAGATCGCGATCCATTTGGACGACTTCATGCTCAAGACAGACAAAGACGGGGAACGGACCGGGCCTTTTCTTCCAGGCCAGATTGCGGGAAAAGGCTCGATTATAGTGACGCAAGAGGGAAGCGGCCGGCACAGCGGTTTTGGCGTGGGGCCGATGTCAATCGGCACGGCCGATATTACGCAAGCTCATACCACGGTGAAATCCGGCGCGAATGAGAAGCCAGATCCGATCCTGGATGTCCTGAAACAGAAAATTCTGCCGGAGAAAGAAACCGAGACGCCGGTATCGGGGCTGCTCTACTTTCCGATGGAGAAGCAGAAGTTGAAAGACCTGGAGTTGATTTACACCACCACCGACGGCAAGCTTCGCCTGCGGTTCAAGTAGTTCCACAAAACAAATTCAAGGATGGATCATGCGGAGTATACGTGCGTCCCAGGGCATGGGATGGATCCCCGACGTGCCCAGCGTCCTCGACTACACTGCGGGGCACGAAGCGGTCAAACCCATGCTGGTGAAAACGTCCCTTCCCACCGCGCCGCCGGCTCCAACCCAAGTCGATTTGCGCCGATATTTTCCGCCGATTTGGGATCAGCAGGAACTGGGGGCGTGCACCGCCCATGCCGCGGCCGCATTGGTCGGATACTTCGAGAAAAAGGCGCTGGGACGGACGATCGACGTTTCGCGGCTGTTCATTTATAAATCGACGCGCGACTTGACGGGAGCGACGGGCGACTCCGGCGCATACCTGCGGACGACGATGGAAGCTCTGGCGGTTTTTGGCGCGCCGCCGGAGACGTATTGGCCGTATGACGGAAGCCCGGCGACGTCGAACAAGCGCTTGGATGCGGAGCCAACCGCCTTCTGTTACGCATTTGCGCGAAATTTCGCCTCGACGACATATTTCCGCCTTGACCCGGCGAATATGCCGCCGGACCAGGTGCTTGGAAACATCAAGTCGCATCTGGCGTCCGGATTTCCGGCCATGTTCGGCTTCCCGGCGTACGACGAGTACATGAATGCCGGGCCAGACGGAAAGGTGGCGTTTCCCAGCGCGACGAGCCATCTGAACGGCGGGCACGCAAATGTGGCGGTGGGTTATGACGACCACTTGGCCATTGGCACTGATGCAGGGGCGCTGCTGGTGCGCAACTCGTGGGGGACTACTTGGGGGATGCAGGGCTACGCGTGGCTTTCGTATAAATACGTGACCGAAGGCCTGGCGGTCGACTGGTGGACCGTGGTGAAGCAGAACTGGGTTGATACCGGCAAGTTTGTGTAACACTCCGGCCCCACGAAGTTCGCATAGAATAGTGGGGCAATGCATATCTCAGAACTCGACACCCCCGCTCTTGTCATCGATCTCGACGTCATGGACCGCAACCTGCGCCGCGTGGCGGATTACACCAAAACGCATGGCCTGCGGTTGCGGCCACACACCAAAACACACAAAGTTCCGGCGGTGGGAAGGAAGCAGCTCGATTCCGGCGCCGTGGGTCTGACGGTTGCCAAGGTCGGGGAGGCCGAAGTCATGCTGCACGCGAATACGCCAGACCTGCTGCTGGCATATCCGGTGTTCGGGCAATCGAAGCTGGCGCGGCTGATGGAAGTCGCCAAGAAGACGCAGCTCACGGTGGCGCTGGATAATCTGGTGGCGGCGAAACAGCTATCGGACGCCGCGCGGGACGCGAAGGTTGAGATCGGGGTGCTGGCGGAAGTGGATGCCGGGCTCAATCGCGTGGGCGTTTCGCCGGGACCGGAACTGATGGAACTGGCGCGCGGCCTGCGGTCGCTTCCCAACCTGCGATTCGAGGGTATCGATTTCTATCCCGGCCACATTCGCGACACGGCGGATCGCGGCATGGAGCAGATCCGCAAAGTCAGCGAACTGGTGCAATGCATTCTGGACGATTTCCGGCGCGACGGGATCGAAGTCCGGATCGTGAGCGGCGGGTCAACACCATCGCTGTTTCAATCCCACCAAGTGAAAGGTCTCACGGAGATTCGCCCGGGCACCTACGTGTACAACGATGTCAACACGGTGGCGAGCGGCGCGTGCACGTTCGACGATTGCGCGGTTTCGATCCTGGTAACGGTGGTTTCGACGGCGCGCCCCAATCAAATCATTGTGGATGGCGGGTCCAAGACCTTTTCATCCGACACGGCTGCGCCGCCCTCGGTACACGGCCGCGTGGTCGAGGCGCCGGAATGCGCATTTCATAAAGAGAACGAAGAGCACGGCTACATCGACATTACACGGGCGGAACGAAGCTTTGCGGTGGGCGACCGGCTGCACATCATTCCCAGTCATGTTTGTGTCGCGGTGAACCTGCACGAATATGTCTACGGAAGGCGGGGAGATCAGGTAGAAGAAGTGTGGAAAGTGGAGGGAAGAGGCAAGCTACAGTAGCCGGCCTCTCCGCTCCGAGAGACCTTACAAACTAAATTACATCGACACGCTTTCGATGTGAACAGTGTCGCCCTTCAAGTCTCCGGTAATGGTCACATCGTGTCCGAGGTGATCCTTCACCTTGGAGGCGTCGTCAACTTTGTAAACTTTGCCGCCGGTGACGAACACTGGCGCCGCTCCCCCTTTTACACAGCCCTCAACGCACTTGGCATTGTGATCCTGGGCGTGCTTGGCAGCGCACTTCTCGTCGGAAATGTAGCCCTTGTACTCGCCAGCCAAGGCCGTCAGCGCAAATACGGATAACCCCAGCACGAAAGCCGGAACAATTCTCCTCAAGGCAGTACCCTCCTCGCAAATTGTGGAAAACTTCCTGAATATACTCTAGTTGGAACTGATTACGCAAGCGTCGGGGCGAAACCGGGTAAGTTTGAGCACTCAAGCGCTTCGGCGAGGTAAACCTAGTGGTATGGCCAACTTGGCTTGCTGAATAACCCTCCATCTACCCAAATCGTCTGTCCGGTGATGAACGCGGCGGAGTCGCTTGCAAGAAAGACCACGGCGCGCGCCACGTCCAACGGCTGGCCGACGCGACCGAGCGGTGTCAGGTTCGCCCAGGTGCCCGAGTAATCGCCTGCTTCAAGTTTGGTGCGCTCGATCTCTACCGCGCCCGGCGCGACACAGTTCACGGTGATCTGATACTGGCCGAGTTCAACCGCTGCGACTTTAGTGAACATCTCGATGCCGCCTTTGCTCGCCGTGTAATCCACAAGGTTGGGAAAGGCGATTTTGTTGCAGCCCGAACCGATATTCACGATTCTCCCGCTGCCAAATCCGCGCATATGACGCGCCGCGCGCTGCGTGCACAGGAAGCAGCCCTTCAGGTTGGTGTCGAGGGTGCGGTCCCATTCGGACTCGGTGAGATCGAGGAGCGGCTTCCAGGTTTGTACGCCGGCGTTGTTCACCAGGATGTCGAGCCGGGGAAAGGTTTCGAAAGTTCGGGTAAACATGCGATCCACGTCTGCTGAGAGACCCACATTGGCTTGAACGGCAAACGCCTCGCGCCCGATATCGCGGATCTCGGCAACCGTCGTTTCGGCGCCCGCGGCGTCGGTATTGTAGTTGACCGCGACTCTTGCACCGGCTCGAGCCAACTCGAGCGCGATTCCCTTCCCTACGCCTTTGCTTGCACCGGTGACGAGAGCCGTCTTCGATTCCAATGGAAGATCCACGCAGGCGATTTTATCAAGCCCGCGCAAAGATGAAGGATGCAATCGCTAACGCGATTCCTTTTTCACCAACCGAATCTCAAACAGCTTCGGCCACCGCTTCCCGGTAACGAAGAGCCGGTCGTGCTCGGCGTCGTAGGCGATCCCGTTCAGAAAATCGGTCGCCAGCGGACCATCCTTAATCTGGTCCTGCAAATCCAGCAGCCCGGCCAGGTTGATCCATCCGACGACGTGGCCGGTCTTCGGATCGATGCGCGCGATTCTTGACGCCCTCCAGATGTTGGCATAGAGTTCGCCCTTCACCCATTCCAGCTCGTTGAGCTGATCCACGGGGCCGCCATCGTCGGTCACCGTCATGCGACTCTTCTCCTGCAGCGTCTCCGGATCCCAGATGCGGATCTGAGATGTCCCGTCGTCCATATAGATCACCTTGCCGTCGGTGGTCAGCGACCATCCCTCACCGGGATAGTGAAACTGGCTCTCGATGGCGAATGTGTTGAAGTCGTACACGAAACCGACTTGCGTCCTATAGGTGAGCTGCACCAGTTTATCTTTCCATTTGACGATTCCCTCGCCGAAGATGTCCGCGGGGAGAGTGTGTTGCTGGAGCACTTCGCCGGTTTCGAGTTTTTCCTTGCGGACGTAAGACTCGCCTTCGAGGCCCGTGCTCTCATACAACAGACCGTTCCAATAGAAGAGGCCCTCGGTGAAGGCCGCGCGGTCGTGGGGATAGGTGTGGACGATTTCGTAACCATACTCGGGAATTTCATCTGGAGAAGGGCGGCCGCACGCGCAGGTGGCGAGCGCGGCCAGCACAACGATTGTGCGCATCGTGGAACAGGATAGCGCGAAAGGGAGAGTGGGCCGGGCAGTCAGCAAGCTTGCAGAAACGCAACAATCAGCGGATGCGGCCGCGCTTCGGTCGATGATAGCTGCGGCTGGAACAGGGTCGCGACGAAGAAGCGCGGGCCGGGCAGTTCGATGGCGCGAAGTTCGCCGTTGTCATCGAATGCGGAGAGCTTGAGTCCGGCGGCCGCGAAGTCAGACAGATATTGCCGGTTCACTTCGTAGTTGCAGAAGTATTCCTCTTCGGCTTCGAGCCCTCCGTAGATCTCGGCGAGCCGTGAGCCGGGTTCGACGCGCAGATGACAGGCGCCGGACAGCTTCGGGCCGCCGGCGAGCCGGTTGGGCGCGGGACACGACACGGGATGGATGATGAAGCTTCGCGAATCGGTCGGATGCTCGGCCGAATCGGCGTCGGCGATTCCCAACACATCGCGGGCATACTCTAACAGAGTATGTTGGAACCCGCCTCAAGTAGCGATGAGCGGCCAGTTTCCCAGGCGCGCGCGCTCGATGCCGGCCAGCATTCCCGCCATGCTCTTGTACGGACTGCCGGGCGAGATCCAAAGGCCATCAAAACGCGCCAGCGTATTGTCGCTGCCGGGCTCAAGGAGCGACGGCGTGGGGATCCATTCGGATTCCACGCATCGGCCGACGGCTTGTGCCGCGTGCTGAAGCGACGCGTTGGTCGCGAGGTGCGAGTGATAGTCGGGATTGAAATCGCCGAGGATGCCGATGCGAGCTGGTTTTGCGGACACAACCATGTTTATCACAGGTACGGAGCGCCGCCAAGAATCTAACGGTAACCTACTTTCGCGCGCGGACGGTGCCGATGATGGTGCCATCCCACTTGGGATCGCCCTGCGCGGTATAGCGCGGGCCGAGCTTGTCCCAATCCTCGCGGGTGATGCCGTTGAGGTCGTAGACAACTCTGCCATCCCGAAGCGTCAGCTCACATTCCAGCTTCTGATTCCCCCGCATGCGCGCTCCATTGGTGTCGACAAAACCGAACTCGCCATGCTCCAGGCGCAGGACTGCGATGTCGGCCGGTGCGCCGACGGAAAGATTGCCCAGGTCTTCACGCTTGATTTCCCGGGCGGGATTCCAGGTGGAGCGGGCGACGACGTCGTCAAGCGGCATGCCGATGTTGATGAATTTGGACATCACGTTGAGCATGTCCTTCATGCCGGCGTTCATGCTGGTGTTATGCAGATCGGTCGAGATGGAATCGGGTATCCAGCCCTGATGGATGGCGGGCACGGCCTGGCGGAAAAGGAAGCTGCCGCCGCCGTGGCCGACATCGAAAATCACGCCGCGCTTGCGGGCTTCGAATAAATACGGCAGGACCTTGCCGTTGTCATCGATCATGGGCACGGCGCCGAGGTACATGTGGGTAGAGATGTCGCCGGGCCGCAGCTTCTGAGTTACCAGCTCCTGATAGGGGCGCTCCGGGCGAAAGTCGCCGAAATCGACCATTACTGGAATGTTCGCCATCGTGCCAGCCTGCACAGCGCGCTCCACGGGCGTCCATTCGGGTCCGGTGTAGTGGGCTGTTTTCACCCCGATGACGACGCCGGGATAACGCTTGGCTTGGTCGGCGGTGGATTTCGCGTCCATGTCGGCGAGGTTCTGCTCGACGCCCGGCCCGTCCATGCCGGCACCCACGATGTTGAGGAAGGCGAGCACACGCGTGTGTGAGCGATCGATGACGCGGTCTTTGAAGTCGGGAAAATTGCGCCAGCCGGAGCTGCCGGCATCGGCGACGGTGGTGACGCCGACGCGGAACGTGAAGCCATCGGGATACTGGCTATTGTCGCCGTCATATACATTGCGGCGGCCCGTACCGGCATAGACGTGGACGTGAATATCGACGAGACCCGGGGTGACGTAGAAGCCGGAGACGTCCACGACCTTGCCCGCTTTAGCGGGATCAATGCTGCGCGCGACCTCAGCCACGCGGCCATCGCGAATGGCCACGTCGCGCACTTCACTCAGATGATTCCTGGCGTCGATGAGATGGCCACCCTTGAGCAGCAGATCGTATTGCGGCTGCGCCATGGCGATCGGCAGGAGAAAAAGGAAAGCAGCAAATTTCATGATGCAAACATTCTACAGGGGCAAGAGGAGACGGCGGCGGAAGCGAGGGATTGCCTCCTTCGGCCGGCGGCTGGCCTGGCAGTTCGTTTGCTAAACTCGTACAAGCGTATTGCCCGCCAGGCGGCGTAGCTCAGTTGGTTAGAGCGACGGTCTCATAATCCGTAGGTCGAGCGTTCGAATCGCTCCGCCGCCACCAGTGTCCCCCGATTGTGATCATAATGTGCATATGCTGAAACACTTTATCGTAACGTTGTGCCTTTCTTGCGCCTCCTCATTCCCTGCGATTTCCGCCGAATGGAAACAGCTTTTCGATGGCAAAGATCTGAACGGCTGGCAGCATGTCGGCCCAGGATCGATGAGCGTGGAAAACGGGCTCATCCGCACTCACGGCGGCATGGGGCTGCTCTACTGGAAGGGCGGGAAAATCGGCAATTGCGTCCTGCACGTGGTTTACAAGATGCGCGACCACAACGACAACTCCGGCGTCTTCGTACGCATACCGCTCGAGCCGCGCGAAGAGTGGATGCCGGTTCACTACGGCTACGAAGTGCAGATCGATAACGAGCCGGAGAAGTCCAACGAGGATGAGTATCATGTCACCGCGACGCTGTACTCGCTCACCAAACCGCTGGCAAAACCCGGCAAGCCCGGCCCCGAGTGGAACACCATGGATATCACGCTGGATGGCCCACGCACTATCGTCACCGTCAACGGCGTGAAGGTTACCGACTACACCGAAGGCCAGCCGGTACCCGCACGGAAGTTCGATTTCGAGCCACAGCGCGGACCGCGTCCTCTGGAAGGTTGGTTCGGGCTTCAGAACCACAGCGACAACGACATCGTCTTCTTCAAAGAAGTCGCCATCAAGCCGCTCGCGAAATAATTTCGACGCCACACCGGCGCTATACTCACTATTAGGATCTTCAACTCCTGATAGGAGGAATTGCCATGCCCGCGATTTCCCGGCGTGAGCTGCTGGGCGGCGCCGCTATTTTCTCGGCCGCGCGTGCCGTTGCGACAGATAAAGAAACGTCCACCGGTTTGAGCTTCCCGCTGGTTGACTATCACGTTCATCTCAACCCCAAGTTTTCACTTGACGACGCCATCGCCATCTCCAAACAACGCGCCGTGAAGTTCGGTATTGCCGAGCACGCCGGCACGAAGGAGAATATCTACCCGTCCATTCTTTCGAGCGACAAAGACGTCGAACAGTGGATCGCACGGCTCGAGGGCAAGCCGGTGTTCAAGGGTGTGCAAGCCGAGTGGATTGACTGGGCGAAATGTTTCTCGAAGGACGTATTCGCACAACTCGACTACGTCCTGTCCGATGCTATGACCATTCCGGGCCGTTCCGGAGAGCGGTTGAAGATGTGGGAAGCCGGTTTCGACCCGGGCGATCCCCAGGAGTTCATGGAGCGCTACGTGAAATGGAGCGTCGAGGTGATCGAGCGAGAACCGCTCGACATCTTCTCGCATCCGACATGGCTCCCGCCGCCGCTGGACAAAAGCTACGAAACGCTCTGGACCTACGAGCGCATGAAGCCGATCGTGGAAGCTCTCAAGAAAACAGGAACCGCGGCGGAAATCGATTCCGACTACAACATACCGAGCGTGCAGTTCCTGCAACTTGCCAAAGAAGCGAAACTGAGATTCTCCTTTGGCTCGAACAGCGGCAGCGGGCCGGTGCGCACCCTGGACTTTTGCATCGAGCGGGCACACACGATGGGTCTCAAAGCGAGCGATATGTTTGTCCCGGCGCCGCGTGGACGGAAGCCCATCCAGCGCAGACGGATCGCAGCTTAGCTTACTTCCAGCGGAACAGCTTTAACGCCGTAAAGAAGCAGACGACCATCCAGCTCATGATGACCGCCAGTTGCGGCCAGAGCTGGGCCAAGTGCACCCCTTGCAGCATGCTGGCGCGTAGCGCATCAATCACCGCCGTCAGCGGCAGCGCCCGCACGAAGGGCTGCACCACGTTGGGGAATCGATCCGCGGAAAAAAAGACCCCGGAGAAAATCCACATCGGGAGCATGACCAGGTTCATCAAGCCCGATGCCGCTTCCATGGTTTGCGCGCGCGCGGCAACCAGCAGTCCCAAGGTGCTGAACGCCACGGCGGAGATCAGGCAGAATAGCGCCAGCTCCCAGATCGACCCGCGAACCGGCACTCCGAACACGAGCACGCCGAAGCCCGTAATGGCCGCGATCTCGACGTATAACATGGACAGGCGCGAGAGCAGGAAGGAAAGCAGATATTGCCACCGCGGCATGGGCGACGCTATCAGGCGCTTGAGCAGTTTCTTGCGGCGGGCATCGACGATGGTAAAGCCGATACCCCAGATCCCGCTGCCCATCAGATTCGTCCCAATCAATCCCGGTAGTAGAAAGTCGATATATCGCGACCCGGGTTCGCGCACATAATCGTCTTTAGCGGCAACGGCGTCACGGGCGCCGGCGGCGCGCTGTACCGCGCGGTCAACCAGCAGCTTGGCGTTGCGGCCGTCGGGATTGGTGTCGTCGAAGCGGTAGGTCACGCCGCCATTGGCTGCGGGTAGCGCCAACAGAACGATCCGGCCGGCGCGGAGCGCCTGTTCTCCGGCGGCTTGGTCCATCTGCTCCACGGCCAGCGTTTTGTCGGCACGCATGGCGGCGGCGAGCTGGGATCCCACGGCCCCAACCTTCATCACATCCGCGGGCTTATTGCGAAACGCTACGCCGAGCCCCGCGGCTAGAAGAATGGGAAACACAAAAACCCAGAAAACAGCCTCGGGCTCGCGCCAGAACTCGCGGAACCGGACAAGCGTCAGTTGTACCAGCGAACTTTCGACGAATGCTTTGCGTTCATCGGCCGGCCGCACTTCCCGGGCTGTGACTGCACTACTCATCGCGCAAATGCCTCCCGGTGAGCGATACGAAAACATCTTCCAACGTCGCCGAATGCGTGCGCAGCTCGGTGAGCGGAATTCGGCGGCGCGCCAGTTCGTCAAACAAAGCCGGTACCGCGCGGTGCAGCACCGTCACATGCAATTGATAGCCGCCGTTATCGCTCCGCGCCATGCGCACGCCTTCGAGCCTCTCGAGCGACGCCATGTCCAAGGCCGCCGCGCCATCCACCGCGAACTCGACCATGTGATCGGCGCCGATAGACGCGATCAGTTCCTTCGGGGTGCCCAGCGCGATGACTTTACCGTGATCCATCACCGCGACGCGCTCGCAAAGCCGCTCCGCTTCGTCCATGTAATGCGTGGTCAGAATAATCGTGCGGCCTTCGGTTTTGAAGCGCTCGATCAGATCCCAGAGCTGCCGGCGCGCCTGTGGATCGAGGCCCGTCGTGGGCTCATCGAGAAACAGGAGATCCGGATCGCCCACCAGCGCGCACGCCAATGCCAGGCGTTGTTTCTGCCCACCCGAGAGTCCGCCCACGCGCGATTTCAGCTTTTCCTCGAGCTGTACCATTCCGATGACCGCGGAAACCGCCGGCCCCCGCCGGTAGAAGCTACGAAACAATCGCAGCGTTTCTTCGACGGTGAGTTTTTCCGCAAGCTGCGTTTCCTGTAATTGCACGCCCAGGCGCTGGCGCAACTCCGCCGCGCCTGTTTCCCAGTTCAAGCCCAGCAGTTCGACGGTGCCCGCATCGGCTTTGGTGAGACCTTCACAGATTTCGATGGTCGTAGTCTTGCCAGCGCCGTTTGGACCAAGCAAGCCAAAACACTCGCCAGTGTGGACCTCGAGATCGAGTCCATCTACCGCGACAACATCGCTATAGGCTTTGCGCAACCCGCGCACACACACTGGGAGCGGATTCGGCGCTATGGGCATGACTCAGTATGTCCCGAGAGGCGGCGGCTGCGCAATCGCATTTGGATTCACACTTTTACGTGCCAATATGCGATACATTACAGAGGCGATTTTTCGCGAATTTCACGCGGAATTCATATTCGTGTTATAATGTTTTGGTAGATTCAACCTCAGGCTTCGTCGCCCGCTTCCAATCTGATAACAAAAGATATAACTCTCCTTGTTGGAGACTTCTAAGGCCAGCGTAAATCGGCTCACATTTTCAACGAAAAACAACTGGAGGAGGCTCCTGAATACCATGAGCGAAGCAAACAAAATCCCACGGCACTACCTGTTCGCCAGCGATTTCGATCAAACGTTAAGTTTCAATGACTCCGGGCTGATTCTCAGCCAGATGCTGGGCTCATCCGCATTCGAAGAGAAAGTGGCCGGACTGTCGCGCGCGCATTTCGTGCAGCAGGGCGCGGAGTTAGCTTATCTGCTCCTGCATGATCCCGAATACCGCTGTGTGCGCAAAGAACATCTCATCGAAGTGGGCAAGCGCGTGCACCTGAAGCAGAATATTCATCTGCTCTCCGAACTGTTGAACGATCTCGACGGCCGTCACTTCTCGTTCTATGTGATCTCGGCCGCGCCGGAAGAAGTCATCCAATCCGCGCTTGAAGGCATCGTTCCCAAGGATCACATTATCGGAACGCGCTTCGCCTACCATCCCGAGTCCGGCGAGATTCAATCCATTCTTCGCGTCCCCGCCGGGTACGGCAAGGTCGCTGTGCTCGAAGAGTTGCGCACGCGGCTGCAAGTGGGGCACGACCGCGTGGTTTATGTCGGCGACGGCAGCTCCGATCTACATGTCATGCTCCATCTCAATCGCCTGGATGGTCTCACCATCGCGGTTTCCGAAAACAAGTATCTGACTCCCATCGCCCGGCGCACTCTATTGAGTGACAACGCCTTGAGTGTGCTGGTTCCCGTGCTCGAGGAGATCGCCGACTGGGACGCGCAGAAAATCCGCAAATTCTTTGAAGCGCATGGTCTGATGTTGCGCGAGTGGGATAAAGTTCGCACCGATTCTGTGGCAATCTATGAAGCTCCTCAGGTGAGCGGGCTGCATCATGCTTGATTGGATCGGCTGGGTGGCCACGGCCACGTTCGCGAGCTCTTACTTCTTTCAGAAGCCGGCGGTCCTGCGTCGCATCCAGGCGCTGGCCGCGGTTCTGTGGATCAGCTACGGCGTTATCATCCACGCGCTGCCCGTGATCGTTGCCAATGTCGTAGTGGCCGCCGTGGCGATATTCTCCTCACTGCGCGCGGATAAACCCTCGGTGGGGGGCATGGGTAGTACAATCGCAGAAAGTGAATCACAAAGCTGACCTGCGATCGCTGCTGAACCATTTGCAGCATCTGACTCTCGAACTGATCAAGGCGGAAAATCGCGTTTTTCTCGCCTCGGCGCAGTGCATCCCGAGTGACTCGGCCGAAGTTTATCGAGAGCTGAACGACTCGCTCGCCCTGGAAGAACGTCTGCGCGTGGAAAGGCAGCAGATCGTCAGCGAGATTCGCGCTCGCCTGCGCCAGGAAAAGGCCGCGGCTTCGCCGGGTTCCTCGTAACCGGCTCAGGCGGACTGCCGGGCTTGCACGGGCACTCCCATCCGGATGAGTAGCGGCGTAAAGCGGCGATCGTCGCGCAGGCAATCCCAAATCGGCGACACGCCCATGTGCGGCAGCCGCAGGTCGCGCTCCTCTAAGGCTTTCTCCAGGAACGCAAAGGCAAGGTCGTGATCGAACTCGAGGTGCGCGCGCGCCAGCAGATATGACGGCACACAGCACGTAAGCCGGCTGCGCTCGAGTGCCTGCCGAAACCGATCCGCCTCCGCCCGAGCTCCCGCCACGTTGTAAGCGTGCGCTAATAAAGCCAGGGGCACCGGCGAGCTCGGCATCAGCTCGCGTGCCTTCTCGAACATCGCGATCGCTTCCGCGCACCGCTTCTGATGCAGGAAGGAGCGTCCCGCGCTGAAATGCGCCCGCACAAAGCGCGGCTCCATTTCGAGAACGCGGTCATAATATTCCCTAGCCCGTTCGTACTGCCGGGCGAAATCGTAAACCGTGCCTAATGTCGTGACGATGATGAGCGATAGCGGGTCGAGATGATGCGCGCGTTCCAGCTCCGCAATCGCTTCCGGAATGCGCCCCATCGTCGCCAGATAGTCGTAGCCATACCAGTGGTGCGCCGTCGGATAGCTCGGATTCAGCTCGATCGCGCGCAGGTAATGCTGCTCCGACGCCACCCAGTTCCATTCGTGCAGCCCGCAGACCGTGCCGAGCGAAACATGCGCTTCCGCCAGCCGCGCATCGATCTCGAGCGCGCGGCAGGCCGCCATCCGCGCTTTCCGCATCGTGCTTTCGGCCGGCGCTGATCCATACTCGCCCAGCATGATGTACGCGTCCGCCATCCCTGCATACGCCGGCGCGTAATTGCCGTCACTTGCGATCGCCTGCTCGAAGAATCCCAGCGCTTTGTAAAAATCCTCTTCGCGCCGTTTATTCCAATGAAAGCGGCCTTTCAGGTACAAGTGATACGCTTGTAAATTCTCTGTGTAGCGCGTTACGAGCGACCGCGCCGCTGCGCCCGTCAGCTTGATGCGCAGCGCTCCCACAATCGATGACGAGATCTCGTCTTCGATTGCGAAGATGTCCTGCAGCGGCCGTTCGTAAGTCTCGGACCACAAGTACTGGCCCGTCGCTGTGTCCACCAGTTGCGCCGTGATGCGTAAACGCTGCGCCGTGCGCCGCACACTGCCCTCCAGCACCGCGCGCACGCCCAACTGCTCCGCGATCCGCCGGATATCCCGCGTCTTCCCCTTGAGTTGAAAGGCCGAGTTCCACGCCACCACGCGCAGGCCTTCCACCTTGGTGAGCGCGTTGATCAGTTCCTCGGTCAAACCGTCGCTGAAATATTCGTTCTCCTGCTCGGAACTGAGATTGGTGAAGGGCAGCACGGCAATGGCGCTCTCCGCAGCGGGCGCGGCGCTCGAAATCTGGATCGCATCTCTTGGTTGCATCACCGGCGTATAGCCGCCCGTGGGAAAGTCGATCTGGATCGGGTCTGTGAAACCCTCGTTCTCGTAGTATTTGCGCAGCTTCTCCCGCAGCCGCCGCGCTTCCACACGCACGATCGGGTCCATGCGGGGATCGTACTTTTCGTTCTTGTCGAAAACCTCAACCCCGATGACGAACTCTTTCAGCTCTTCGCCGCGTCCCGCCAGCGTCTGCTCTACCGCGAAGGTCAGGAAGCGCGCCAGTCTCTCGGAACGCACGAATGACGGGCTGGATAGAATTTTCCTCAGCTGCGCCCGAATGGACTCAGCAGAAAGCGGACTTGGCTGCACCTGAATGCGCTCCGGAAGTATTAACTAATAGACTAGCAGTCCCGCTTTTTGTCACCAAGCCGTAACCCCTTGACTGTTACCGTAAGGAGCTCACCGTTAGCTTACCTGCGGACACCTGTCCGTCGAGTCTCTTCACCGTCAACCTGAACAAATGGCGCGCCTCCCGGGCTTTTTAATAACTCCTGCATCAGCCGATGGAGCATGCCTGCATCGCGCAGTTGCTGCGATGAAGGAGATCGCCCTCATCTGTCTGGCCGTCGCGGCATTCGCGGCGCAACCCGCGGACGAGTGGACGGCGCTTGTCACGCAGGCGGCTCAAGCCCATGATCGCGGAGCCTACGCAGAGTCCGAGCGATTCTATTCCTCTGCACTCACCATTGCGGAAAAATTCGGGCCTGCGGACAACAGACTTGCCGTCACCCTCGCCAACTTGGGCACGTCCCTCCGCCTCGAAGGAAAAACGCAGCAGGCTGAAGCTCTATATCTGCGCGCCATCGGCATCTGGCGCAGTACCAGCGAGGCGCCTAACCAACTCGCAGCCGCATTGAATAATCTCGCGGGAATCTATCGCACGAACGCGCGCTACACCGAAGCCGAGTCGGCTTATAGAGAAGCGCTGACCATTGATCAGAAGGAACTCGGCTCCGACAGCGCCAGTGTCGCGCTCATCCTGAGCAACCTCGGTACCGTCTATCAAGACCAGGGTAAGTTTGATTCCGCCCGCCAGTTTTACCAACGCGCGCTCGAAATCCAGCAGCGCGTGCTTGGGCCCAACCACCCCGACGTCGCCTCCACCCTCACTCATCTCGGCGACCTTGCACGTCGCGAGTGGCACTTGCAAGAGGCTGAGCCGCTCTATCAGCGTGCCATCGCGATCCGCGAAAAAGCCCTGGGCCCCGACCATCCGCAAGTGGCCGAGAGCCTCAACGCGTTGGCCGTGCTTTACCGCAACGAAGAGCGCTACGCAGACGCCGAACCACTCTACCGCCGCACGCTGCAAATTTTCGAGAAGACACTGGGACCGGCGCAGCCTCGCGTCGCCGTCGCCCTCAACAACCTAGGCCAGCTCGCCGCGGCACAGCATAAGTATCCGGAAGCCAAAGAGCTCTTTGAACGCGCCATCGCGATTTGGGAAAAGGCCCCTGATTCAAGTGATTCCGATGCAGCGGCGGGCTTCGCTAACCTCGCCGCCGTTTATGCCGCTCAACATAAGTACGGCAAGGCCGAGGAGCTCTATCAGCACGCTCTTCATATCAACACTGCTCGCTTCGGGCCCAAGCACCTGCGTGTCGCGCAGGATCTGAATAACCTCGCGACATCCTGTTATGCGCGCCATGAGAACGCGCAGGCCGAAGAGTATCTCCAGCAGTCCATCGCCATTTACGAACGTCTGCTTGGCACCAACGATCCGAATCTTGTGGATCCGCTCCTCAACTTGGCCGGGCTCTACGTCGCTGAGAAACGATTTCCGGAGGCAATCGACCTGTACCGCCGTGCGCTGCCCCTGGGAGAGAGCGCGCTCGGTAACGACAATCCGAAGCTCGCCGAAGCGCTGGAATCCTATGCACGCGCCTTGCGAAACATGGAAGACTACGCCGAAGCCGAGAAGGTGGAGGTGCGCGCCACCCGTATCCGCGTCCAGACGGCTCTCCGCGCGGAGGCTTCCAGTGCCCCATAGTCCGTGTCCCGTATCTGGCCCGGAAATGCTACCTGCCGGGCACTCCGCGCTCGGAGCGCGAGTTTTTCTTGACAAGAGGCGGGATCTAATTGATAGTTATTAGATTGGTCGGTCGTAGCTTCGTTGAGACGCCATAACTCATTGCAACGGCAAGGCTTGTATCCCCTTGACGATTTAGCAAGGTGGGTCGCCATGTTGTGCCTGGTAGCGCCGGTGTTTGCGGTCCAGTCGGCGGAGGAATGGGGTTTGCTCGCCGCCAAAGCGGCTCAAGCTTACAACAGGGGAGCCTGCGCCGAGTCGGAGCGCTTTTACTCTGCTGCGTTGGGGCTGGCGGAGAAATTCGGGCCGCAGGATGACCGGCTTCCCGCCACGCTAGCGAATCTAGGCACAACCTACCGGATGACAGGCCGCTACCAGGAGGCCGAAAAGCTCTACCTGCGAGCGATCAGCATCTGGCGCAACGCGACGGGCAGAGAATCAAACGAAATCGCCGCAGCGCTGAACAACCTCGCCGGAATTTATCGTGTCAACGCGCGTTACGCCGAAGCCGAATCGCTCTACCAGGAGGCCTTAGCCCTACACGAAAAGGAGCAGGGCCCTGAAAGTACCAGCGTGGCGCTGGTGCTCAACAATCTTGGCGCCCTGGACCAGGACCAGGGGAAGCTCGACGCCGCGCGCCAGCGCTATGACCGCGCTCTCAGCATCCAGGAGCGTCGGCTCGGTCCCGATCACCTCGATGTCGCGGCTACGCTCTCCCACCTCGGAGACCTGCTCCTCGGCCAATGGCGTCTCGACGAAGCGCAGCCGCTCTACGAACGCGCCATCGCCATCCGGGAAAAGGCGCTGGGACCGGATCATCCACAAGTGGCCGACAGCCTCAACGCCCTGGCGTTGCTGTACAAAACGCAGGCGCGCTACGCCGACGCCGAGCCGCTGTACCGCCGTTCGTTGCAGATCTCCGAAAAAGCAATGGGCGCGGCACACCCACGCGTGGCCGTGGCGCTGAACAACCTCGGACAGTTGGCCGCTGCCCAGGGTAAATATCCCGAGGCCAAGCAATTCTACGAGCGCGCCATTGCGATCTGGGAAAAGTCTCTCGGTCCCGGCGACCCTGATCTTGCGCCGGGGTTATCGAATCTGGCGTCGCTCTACGCGGCACAGCACAAATATGCGGACGCCGACCGCCTGTATCGTCGCGCTTATAGCATTGACGCCGCCCACTTTGGCCCGGCGCACCTCAGGGTCGCCCAAGATCTCAACAATCTGGGAACCATCTGCCACGCGCGCCGCCAATTCGGTCAGGCGGAGGAGTCTCTCCAGCAATCCATTGTCATATATGAGCGCCGGCTGGGTCCGCAGAATCCCAGCCTGGCTGATCCCTTGCTGAATCTGGCCGGGCTATACGTGGCTGAGAAACGCTATTCCGACGCGGTCGCGCTATACCGGCGCGCTGTTCCATTGCGCGAACGGACGCTCGGAGCCGATCATCCTAAGCTCGTTGAACCTCTCGAGAACTACGCACTGGCGCTTCGGAAAACCGAGGATTACGCCGAGGCCGAGAAAATAGAGGCCCGCGCCACGCGCGTTCGCGTCCACATGGCCCTGCGCGCCGAAGCCCTGGCGGGCAAGTCGTAGCGCGGGCTTCCTGCCCGTCCAGGTCCGTGCGCTATGTTTGTAGTTCATGGAACATCGACCGGCCGCGTTACTTCTTCTTGCGAGCTTCGTTTTCTCCTCCGCGCTTCTTGCCGAAAGCACGCCCTCACCCGCGCTCCTCGTGCTTTCCAAAAGCGACCACACTCTCTCCATCGTCGATCCCGCGGACTTCCACGTCGTCGCGCGCATGCCTTCCGGGCCCGATCCACACGAAGTCATCGCCTCCGCCGACGGCAAGTTCGCCTACATCTCGAACTACGGCGGCGGGGCCTATAACACGCTGACCATCGTTGACCTCATCGCGCAGAAGACGCTCACAGCCTTTGATCTTGGTCCTTTGCGCGGCCCTCACGGCCTGGCATTCGCGGGCGGAAAAGTCTGGTTCACCGCCGAAGCCGCCAAAGTGATCGGCAGCTACGATCCCGCCGCGCAAAAAGTCGATTGGGTGCTAGGCACCGGTCAAAACCGCACCCACATGATCTTTGTCGCCGAGGACCTGAAACGCATCATCACTTCCAATGTCAGCTCCGCCACCATGAGCATCATTGAGAAGACCACCAGAGGTCCCGGATTCGGCCCAGGCCCAGGCATCGGCGCTCCGCCGCCCGGCGTCCCGAATATCCCTCGTCCCGGCGGGCCCGTCCGTCCGCCCACCGCCGATTGGGACGAAACCGTGGTCACCGTGGGCAAAGGCGCCGAAGGCTTCGACGTTTCCCCCGATGGCAAGGAAATCTGGGCCGCGAACGCTCAGGATGGCACCGTCTCTATCATCGACTTTGCCGCCAAAAAAGTTACCGGTACTCTTTCAGCCAATGTCCGCAGCGCCAATCGCCTGAAATTTACGCCCGATGGCAAGCTGGTTCTCATCTCGTGCTTAGGCGGATCCGATCTCGTGGTACTCGACGCCCACACGCAGCAAGACGTGAAGCGAATCCACATTGGCCGCGGCGCCGCCGGCATCCAGATGCAGCCTGATGGCGCGCGCGCCTATGTATCCTGCACGCCCGACGATTACGTGACCATCATCGATTTGAAATCTCTGGAAGTCGCGGGCCATATCCAGGGCGGCAAGGAACCCGACGGCCTGGCCTGGGCCGTGCGCCAGTAGCTTCTTATTTGGCCCTCTGCGTCTCCGCGTCTCGGCGCTCGATTTGTCGCTTCCGCTCAAACTCCCAAGCCGACGCCACAATTTCCCGCAGTTCCGAATGTCGGGGCGTCCAATGGAGCATGCGACGGAGCTTGGTTGAGTCGGCCACCAGCTCCGCTGGATCCCCATCTCTGCGCGCCCCAACCACGTATGGAACTTTGCTCCCGGTAACTTCCTCGACGGCCTTCACGACTTCGCGCACCGAGTAACCCGAACCCGTCCCCACGTTGAACGCGCCCGAACCACCGCCACCCAATAGCCACTCCACCGCCAGAATATGCGCCTGCGCCAGGTCGTTCACATGAATGTAGTCGCGGATGCACGTGCCATCAGGCGTTGGATAATCGTCGCCAAAAATCGTGACCGGCCGGCCCGTCTGAATGGCGCGAAACAGCAGCGGGATCAAGTGCGTCTCGGGCTCGTGCTCTTCTCCCAGGCCACTCTCCGCATCCGCGCCGCATGCATTGAAATAGCGCAGACAAACGCCGCGCAGCCCGTGAATCTCATCGAACCAGTGCAGCATTTTCTCCACCATCACCTTCGATTCCCCATAAGGGTTGATCGGAGCGAACGGAGAGTCTTCCTGGATTGGGACACTGGCGGGCATACCATAAACCGCCGCGGTGGACGAGAACACCAGACGCTTCACGCCCGCCCGGACCATGGCCGTGAGCAGCGCCAGCGATCCGCCAACATTGTTCGCAAAATAAAGTTCCGGCACCCGCATCGATTCGCCCACGGAGATGTAAGCGGCGAAATGAATCACGGCTTCATAACGCCGTTCCTCGAAAACACGGTTCAGCGCGCCCGCATCCGCCAGATCCACTTCCCGCAGCCGCGTTGGATCGACATTGTGCCGGTGCCCGCGCGAGAGGTTATCGACAACGGTCACGTCATAGCCCTGCTTCAACAACCGATGCACCGTGTGCGACCCGATGTACCCCGCGCCGCCCGTCACCAGAACATTTGTCATCACCACACCCGATTGTAGTCGGTCGCTTCGGTGGGCGCAGGTGGTTCGGGGCGGAATGATGCCCCGTCGTCCTTGCGATAGAGTTTAAAAGTGGCTCTCCGGATCCTGAAAACAGCCGCGCTAATCTCGCTCCTGGCCGCCGTGGGGTTTAGGTTACTTCTGATGGCGCTCGGTTTCGACGTTCACATTTTTGGGTTCCATTTCCATCACTAACCTTCAACGCCCTCAACCCGCATTCCTGTAGCGGGGGGGTACCGCCGATTTTGCGGGACACCCGCGGCTTCTCCGCGCCGTCGTGTCCATTCAACTTCCGGTACGATGGCAACTGAGGAGGGTTTTCATGACACCTGTCCAGCAGGCAACCGCCTATCAGCATCTGGCCCTGGAGCGCGAAGGCCCGATCGCCGTAGTCACTCTGAACCGCCCCCAGCGCCGCAACGCCCTCTCGCTCGAATTGATGCACGAGCTGATCCATTGTCTCGACGAAATCGCGAGCGACCGCGAATTCCGCGTCGTAATCCTCGCCGCTGCCGGAAAAGTCTTCTGCGCCGGACACGACCTCTCCGAAATGACCGGCCGCAACATCAACGAGTACCGGAACATCTTCGACGTCTGCACCGAGCTCATGCAGAAGATCCAATCCATTCCGCAACCCGTGATAGCCGAAGTGCAGGGCATCGCCACCGCGGCCGGCTGCCAGTTGGTGGCGGCCTGCGATCTCGCCATCGCTTCCGATCAGGCATCCTTTGCCACGCCCGGCGTGAAGATCGGTCTGTTCTGCACCACTCCCATGGTTGCGCTCAGCCGCGCCATCGGCCGCAAACGCGCGTTCGAAATGCTGGTCACGGGCGTTATGGTGGACGCTCACACCGCCGCCGATTGGGGACTCGTCAATCGCGTCGTGCCTGCCGCGGATCTCGCCGCCGAAACCCGCAAACTAGCCTCCGGCATCGCCGCCGCCAGTCCGCTGGTCATCGCCCTCGGCAAGCAGGCCTACTACACGCAGATCGATCTCGGCCAGCCCAAAGCCTACGCCTACGCCAAAGAAGTCATGAGCATGAACGCCCTCGCTCACGACGCACAAGAAGGCATGACAGCGTTCCTCGAAAAACGCACCCCCTGCTGGACAGGCCGGTAAGTGCGCCGAACCGACCGACCATGGAACGCGAAACTGGCATATCAGAGCGGCGTTATTCTCGATGGACGCAATCCATTGTGCCTTTCTTGCTTGCCTCGCTTCTCGGACCAGCGGAGACGTGCGCTCAGCGAGTTTATGAGCGCGGCTCGGAACTAGTGCTTGAGGATGCACAAGGGCGAATGAGTTCACTGGGACCGGGATTCAATCCCGTTCCGATTTCGGATCACGAGTTTCTGTTAATTCGCGGTCCGCGGGTGCATGGCGAGCAATCAAATTGCGAGGAGCCAGCGGCTAAAAACCGAGTCGTGGTCTACGACACACGAACGAAAAAAGAGTCGTCGCTCTTCGATAAGCTGCTTTCGGGCTCCATGATCCCACGTGGCGCAGCCTGTGCCTATGAGCACGCGGATCTTTCTCCGTCCGGGTCCATCTTATTACATTGTCAGCCCGTGTTCTATCACGTCGGGGTGCCTCGCGGTTATCAACCTGTCATCAGGTAAGGTCGGATACGTTTCGGGCGCAATGGACGTTTTCGTGATTCGCGGAGGGTCCAATGCGGGCGACCTCATTTACATGTCCAGGCTGAACCGCAGACCCACCGAAGACGACCCACGCGTTGCCCATTATGCGTATGTCCACGCCCGGCCTGACGGATCACGAATCGCCATAATTTCACATGAGGATCTCGTACTAGACGGGGGAAACGCTCCCGCTCCGATTCTGCGAGCCTACCTGCGGAGCATCCACGGTCGCATTTTTGCTCAGGGGGAGTGGATTCCGTAAGGAGGGACCGTGACTGCGATCTCGCGACATAAGCGCCAAGCGAGCCGATGTTACGAGCCGCTGGCAGCCAACCTGTAAATCACAATCGTTTTCGTCCGCCCGACTTCCCGATACTGCGCCAGCCAAGGCCGCAATTCTGCATAGTGATCCATCCCGAGCGGGCGATTATAGAGGCTGAGACCATCCATCACAATCGACGGGCGCGAGCGCGCCAGTTCCTCGCGGTTCACGCGAGTGAAATCCGCTCCCACCGGCGCGGACTGTGTGAGGTGCCGGTCCGCCGGAACGCCCGTGAGCGGCTGACAATCGATGAACCGCGTCGCTGCGGGCAGGCCGGTATAGACGAACAGGTCCGGACGAAACCCCCAGACGAACAACGTGTCGCCCGCCCGCGCCAGCTCACGCACTAGGCGCGCGGCTTTCTGGCTGTCCTGGTCCATCGCGATATCTTTCCACTCGTGCGACCGGCCGCTCGCCAGCAGCACGTACCGCGGACCAAAGCGAATGAACGGGATGAGCAGCAACGCAAGCACCAGCACGCGCCACCGTTTCATGAGCACGATCCCCCGCGACGCCGCGATCACCAGCACCGGCAGAACCTGGAAGAAGTAGCGCGGAAAAAATCGCCAACCGAGCGCCGCCGCCGCCAGCGAGATCGCCGCCCAAGCGAGCATTTTCCAGCGAACAGGCTCCGAATCGCGATTCCAAACCGCCGCAACTACGAGCGCCGCGTGAAAACCGAACCAATCCGCAGTCTTGACGATGCCGTCACGCACCGGATGCTCGAGGAACGTGCTGCCGGCGTAGAGGAATCCCCAGCGCCAGACCTCATTGATATACGGGATAAGCGCCCCGCTCCACGCGAGCCACGCCGCCCCTACCGCGTTGGCCGCAATGAATCCGGCTGCGAGCAGTCCCAGCGCCGGAAAACACCAGATGGCACAAGCCGCGAGCACGAACATGGCTTTCGTGTTGATCAGAAACGCGACTCCCGCGCAAACACCGCTCCAGAACGCCCTCCCTCGAAACGCCAGCCATACTGCGGCAAGATGCGGCGCCAGCATCGTCAGGTCCGCGGCCAGAGGAATCACCGCCGACGGAAAATCGAAAATCAGGAAGAACCCGAGCAGCCCCGCCGCCCACAATCCTTCCCGTTGGCTCCACAAATCGCGCGCAAAAGCGTACGCCAGCCAGCACGCGAGCAGCGCGAACAACGCCCCGGCAACCCGTAGTACCCACCCCGCCCTCACGCCCCACGCCAGATACTGGGCGGCGAGTAGCGGCGGCTTGTCGAACCAGACGTCGCGATAGAGCGTCTTGCCGAACGCCATCTGCTTCGCCGCCGCCATGGGAAGATCTTCTTCCGCCCACAAGATGTTGATATGGCACAACCTGCTGCCCAGCAGAAGGAGAAACAGAATGGCGAAGAACGTTCGGTGCACGATCCTTGACTATAGACCAAACTTGAATGCCCGCCGATCTCGTTCTATAGTGGGCGAAGACAAAGCGAATGTCCGGTCTTCAAGCCCAGCTCGCCATGTTGCGCGAAAAAGTCGCTCGCATCGACCGCAAATACGCCGCCGAGCCCAAGCACGTGGAGCCGTGCCACATCGAAGATGTTGTATCCGGGCAAGTTGTAGAAACAGCGTTCGGGGCACACTTTGAAACCGAGCGGCTGTACGAGCGGCACCGGCGGCACGGGTCGGTCGGAATCGCGGATCTCGCTGATTTGCCGGGAGATCTGCTGGCAGCGCTCTCCGAGGGCGCCATTCCGCAATCCAATCCCCGGCAGTGGGCTTTTTTGGATACGGAAACCACAGGACTTGCTGGCGGCACAGGCACTTACGCGTTTCTGATCGGTGTTGGCTCGATCACCGACGACGGTTTTCGCCTGCGCCAGTATTTCATGCGCGATTACCACGAAGAGGCGTCGGTGCTGGCGTCGTTGAGCGAGCACCTGGCACAGTTTGACGTGCTAGTTACTTATAACGGAAAGGCTTATGACCAGCCGCTGCTCGAAACGCGTTACCGTATGGTGCGCTCCCGACCGCCATTTGCGCGCCTGGAGCATCTGGATTTGCTAACTGGCGCGCGGCGATTATGGAAATTGCGGCTCGAGAGCTGTCGTCTGGTAGACCTGGAGAATCAGGTACTTGGCGTGGAACGCCAGGGCGATTTGCCGGGCGAACTGATTCCGTATTGCTATTTCGAATATCTGCGGATGCGGCAGGCGTTCCGCTTAGTCCCGATTTTTCATCACAATGCGACGGATATCGTGTCGCTGGCGTGTTTGACGGCAATTGTTCCGGTGGCGTTCGGGGATGGCGCGACGCTCCGGCATGGCGCTGACATGATTGGGGTTGCACGCTGGCTGGTGGCGGCGGGACGCGACGAAGAAGCGTTAGCGCTCTACCGCCGGGCGGTGGACGCAGGTCTGCCGGATGCCGTTTTGTTTCGATCACTTGCCGAGATCGGAGCCCTTGAAAAACGGCTGGGGCGCGATGCGGCAGCGTGTGAAGTCTTCACGGATTTGGCGGCCTCTCCGAATCCGTATCGAGGGCAGGCGTTTACGGAACTCGCGAAACACTATGAGCATCGCGAGCGGGATTATGCCAGGGCGCTCGAGATGACGCGACAGGCGCGGGCGATTGAAGATTCGGAGGAACTTGCACATCGCGCGGAACGCCTGGAGCGGCGGCTTCGCACGAAGCGCTAAGATAGTCCTCATCCCTAATGAGATTTCTGCTGCTGGCCGTCCTGCTGACCCCTTTATTTGCGTCTGACACCGATGATCACCTCGTCCGCGATCTGCTGCGCGAACTGATCGAGATCAATACGACTCATTCGACGGGCTCGACGGGCAAAGCGGCCGAGGCGATGGCGGCGCGGTTGCGCGCGGCGGGATTTGCACCGGCTGATGTCCAGGTGCTTGGGCCACGACCGGAGCGGGCGAATCTCGTCGTCCGGTTCCACGGAACGGGTGCGCGGCGGCCGCTGTTGCTCATTGCGCACCTGGACGTAGTGGAGGCGAACAGGGAGGACTGGACAACGGACCCCTTCCGGTTCGTCGAAAAAGACGGCTATTTTTATGGCCGCGGCACCATGGACATCAAGTGCGGCGACGCCATCCTGGTGGCCAACCTGATTCGCTGGAAGCGGGAGAATTACAAGCCCGATCGCGACCTGATCGTGGCGCTTACAGCGAATGAGGAAGGCGGTGATTATGAGGAGAACGGTGTCCACTGGCTTTTGAAGAATCATCGCGAGCTCATCGACGCCGAATATTGCGTCAACCCCGACGGCGGCAACCTCGAAACCAAAAAGGGGAAGGTGCTGCTCAACGAGCTGCAGTATGCGGAAAAAGGATTTCTCAGCTTCACGCTCGAGGTCAAGAACAAAGGCGGGCACAGTTCGGTTCCGGAGAAGGAAAACGCGATTTACCGGCTGTCGAGGGGCCTGGTGCGGCTGAGCGACTTCGATTTTCCGGTCGTGTTAGATGCAGGGACGCGAGCCTTTTTTGAAGCCATCGCGGCACGCGAGGGTCCCGAGGTGAAGGGGGCGATCAATCGCATGCTGGAGACCAGTCCGCCGGATGCGGCGGCTGTAGCGCTGCTTTCGCAATCGCCGGACTGGAACGCAGTACTTTGCACCACGTGTATCGCGACCATGTTGCAGGCTGGGCATGCGGAGAACGCGCTGCCGCAATCGGCCAAAGCGACGGTCAACTGCCGCATTCTGCCTTCGGAAACACCGGCGGAAGTGGAAAGCACGATCCGGCGCGTTTTGAACGATGGACAAATCAGCGTGACGCCGGTGGAGAACATAGAGCTGGTACAGAGCCCGGCATCGCGCTTGCGGCCGGATGTAGTCGAAGCAACAAAGGCTGTGACTTCCGCGATGTGGCCGGGGGTTCCAGTGGTGCCAATTATGTCGGTGGGAGGAACAGACGGGACGCATCTGCGGCGAGTGGGCATTCCGACTTATGGGATCTCGGGCATCGCCGATGACTACGACGATATTCGCGCGCACGGAAAGGACGAACGCATTGCGGCAACTGCGCTCTACCAGGCGCGGGAGTTTATGTTTCGGCTGACTACGATGCTTTCGGCGGCGCAGGAATGAACGCGAGAACGGCCGCAGGTCATCGCAAAAGGCGCGTGGCCCTGCGCTACATGGCGGCGGCCGTCTTCTGTTCAGCGCTGGCCGCGCAGACGATGTCCATTGAGGAATACGAGCCGAAGTCGACACTGGTGGTGCCGGAGCATATCGTCAAGCGAGCGAAGTATCCGTTTATCGATGTCCACAACCACCAGTACGACCTGACGCCGGCGAAAGTGGACAAGCTGGTGGCGGACATGGACGGCATCAACCTGCGGATCATGGTGAATTTGAGCGGCGGGTATGGCGAAAAACTGAAGGAGAACGTCCACATTCTCAAAGACCGCTACAAAGATCGCTTCGTGGTTTTCGCGAATCTGGATTTTTCGAACATCGACGCGCCTGACTATCCGGAGCGCGCCGCTCGGCAGCTCGAGCAGGATGTCCGCAATGGCGCCCAGGGGCTGAAATTTTTCAAAAACTTCGGGATGGACCTGAAGGATTCCAAGGGCCAGCGGATTCATGTGGACGATCCGCGGTTTAACGAGGTATTCGAGCTTTGCGCAAAGCTGAAGATCCCGGTGCTGATCCACACGGCGGAGCCGAAGTCGTTTTTCGAGCCGCAGGACCGCTACAACGAGCGCTGGCTGGAGCTCAAGCAATTTCCGCAGCGAGCGCGGCCGCCGGACCGTTATCCGAGCTGGGAAACGCTAATCGGTGAACAGCATCACCTTTTCGCGATGCATCCGAACACGACGTTCATCAACGCGCATTTGGGCTGGTTGGGCGGGAATCTGGCGGAGTTGGGACGGCTCATGGATCAACTGCCCAACATGTACACGGAGATCGGCGCAGTGCTTGCGGAGCTAGGGCGGCAGCCGCGTTTTGCGCGCGAGTGGATGATCCGTCACCAGGACCGGGTGCTGTTCGGCAAAGATGTCTGGGAGCCGACCGAATACTACTGCTACTTTCGCGTGCTGGAAACGGCAGACGAGTACTTCGACTACTACCGCAAGCGGCATGCGTTCTGGAAGATGTACGGGCTCGACCTGCCCGATGAAGTGCTCCGGAAGCTTTACTATAAAAATGCAGTGCGCGTGATTCCGGGCTTGAACGCCGCGGGATTTCCGCAATAGAGCTCATGCAGGCTGTCCGGTTCGAAAACGTTTCGAAGAGCTACCCGATCTACGACAAGCCGGGGGACCGTCTGAAAGAGCTGGTGACGTTTAACCGGCGCGAGTTTCACCGGAATTTCTGGGCTTTGCACGACGTGAGCTTCGAGGTGCGGCGTGGCGAGACGTTCTGCGTAATCGGCGAGAACGGCTCGGGAAAGAGCACGCTGCTGCAACTAGTGGCCCAGATCCTACAGCCGAGCTCAGGCACGGTCGCGGTGGAAGGGCGTGTTTCTGCGCTGTTGGAGCTGGGGGCGGGCTTTAACCCGGAGTTTACAGGCCGCGACAACGTATATCTGAACGGCGCGATCATGGGGCTCACGACGCGTGAGATCGACGCGCGATACAGGGACATCGAGGAATTCGCGGAAATCGGCGATTTCATCAAGCGGCCGGTGAAGACTTATTCGAGCGGCATGGTGGTGCGGCTGGCCTTCGCGGTGGCGATCAATGTCGACCCGGAAATTCTGATTGTGGATGAAGCGCTGGCGGTGGGCGACCTCTACTTTCGCCAGCGATGCATGCGCAAGGTGCATGAGCTGCGGGCGCGCGGAATCACGATTCTGTTCGTATCGCACGCCACGGCGGACGTGAAGGCACTCGGCGACCGGGCGTTATGGCTGGATAAGGGCCGTGTAGTGGACTTGGGTCCGACGGACCGCGTGGTGGCGAAATATCTGGCCGCCATGACGGAGAAGGATTCCGCGTACCTGGCGCATCACCATCCCACCGTGCGAGACCTGCCACGAGGAAAGACGCTCGCTCCGGAGATTGTTGAGACGATCCCGAATATCGACCATCGTTCGGGCGACCGGCGCGCCGAGATCCTGGGGATCGCGGTGCTGGACGCGAGTGGGCAGCCGGTGCAACTTCTGGTGCCGGGGATGGAGATCGTGGTACGGATCAGCGTCCGGGCGAACGAGGGCATCGCGCATCCGAACGTGGGATTCCTGATACGCAACCATCTGGGAATGGATTTCGCCGGCACCAACACGGCGCGCGAGGCGTACCAATTGCCGCCGATGACGGCGGGTGACATCTACACCGTGGATTTCCATATCGATCTGCCGGAGCTTTATCCCAGCGTGTTTTCATTCACGCCCGGAGTAGCGGACGGACCGCTCGAGGGCTTCCGCGTGTGCGATTTCATCGATAACGCTATAGCCTTGCAGATGGCTGCGGGGCCAGTGGAAGTCTACGGGTTCATGCATCTGCCTTGCAGGATCCTGCTGAATGCGCGTCTCACGGAAGAGGCAAATCAACGCCGAGACGCCGAGGCGCCGAGAAGGTCAAACGAGAGTGTCGAAAAAGCAGGCTGATTGACCCGCAATAGCTGCCCAGGGCCGGTAGGGCTACAATAACGGCTTCCAGCAGGAGCAAACCCATGCGCCAGAACGCCGCTCTGTTACTTTTCTTTTCTGTGGCTGTGTGCTTCGCCGAATCGGAAAAAATCATGCTGTTTCGAAAGCCGGCCGTCAGCGGGACGCACATCGTATTCCGCTACGCGGACGATCTGTGGATCGTGGCGCGCGAAGGCGGCGAGGCCACGCGACTCACCGCCGCACCCGGCGTGGAGACCGACCCGAAGTTTTCACCCGACGGCAGCCAGATTGCGTTCACGGGACAGTACGACGGCAATACGGACGTTTTTCTCGTTCCCGTGGCCGGCGGAGTGCCGCGGCGCCTGACGTATCATCCGGGCGCCGATGAAGTGGTGGGCTGGACGCCGGATGGCAAGCAGGTAATTTTTCGATCGGCGCGCAACAGCTATGCGTATGGGTTCGACCACCTGTTTACGATGCCGGTGAATGGCGGGTTTCCCACGGAAATCCCTTTGCCAAAAGCTGAGGAAGGATCCTATTCGCCGGATGGCAGGCGAATGGCTTATGTGCCCCGGGAGCAATGGCAGAACGCCTGGAAGCGCTACCGCGGCGGCCAGACCAAGCCGATATGGATTGTGAATCTGTCCGATTCGACCGTGGAGGCAGAGATCCCGCGCGACAACTCGAATGACTTTAACCCGATGTGGGTCGGTGATCAGATCTACTTTCTCTCGGACCGCAAGGGCCCTATCTCGTTGTTTGCTTATGACACCCGAACGAAGGCAGTGAAGGAAGTGATTCACAACGAGGGGCTCGATTTCAAATCCGCTTCGGCGGGTCCGGGAGCGATTGTCATCGAGCAGTTCGGTGCCATCCGTTTGTACGATCTGAAATCCGGAAAGGATCGGAAGGTCAGCATTCACCTCGCAGGCGACCTGCTGGAGGTACGGCCGCACTTTCAGAAGATCGAAGCCAGGCGCATCCGTTTTGCCGGGATTTCGCCAACCGGTGTGAGGGCCGTGTTCGGTGTGCGGGGAGAGATTCTTACGGTCCCGGCAGAGAAGGGCGACGTTCGTAATTTGACGAATACACCGGCGGCGGTGGAGCGAGACCCGGCCTGGTCGCCAGACGGAAAATCCATCGCTTACTTTTCCGATGAAAGCGGCGAGTACGCTTTGCATGTGCGCGATCAAAGCGGAATGGGAGAGGTGCGCAAGATCGATCTGGGTGCGCCGCCGTCATTTTTCTATTCGCCGACGTGGTCGCCGGATAGCTTGAAGATCGCTTACACCGATAAACGCCTGAACCTGTGGTACGTGAGTTTGGACGGGAAGAAATCGCCGGTGAAAGTGGATACCGACACGTACGCCGGACCCGGCCAGTCGTTCAACCCGGCGTGGTCGCCCGACAGCAGATGGATCGCGTACACCAAGCAGCTACGGAATCATCTGCACGCCGTGCTCGCCTACTCGATTGTGGACGGGGGTGCGCATCAAATTACCGATGGCATGAGCGATGCCGCGTTTGCCCGGTTTGACAAAGAAGGCAAGTATCTCTATCTGATGGCGAGCACGGATGCGGCTTTGAGCACTGGCTGGCTGGATATGTCGAGCCTGGCGCATCCGGTAACGCGCAGCGTTTATGCGGTGGTGCTGAAGAAAGGCGTGGCCTCACCGATGGCGCCGGAAAGCGACGAAGAGAAGCCCGCCGAAAAAGACAAAGATAAAGACAAGGACAAAGATAAGGACAAGGGGAAAGAGGCGACGCCCGCCGTCGAGATCGATTTTGCGGGCATCGGCCAGCGGATTGTGGCCATGCCGATCCCAGCGCGCAACTACGTGGATCTGGAGCCCGGAAAGAGCGGAGTACTTTTCCTGGTGGAAGGCCCGGCGGTGGATTCGTTCAACGGAGATGACGGCCCGCAGCTTACTCTGCACAAGTTCGAGCTGAAGACGCGCAAAACCGAAAAGATTCTGGAAGGCATCAATGCATTCAACCTGGCCTTTAACGGGGAAAAGATGCTGTACGCGCAGAAAGATCAGTGGGTGATCGGACCGGCGGAGAAACCCAGTGGAGCGCCGCCGAAGCCGGGCGAAGGCGGACCGCTGAAGCTGGATGCGATGCAGGTTTATGTCGATCCGGCGGCTGAGTGGAAGCACATGTATCACCAGGTTTGGCGGGACGAACGCGATTTCTTTTACGATCCCGGACTGCATGGCGTGGATGCCGGCGCGATCCAGAAAAAGTATGAACCCTATCTCGAGAGCGTCTCGACCCGCGATGATTTGAATTATCTATTCGAAGAAATGTTGGGTGAGATGACGGTGGGCCACATGTTTGTGGGCGGCGGCGATGTTCCGGAAACCAAGAAAGTGAAAGGCGGGCTGCTGGGCGCCGATTACAAGATTGAGAATGGCCGCTACCGTTTCGCCCGCGTCTATGATGGCGAGAATTGGAATCCGAAGCTGCAGGCGCCGCTCACGCAGCCCGGGGTGGATGTAGCGCCCGGTGAGTATCTGCTGGCGGTTCGCGGCCGGGAGCTGCGAGCATCCGACAAC
>Ga0335069_10001223_pt1 | contig 41522 bp, 29 predicted proteins | sample Lox_Sample_11_FD_206714 | JGI IMG/M metagenome (GOLD analysis project Ga0335069, IMG submission 206714) | Soil microbial communities from Loxahatchee National Wildlife Refuge, Florida, United States - Lox_Sample_1.1 | ecosystem: Environmental > Terrestrial > Soil > Wetlands | place: USA...
CCGGCCACCTGCGGGCCCTGCACGATTCGCCGCCCGTGATCCGGCCAGCCGGGCAACACGGGCCACAGCCATCGACGCAATGTGTCCTTCAGGGCGTGTCCCATCTAGGAGAGCACTCCGGCCCGCGAACCGTTATGGAACCATTCGGAAAGCATCTGCAATTGCGCCGGGCCGGCATAGCTTTCTACGTCCGCGCGCGCGTTGTGTCCCATTTGCCGCAGATCCCGCCGTCGCTCCAACGCTTGCTCAAGCGCCTCTGCCAGCGGTTCCACCTTTCCGGCGGGAACGACCCACCCGCTCTCGCCGTGCCGAACGCACTCGGATGCGCCTGCTTCCTCGGTCACGATCACCGGCAGCCCACACGCCAGCCCTTCCACCAGAACAAACGGCAGACCGTCTTCGAGAGTCGGCACCACCAGCAGTTCCGACTGGTGATAGACGGGAAGCGAATCTCCCGGGGCGCATTCGATATTCAGCCCCTCCCGTTCCCGTGCCAGCAGCCGCGCACAGTCCCGGCCCCCGGTAGCGCCGGCAATGCGGAGTTGAATGCGCTCGGCCCCTACCATGCGAATGGCGCGCAGCAGATATACAAAGCCTTTTCGCAGATCCAGGCTGCCGACGTAACACACGCGGAGAGGGCCCTCCATCGCAGGCCACGACTGCGCCGGACGGAACCGCGTAAGATTCACGGTCTGGCGCAGGATGTGCACCTTTTCGGGTGGAACACCGAATCGCGTCATCGACCGCTTCCCCCATTCTGAGTACACGCGAATGTGGTCGGCCAGCCGGTATTCCTCTTCCACGCGCGCCACCATCCCGTCGGACGGATGACCATGATTGGTTTTTCCGAACCAGCGCTGGCACTCAGCTTCGTAGACCTGCTGAAAATTTCGGATATGGCCGTTGGGATTATCTAAAACCGTTGTCACGCCTTCGCGCCGCGCCCAACGCAGCGTTTCGAGGGCCACCTGCGTAAACAGATAACCGCTTTGCGGCCGGATGCGAGGCATCTGATCCGCCGCCCACTTGCCGATGCGGCGATCGCGCAGCAGGTCCAGTTGACCGGTCCTCCAACGCAGCCAGCTGTACCGTACTGCCCAAGGCGGAAGGCCGGCAGGGGAAGTCAGCCAGGTGGCCGCCGGTTTTCCCTCGGGGAGCGACCAGTGCTCTCCGCATCCCGGGCCCAGCGCAAATGCCGCTTGACTGCCGTTTGCCGCTGCTACAATCCCCGCCGCGACCGAATGACCCAGGCCGCCGACACCCGCCACCGTGCCATAAACAATGGCCACCGTGCCGGATCGCGTATTTTCCATAGTTGCGCTCTGACTCATGATGAGAAACGGATTTGCAATGCTGCGTACTTGCCCCGAAATGCGACCAGCAGTTGCCTGAGATAGTCGCCGAGCGGCGATCGCATCACATTCGGGAACATGACCGCTATATAAACTGCGCTGATCGCGAGCGTAGCAAGCCCCGCTTGAATCAGATTCGCGGGCGTCCATCGCCATGCCACCCACAACGCCAGGCCGGCGGGCACGATGAATCGCCAGAACCAGCTGCCCAGCATCGCGGTCACCAACTTCGTAACCGAAGAATCCGTATCGCGCGCAATGATCCAGAGGTTCCAGGGGAGACTCACCAGGCAGGCGCCCGCGATCGAGCCCATGGGAGCGCCAATCGGCCCCCACACCATCGTCAGGACCCAACACCCTCCCGCGGTCACCAGGCCGTCGGCCAGATTCGTGAGCGAGATCCGTCTCTGATAGCCGAAGCAAAACACGCTATACGCCGTGATCGTGGCCCAGTGACGAACCAGCATCGTCACCAGCAGGACAACCGTCAGCGCAAAACCGCCGTACTGGTGTCCGGTAACCCACCAGGTGACGAACCACTTATTCACCAGGATCACCGCGCAGAAAACCAGCCCGCTAAATGTCAGGATCCCGTGGGTCAGCGCCACCAGCACCTGGAACAGTTTTTGCCGCGACTCGCCGGTTTTCAACTCGCACAAACCCGGCGTCGCCGACTGCATCAGGATCCCCATTTGATTGGCCAGCACTCCCGCCAACTTTCCTGTGCACGAGTAAGGCACCACGGCCGCTGGGCCCAGCAGCCGGCCGAGAATCAGCAGGTCGGTGTTGTTCATCAGCAGTTGTGCCACTTGCGCGACGCTGACCCAAAAACCTTTGCCTAGCCGGGTTTTGGTAGCGCTCCACGTTTCCGGTGGCAAGCGGCGCGGCAGAACCCCCGGGAATCGCGTCAACAAGCGGTACACAACGAACGGAATGGTGACCGTCTGGCTGAGCAGCCAGCCGACCGCCAGCGCGTACAGGCTCCAACCCGCCGCCACCATCGCGGCCGAAACTCCAGTGCTCAATATCCAGTTGATCGCCGTGATGGCTCCAGCGAAGCTCAGATCCTGCAATCCGTGCAGCAGCGCCGGCAGCATGCGAAGCGGAAATGTCACCACGAAACCGATCAGTACGATCGCCAGCGGTCCTCTTAAGCCTTGCCATTCCGCCGGAATCGTCAGCCACATGCCGACCGCGACCAGCGCGACCAGAGGTAGTTGATACAACATCAGGCGCGTCGTTTGCCCCACAATCTGCGGAAGATCCTTGGCGTTGCCGGCGCCGCCGGCCCGCCCCGTTGCATAGGCGGTTTCGAGCGGAACCAATGCCACGACGCCGAGATCCGTCAGCGTGAGGTAAGTGAGCAGCTGCGTGCCGACCAGCCAGAGACCGTAGTCGTGTTGCCCGATATGCCGCAGAAAGAAGGGCGTCAGCCACAAGCCTGCGATCACAACCAGAGCCTGATGGCCGTAGCTCATCAATACCCCGCCCAGGAATTTTCGCGAGCGTGTCATCGGCTGAACTCGTTCATCATATGGTTAGTGTCCTGAGGTTGTCGTGAAGCGGATCCCGGCATCGCAATCAGCTTTCCACCGGCGCGGATTCTCGAGCCCGAGTCGCGAGCCGGGTGTCTCGCGTCTTCCATTTCCAAGCCGTCTCTACGATTTCTTCCAAGCTGGAATGCCGTGGCCGCCAGTGCAGTACTTCCGCCGCGCGACCCGCATCCGCCACCAGGCATGCCGGGTCGCCTTCGCGGCGGGGGGCTTCCTGGGCAGGCACCACGCGGCCAGTCACCTGGGCCACGGCAGCGAGGATCTCGCGCACCGAGTGTCCCTTTTCCGTGCCCAAATTAAACGCTCCGCTTGCACCGCCCGCATCCAAATATCGCCAGGCGTCCAAATGCGCCTCGGCCAGATCCGTGACGTGCAGATAATCGCGGACCGCCGTCCCGTCGGCGGTGGGATAGTCGGTTCCAAAAATCTGTAAGGTGCCCGTTTGTCCCAACACCGCGGAAAGTGCCAGGGGGATCAAGTGTGTTTCCGGCGCGTGATCTTCGCCCAGTTCGCCCTCCGGGTCGGTCCCGGCCGCGTTGAAGTAACGCAGCGCTACCGAAGCGATTCCATGCGCCTCCCCGTACCACTTCAGAATCTTCTCCACCATCAGCTTCGATTCGCCATACGGATTCACCGGCTGCTGCGGATGGTCTTCCGCGATCGGAACTTGCCGGGGATGCCCGTACGTCGCGCAGGTAGAGGAAAACACGATCTTCCGCACGCCTTGGTGGCGCATTGCTTCCAGCAGATTCAGCGTGCACACCACGTTGTTGCGAAAATACATCTCCGGGTATCGCATCGACTCGCCTACATATGCGTAGGCGGCGAAATGAATGACCGCCGCGATCGGATATTGCCGGAATATCTGTTCCATCACCGCCTGGTCGCCCGCGTCCGCTTCGATGAGCGGACCCCATTGCACGGCGGAGCGATGTCCTCTGCGCAGGTCATCCACCACTACCGGCTGTATTCCGGCCCGATGAAATCGTTTGGCCGTGTGGCTGCCGATGTATCCGGCTCCGCCGGTGATCAGAACGTGCGGGTTTTCGCTCATACGGAAGTCCGGCTCCGGATCATTGCATGATCTCGGCATAATGCTGCTCCAGGCGTCTCGCGGCTGCCTCGGCACTGAAATGTGACGCCACGCGGAGCTGTGCGTTGCGGCCCAGAGCTTCCCGCAGCGTGGCGTCGCTTAAAAGTTTCTGGATGCTTTCCGCCAGCGCTTCCGGCTGGCTGGGCGGTGTAAGAATCCCATCGGCGCCGTCGGTCAAAATCTCGCATGGCCCCCCGGCGGCGCTCGCGATGATGGCTTTGCCTTTCGCCATCGCTTCCAGGATCACCATGCCGAAGGGTTCAGGCTGGGTGCTCGCGTGCACGAAGATGTCCAACCCGTCGAGCGCTCCCTCGCGCACGTCCACATGGCCAGTAAACGCCACCACGTTCTCTAATCCATGCTCTTTGACAAAGTTCTTGAGCTTGTCTTGAAACTGCTGGCAGACTTCGGCCACCACTCCGCCCCGCGGACCACCTACGACGAACGCACGTAATCGCGGCGCCCGGTCTCGCAAGTTCCGGACGGCTTCGAGAAAAACGTCCTGGCCCTTCCAGTGATCGATGAACCCGACAATCCCCACGGCCACATCTTGCTCTCCAAGCCCCCATTGCTTCCGGAAAGCGGCGCGCCTCGCGCTGTCTGGCTGGAGCCGCGAGGCCTCTATCCCATACGGCATGACGGCTGTTTTTTTCGCCACGTATAGAGTGCGCTTCAGCATCTGGCCCAGAAAGTTGCTGTTGACCAACACCAGGTCTGCCGGAAACAACGGCATGGCGCCCTGCCAGGTGCTCGAGCTCATGGGACCATGATGAAACCAGATCCGCTTACAGCCGTTCCAGACCGCCGCCGGAGAACTCAGCCCATGGCACCACGAGTACGCCGAGTGCACCATGTCGATCTGCTCTTTCTTCAAAATCTCGTCTACTTTCCGGAATACCCGCCAGGGCTGCCGCATGTGCATGCCCTCCAGGCAATAAACCGTCACGCCACGGGCTGCCAACTCCGCCAGCCAGCCGCCCGCGGCGAACGCCAGTACCGCGGGTTTCACGCGATCCGGGTCGTGCCGGACAATGACATCTTCGAGGAACCGCTCCACGCCGCCCCGTTCGCCGATCGGCACACAATACAGTACTCGCAAGGGTTCTGGCACCAGTTCACCTAGCCGCGTGCAATCGCCATCGGCTGCCCCTGGTAGAGAGGCCGCCGTGCCGTCGCCTTCACTCGCGCTCGCGAAAACTCCGCTGCGCTCCACGTCGCCGTCCACCCCATGCCCATCAGCAGGATGGGGGTTTGTGGAATGGCCGTCAACAATCCGACTCCAATCCAAGATGTCGCCAGTGAAAACGCCGCCAGACACCACACCATCCGCCGGCAGTTCACCCACAGCCCTTTGGCAAATGCGGTTCCCACCCGGCTGAAAAACCAGATCACGAATCCCAGCCATAACAGCAACCCGATAATGCCCTGTTCGCAGAGGATCCGCGCGTATTCGTTTTCCATCCCGATCGGGTTGCGCACCTGGCCGGATAGAAAGTACGGGATGCTTGTTCCACCGCCGCCCAGCCCGTTACCCATCGGGTACTGGAGCAGAATCTCAAAGAAGCCACGATTCACGCTGCCGGCGATCCGGTCGCTCACCGCGCCCGTGTCTCCCAGACTCTTGAAGCGCTGAAACCGCTCATTCGTCATCGCGACATAAACGGCCGCGCCGATCAGCAATAGAAACACCAACAGGCTGGCGATGCTGCCGCGCCGTGTCAGCAACACGACCAGCACCAGCACCGTGCCGATTACGAAGTTCTGGCGCGTTGCCGACATCAGAATGCCCAGCAAGGCCGCGGCGATGCCCAATATATTGAGCATGCGCCTACGTTTGGTTTCTGCCCGGTCCCAACCGCCAATCAGGTATGGCAGCGAGGCTACCATCGTCCCGCCAAAGGCGTGCGCGTTATTGAAAATCGCTGGTATGCGAAAGTAACCGCCCGCTACGTCCGTGCTCGCGTAGATAATGGACGTCACCGCGCTCGGTGGATAGAAGGTTTCCACCCCCTTGAAATACTCGGCTCCCGCGAAACCCAGCGCCGCCAGGTTCAGAATGGCGAATCCGGTAGATAGCTCTTGCAGATCTTCGTCCTTCATCCGGCTGCCCAGCAAAAGCATGGGCAGAAAGAACACGTTCCCCCGCCAGCCGACCAGCGAAACCAGAAACGGCTGGAACGGCAGCGGCACCAGCAGCACGCACCACAGCATGAGGACGATGATCCACATCCGGAGTTGCTCTACGCGCCCCCGGTCCTTGGGATCCACCTTCAGCAGGCGCTGCGAGGAGTACAGCCCCAGCAATCCGCAGTCGAAAATGAAATGCGAAAAGCTGGTTAGAACATTGGCCCGGATGATTCCGTAAAAATAGCCGACCGCGAGAAGCGCGACCATTCCGTAGCCGAGCGACCGCTTGCCCGCCTTGTAACAAAGCCCAAAAGCCAGAAGGCAAAGGACGATCGCCGTCACTGTTCAGGCCTCGCCCCGCACAACCTGCGCCAGCGAATCGCGAAATACCGATATCTGGGTCGACGGATCGGAAAGTTGCCGCGCACGTTCCGGAGCGGCGGAACCTAAACGTTCGCGAACATCGGGAGCCTCGATCAGTCTGGCCAGCGCCCGCGCCAGATCCGCCGCATCGCCCGGTTCGACTAACACGCCGCAAGACTCGTCGACGATTTCGAGCGCGCCCCCCATGGCCGTTGTGACTACAGGACAGCCGGCCCAAAGCGCTTCGATAAAGACGATGCCGAACGGTTCCGGATCGCGGTTCGGCTGGCAGAAAATGTCCGCTGCCGCCAGCAGTTTTGGAATGTCCGAACGCTGACCCAGAAACCGGATCCGGTCGCTGATCCCCAGCCTCTCGGCCGTGCTCCGCAATTCTTCCTCGTAGCGAGCTTCCTCGGGTCGCTGTGCGCCGCCCGCAAACCAGCACACCCAGTCGAGCTTCCGGATTTCGGCCAACGCATGCAGGTGTAAAAGGTGGCCCTTCCATGCCTGCATGCGGCTCACCTGGACGATCACCGTGGTTGCTTCCGCCGCACCCTGCTCTTTGCGGATGGCGGTCCGCCATGCGGCGCGTTCCGGTGCCTCCGGCAGAGCCACCGGGCAATACACCACCGCATCCGGCACTTTCGGGAAAAGGTCAGCCATCAACCCGGCTGTGAAGCGGCTGTTCGAAATGGCAAGGTCGGGAACCGTCCGTCCGGCCAGGCGCTCCAGCCGGTTCTGCGTCGTGGGAAAGCCGTGAGCCCAATAGACGATTTTCTTACCGGCTTTTCGCGCCGTTCGGCCAAACACTACCAGCGGCCACGCCATGTGACACACCACGGCGTCGAACGTTTCCTGGTGTAGCAGTTCTCGCAAACGCCGCCGCGCACGCCACACCGTCCACGGACGGCTGATTCTTACCGCGCCCAGCAGGTGCACCGGAACACCGGCATCGCGTAGTTCCTCGCTCAACCGGCCCTCGAAGCAGACCGCGAAGCATGGCTCCATCTCGGCGCACAAATGCCGTAGTCGCGCCATGGTCGTCAGCATCGTTTCGACGCCGCCATAGAGGTTGCCCGCTGACACGTGGAGCACCCGGAGCGTCCGCGCTTCATGGCCCCTGCGCTTTTCGCGTAAGACCGTCGAACCGCTCGTCACTCGATGCGGCACCCTTCCGCCACTCGCTCCAGGCGCGCTTCGGCCGATTCTTCCGCCGGACCAGCCTTTCCGCGTGCCTCTCGATACACTTCGAGCAGCCCGCTGGTCAATCGTTCGCGATGGAACAGCCGTTCCGCGGTTTGCCGGCCTGCCGCGCCCAAGTGCCCGCGCAATGCATGGTCGGAAGCCAGGCACCCGATTTGACGCGCCAGCGCCGCCGCGTCCCCTGGCGGATGGCCCACGGCATCGTGGCCGTCACTAAAAAGCTCGGCCGCGCCGCCCGCCTGACTCGCGATTACCGCCTTCCCGCACGCCATTCCTTCCGCGATGACCATTCCGAATGGTTCCGGCTTGGTGCTGGCGTGAACAACGATGTCGAGCGAGCGCATGGCCGCCGCCGTATCGCTCAAGAGACCGGTGAAACCCAGGCGCCCGGTCAGGCCGAGCCGCGCCGCCTCGTCGCGCAGTTCATGCAGCATCCATTGGCTGCCGCTCGTTTTGTAGATTGGTCCGCCTATCACGTAGCCGCGCACCGGTAATTCGCGCGGCAGTTGAGCCAACGCGTCCAGAAAAACCTTGTGACCCTTCCACCGGGCGAACGTGCCGACTAATCCCACGCGCACGAGCCCGTCCGGCGCCGGCTCCATTTCACACGCCTTGTCCAGGTCGATGCGGTCTCCTTCCGGTGCATAACGCGTGAGGTCGACGGCGTTATACACGGGATGCACACGCAGCTTCGGCATCAGCGATCGGAGATCGCGCGCCACGTCGTTGGAATTCGCGATGGCCACCGTGCACCGTTCCGCATGCCACCGCAGCAACTGGCTCATCACGCGCCGCGCGCCTACGTAGTCGTGGATGTGCCACACGAGCGATGTGGTTCGCGGGCGGCTCCAGCATCCCAATACGTGCATCTTGAAGCCGTTGGTATGAATGATGTCCGGCTCGATGCGACGCAGCACGCGCGCCAGCCTGCGCCCATATCGCGCCGAAGCTGCTCCCGCCATCAGCAGAGAGGCGACACCGGCTGCCGCGCCTGTGCCCGCGTCTCCCAGCCGGGCCAGTGAGGAAGGAAACGGCAGCACTTCCACACGCACGCCAAGATCGCTGGCAATCCGCGCCAGCGGTCCGTCCTCGCCGAGTATCAGCCAGAGCTGCCAGTCCGGTTTGGCCGTCCGCACCGATATCAGCAATTCGCGCAGGCTGGTCTCCGCCCCTCCCATCTGACCGCATGGATTCAAGTAGACGATGCGCATCGGTCTGTCGCGTGCCGCTTAGATTCCGCTCCGCAGGCTGGCTTCGAGCGGTGAAAACAGGGCCCCTGCAAACTCGGCGGTCCGGGCCTTTTCGACTTCAGGAGACGCGCTTTCCATGGGCGTGATCAATCGAATCAGGCTCGCGTCCGAACGCCGGTATCGGATCAGATCCGGGAGCAGCGTCAGCTTGGCCCAAAACTCTTCCGCCCACACATTGCGGTCGTTCTGATACCAATACAGAACGAAGATTCGCTCGCTGGCTTTCTCCATTACGTATTCGTTAACGGGTATTGTTTGCCTCGCGCCCGGAACCCGGATGTCGGTCACCTTGGACGACCGCACCAGCCAGCCCGCACCCGGCAGGCAAACTCGTGGCGAGTGAGGCCCAAAATTGTTTTGCAGGGATGCGAAATATCCAATGAACAGATTTACCGACGCCCCGGAAGAACGGTTTGTGTAATCGCGTAAAAGATATTCCGTCGGGTTCAGCGTGCGAACCAGGTCCTCATCGAGGGCTTGCTCGCTTTGCGCTCGCCAGTTCGCCAGTTCCATTGGGAACGCCTGTAAATCGGGGTTGCGGCGCGGCGTCTCACTCACCGAAACGGCGCGCGACACGGTCGCCTGCACAATCAGAATCAGGCACACCGGTACGAACATCCCTCGACCGGAGGCACGGACCAGCCGCCAGACTCTACCCACGTCGCGACCGCCGGGCTTTTTGAATCGACAACACCGCCAGATGCAGCAGCACGCAACCTGTCCCCGACATCGCCACGGTCAGGTATCCGAGCGTCTCGTGAGCGGCGCCTTGCGTGAGCTGTCCGCCGTGTTGGCTGGCAATGCCTGTCACCACAATTCGTAGCCCATTTCCCAGGATGGCGATGGGCGCGGACATGATCAGCAGAAAGATCCGCAACAGCTTGCCCTCCACCACAAAGAAATCGTACGTTGTCGTCACAAAAATGATGGCCGGCAGCGATCGTATCCCGCTGCAGGCTTCTGCAATCGAGAGCTTGCCACCTACCAGCTCCAGAATGTTTCCCTCGCGCAGGACCGGATATCCCATCGCCTCCAGCACCGCTTCCCCCAGCCGACTGGCCAGCAGTTGCAGCCCGAGTGTCAGTCGTTCGTAGAGGAAGGTCGGCGGCGCTATCATCAGGAACAGCGTGGCCATGGGAAACGATAGCGCGCGCAGTGTTTTCGACCCGTAGAATGCCATCACACCGCCGGCCAGCGAAACGATCACGGCTACGCGGCTAACCCAGACCCAGTGTGCCGCCATGCCGAAACATGCCTGGATCGCACCCACCAGCATCCAAACCATTCCCCAGGTGGAAGGCTCCCGCGGGATCTCGGACAATTGGGCGCGCTTGCTCCAAACCATCCAGCCCGCAACCGGAGCCACTAGGACCCCGTGTTCCATGTACGCCAGGTTGTCGAACCAGCTTCCGAACATGGCTGTCAGGATGGGCCAGAACGCGACGATCAGCAGCCCGAAAGCCGCCAGAGCCTGGATGTGCGTGATGGCCGCCGGCGCGACAATCTCTCCGCTACGCGTCCCGATCTTCGTGGGCATAGTCGTAGTAGTAGTAGTGCTGTCGCAAGTACGTGCTCGATGCGTCCCAAGCTGTCAGGATCGTGCCCAGAAGATATAGACCATCCTCTCGCATGCGCCGCAAAGTTTCGGTGGCGTGAGCCTTGCTGGTGACTCCGGAACGCAGCACTAACACTGCCGCATCAGTCAGTGGTGCCACGATCCGCGCGTCCGCCAAATGCAGGAAAGGCGGCGCATCCACCAGGATAATGTCGTAGTTCTCCCTGAGTTTTTGGAAAATCGAGCGCAGCCGCGGGGAATAAAGAGCGCGCGCCACCTGGTTATCCGTCGGCCGGTTGGGCAATACGAACAACCCCGGAATCCCCGCGCTCATCCCCAGAGTTCCTGCATCCGGCTCTCGGCGCGGCGACTCCGTCAGCAGATCGATCAAGCCCCAATCATTCGGCAGATGAAATCGCTTGTGGAGATGCGGCCGGCGAAAGTCCCCATCCACCAGAATGATTTTCCGTCCGGTTTCGGCCAGAGCGATTCCCAGATTTTGCACTACTGTGGTCTTGCCCTCGCCCGGACCTGGACTGGTTACCAGCAACGCACCGTGCGCCCATCCGTTTGGCTGCGCCCTCAGAATGGAGGCCAGCGCACCGCGAAATGACTCGGTAACAAACGGCGGTGCCTGTTTCCACTTGGTCAGAGCCGTCGTCGCCAGATCATTTTCCAAAGGCGTGATTGCGCCTTCGATCATGCCTGCGCCAAGCACCGCCTTCGGCTCCGCGGAGAGATTCGGGATGACCCCCAGTTCCGGGACATTGAGAAACGTCCGCGCGCTGCCTGGCGTTCGGATACTGTGGTCCGTCCGCTCTTTGAGGAAGACCAGCGCACCCGCCAGTGCCATTCCCAGCATCGTTCCAAACGAGATGTTCAATATGGGCCGCGGCGTGTAAGGCGCTCCTGGCGGTGTGCTGGCCTCCACCACCCGGATGCGGTTCATCGGTACCGAGTTGCTCAACCCGGCCTGTGTCATCTGCGCTTGCAACGCCTGCAGATTCTGCCGCAACGTCTCCACTTGGCGCTTCAGTTCGGCGTATTCGGAAGCTTTGCTGGCTTCGGCGCCCACTCTTTGCGAGCGGCTGTTCTGATATTCCGACCGTCGTTGTTCTTCTTTGACCGCGCCCTCGTAATCGTCGTGGATCTTCTTCACGTCAGATGCGATCTGCCGGTCCAGATCTTTATGCAACTGCGCCAATTCCGCATCGACATGCTGCACCTTCTCGTTCTTCGGCGTGAAGGTCACAAGCAGCGATGCCCGCTGCTGCATCGCCTGGTTGATCTGGTTCTGAAAGCCGCGAACCACCGGATCGTTTTGCACTTCCGCCAGTGACTCCGCCGGATGGCTCAACGAAAACTCGTATCTGGTTTGCGCCGCAATTCTCTGCGACCGCACCTCGGCTAGCTTAGTTCTCGCTTGCGCCAGTTCCACGTCCTCGAGCGTCGTGCCCTCTTGACCCGCAAACAGGTTTCCCGAAGACTGCACAAACCGGCGCAGCCGTTCTTCCGCCTGCTCCAGGTTCGACTTGGTCTCCTCCATTTGCCCCGTAATCCACTCGGTCGTCTTTTGCGAGCTGTTGGCGTGCTCGCGCGATGCGTCCGCTGCGAATTCCGCTGCCATGTTGTTCAGGAATTGCGCGGCTATGTCCGGACTCGAGGATTCGCAGCTCAACTCGATCAGCCGTGTTTTGTTCACCGGCCGCGCATCGAATGTTCCAACCGCGATATCCAGTCCTCGCTTGGCATTCTCCACCGGATCGCTCGCCGTGTGACGAAAGCGCTCTCGCAGCCGCGAGAAGATTCCGTGCCCCGGCGGAACCAATGGCACGGCCTCCGCCCGTACGCGATCCGCACCCCGCTGGCGAAAGGCGCCGCTTTTGAGGATCGAGATCTGGGTTTCGATGTTGACGTCGTTGGCTTCGAGGCTCATGCCGTCCAGCGAGTTCTTGACCAGCGCTTCGTTCACGCTCTGCACTTCCACCAGCAGCCCCGCGCGGTACATGGGCGACGCCAGAACCACCGAGATGAATCCCAGGGTGCCGCCGACGAACATGAAGACGACCAGCAGAAGCCAATACCGGCGGATCAACAGCAAAATGTCGATCGGCATGCCGGCCGGGCTGGCTGCGCCCTCTTCGACATAGCTGGGCCGCTCCGGCGGCCAGCGCGGCGAGCGCTCCATGTCATTCAGAAGGCGAATTTCCATAGTTTAATCCTGTTGTTTGCATTCTTCCGGCAGCGTCAGGTCGTGCGACCCGTCTGCCACGCTGGTTGCCGCATGACCATTGGCGCCCTGCTTCTGAATCAGTACCGACAGTGAGCGCACTTGGCTCGTTAGTTCGGCGATCAGTTTCTCCAGCATCTCCACCTTGGGCGTCAGTTCCCGGTCCTCACGATGACGATTGCCGTCCGCGATCAGACGCTGAACCGCGCTACGCGCCAAGTCCGACACACTACGCGCGCCTTCCTGGGCGCACACACTTACGAATTGATGGAACTCGTCTTCCGAAATCCGGAAGTACACCAAACGTTCCCTCGGTTTAAGAACAGCCACCGGCTCGCTCCTGATTCCTCGTTGGTCGTGCCGCGTTAAATGGATCCGGGCATGCTACCGCCCTTTTAGTCCCAAACGCTGGATTGCCCCCTTCGCACGAGAATGAAACGAGAACAGGCCGTTTCATCCCTCTCACCTGCGGGGCGCATTGACAATTGTCAAATGGGCGAGGACAATTGTCAATTCAATTAGTACTGGAACCATAGCTTGGTACTAGTGATAGTACTGAAGTAAGGTGGGCCTAATTCTGGAACTTACTCGGCGGAAATGACAGCTGGCTCGCGGAGCTTAACACGAATTAATGCTTGAGTATCTGGGGGGGCAGGGATCGGCCCGGCAGCTCTGCCTACATGGACTGGATATCGCTCACCGCAATGACTGCATTATTCGAATTGCGGAAGATGATGCGATAGTAAATCGGTCCGATCTTCCTATCCAATGGCAGCATACAGGCCGCCGCTGAGCCGCAGTCGAAGGCAGTGAGTCGCTGGTCGACCAGATAGGGGAAATAGGCGTAGCGCACCGCCCACGCTGCCGCATTTGGCACGTCCGCCAGACGAACTGACATCGATGGCTGCACTAACTCGCCGGCGAAATTAGCCGGGAACAGGTACACTACTGTCGCGGCTGGATTGAAGCTGACGGTATCGGTTGTTGTCCCGGCCGCCAACGTCGTCACGTCCGTGCCGTTCCATGCCGAAGAGTATTTGATAATCTGCTGCCCGGAAATCAGGTACGGCGCCAGATTGATCGTTCGCGATTGAATTCCGTCGGCAAAACTCTGGATCATCAGAATGTTCCCCACCGTCCCGGTGCGCGCCGCCGTCTCAAACATGTTGCCGTAGTCCGGCGAAGCCAGCCGCGCTCCATAAAGGTAGGGCAACAAGCGGTTGATGAGCACGTTGGCGTTCGCTACGCCGAACCACGGGGCGCGTTGCGGGTCCAATAGGGGAAAGATTCCCTGCTGTGCCGAGTCGGAGCGGGGATCTCCGAAGCTTTGGTTCGACGCCGTGGCCTGCGCACTGAATGTCCCGCTCAACGGATCATACGACTGGTAATCCTGCCCCATGTGATAAAGGCGCACCCCGGCTGCCCCATCGATCACCGCCAGCCACTGCGCCGCGTAATTGTATAGGTTTCCCGCCGTTCCGTACTGCCAGCTCATGCCCTTATGCATGTAATTGTCGGGAATAATGGATGCGGTCCCGCCACTCGAACTGCCCGACGGAATCGCGTAGATATTAACCGTCGGAAATCCGTAGGTCTGATTCTGGCAGTAATTGGTGTGCGCCGAATCCGTACCATAGCTTGGATTCGCCAGCGGGACAAAAAACGCCACGCCGTTCATCGGCGTGTTTCCGCTGCCGGTTACGGTTGCGTTTTGACCCACGTGCCGGAAGAAAGTGCACGTAGGATTGGATCCGATCGAGAGGTTTCCGTTGCTGTTTGCGTTCGTCGCCAGAGTTCCGTTGTTGCTGGGATAGATCGTCCCGTCCGCGAAGGTTACCGTGCCTCCGGTGCCGCTCGTCGAGCTTGAAAATTGTCCGTACACCTGGAGAACGGTCGGGCTGATGATCGAGCGAACGTAGAATTTCGTGTTGTACGCGGAGTTCGATGATCCGGAAATCTGCAGCCGCGTGGTGCCGGGGTACACAATCGTTATGCCATGTGGTGCTGTAAACGTGACCAGGTCGTTCGAAATCGAAGCGATGGTCGCGGAGTAGCCCTCAATCCCGTAATCATTGGTCAAACCACCGGTCTCGAGAATAATCGGTTCGGCGTTCAAATTTACATTGCTCGAGCACATGTCCCGGATCGTCTCGCCTAAGTCGTAGTTCACGGGATCGATCATGCCCCAACTTGCTCTCTTGGCTGAAAGGTAATCGGTGTGACCGCCGCTTGGGTCGTAGCAGTCTGCGTAGTCCGCCATGTTCGGGTCGCCCTCCCAGTTGTAGAAGGCCGCTGGCGATGTGAGTCCGGCGTTCGGCCACGTGAATTTAGGGCGGCCCGTGGCAAGGTTACTCCAGGTCATGTAGTTCATGAATGCGTTGTATTGGTTGTAGTCTGAACCATGCCATGCGTTCACATACGGTTGAATGACCAGGTTGGGATCCGTGCTGGAGTTGTAGGTGCCGGCGCTGACTCCCGACACCGGAAATGAAAACGAGTTGGCGTTAATCTTGTTCGGGGCTGAATATACCGACCCCTGTGCGCTATTGAAACCCGAAGTCGTCGCTCCCGTGATGATGAAATTTCCTGAGCCGGAACCCGTAACGTTCCAGTTGGTCCAGTTCACGGTGGCTGTGTTGCCGCTAGCCACGATGGAGGATGGACCGCTGGCCGTTCCCATCTGCGGCAATCCGTTTCGGGGTTCAAAACCGAAAATCGAATTCACTTCGTCGGCTTGGCTGACACCGATCATTCTTCCCTGGCTGGCCCATTGCTGCCAGCAGTACGTAGTGGCCGTCGGGCTCCACGTAGAACCTGGCCCTCTGGTCGTATCGTAGAGCGGCTGGTCGCCCCGCAGAACGCCGTCATTGATTCCATGCACGTAAAGTCCGTATTGAGTCGCAAATGAAACGATGCCCGAGATGGCTGAGGCCTGTGCACTTTGATAAGTGGATTGCGACGAATAGTTACTCGCGTCCAGACACGCTCCGGTCTCATAACTGTTGAAGCCAGCCGCCGCGTAGTCGCAGGCTGAGCACGCGTTCGGCATCGCGCTATAGGCGGGAGCCTGATTGCTGTTGCCGCCGACCACCAGATCCGAGTTAAACAGCCCGATCAGGTAAAGTGAGTTCGCATCCGTCGGGCCGGTAGCAATCGTTCCATTCGTTTCAAAATGCGGAAAAACGTTCGCGGAACTGAATATATGCACCCAGATGGTTTCGCTGAGTCCGGAAGCGCTCATCGTGATCTTGCACATCCCCGTCGCCGACACCGTGACCACGCCGGTCGACGATCCGACGGCACAGGCCGGGGTCGGATTGTTCGCATTGCCGGGAGCCGCTGCGGAGAACGTCGGGGTGGCAGCGGAGGTCGTTCCGTCCGTGTTCACGATGGTCCCCGCCAGAGTCACCGTTGACGGACAATTCGCCGCTGCTGTTACGCAGAGAAAGACGTCGCGGCCCACCGTGGTGCTGTTCGCCGCCGAACGCAGTTCCATGGCTGTCGCACCGTTCGAGAACGTGATCGTCCGTTCCCAGACTCCGTAGAAATCGATGCTGTCCACCCCTCCCGTGAACACCACCTGGTGCGGCCCGTTAGGAAACTTCGTGGTATTGAGGCTGATCGTGTCGGTGGTGACGTTCCCCAGGTTGTCCTGCTCCACCAGTTTGCCGTCCACCTGCACCACCCACCGCGTGTTTCCCCCGTTCGGGTTCACCGCAGCCGTGTTGTATGTGCCTCCCAGGGTTGCCACCAGCGTCACTGTGCCGGACCATGGCGAGCTTTCCGATGTTCCCGGTGCCACGGTGAAGCTCGTGGTGAAAGTTCCTGAAACTTGCGATCCCTGGGAGTTATAGTTCCAGGTGTTGTTTACCGTGAACGCTACCACGGCACTCGTCGCAAGTACGTTGCTCAGGGAATCCACGGCGGTCGCCGTAACTTCGTGTACCCCGTTCCAAAGGTCAAAAGTGTTTGTCGTGAGGGAATAGGGAACTGATGTGCTGAAGCCGATGGGCTCGCCGTCGATGAACCAGTTGACCGCGTACAGGGATGTCGCCGAGACCGAGCATTTGAGCGTCAACGACCCGCTGGTCATCTGGCTCGCCGTTGGTGCGGTTACCGAGATCGTTTGTCCCAGCAGCGTTACGCAAGGAACAAGGCAGAAAAGAAGCAGCTTAACCACCGAACACCCCCTTAGCGGGCACGTTATCACGGTGGTAAGAACCCAACCTTCCGCGGGCGACTGGTCTTGTAGATTCGACGACGCAAAATCCGTCGTCAATGTTGTGATCCGGACAAATATCGATGACTATCTTACGTCATCGGAGTTGCTGCGCGAGAAGCCGCTGATTCCCCTCAGCAACTGCCGGCTTCGGCTCCGCTGGCGCCCGCGCGAGCGGCATAGACCAGGTTTCGATCGTCGTCCTCGGTCTCTACTTGGCCGGAATGCCGGGCCGCGTTTTCCTTGAGCCCGCGCTCTACGCACGTAACAAAGGCGCTCAGAATCATGGGATCCAGGTGCGCTTCGAAATCGCGGAAGAAGTTGATGTACTGGCTTCCGTTCAACGGAATGCGGAGTTGCCATAGAGGCTTGGCATTCCATCCGGTCCAATCCTCCAGCACCACGCCCGCCATGTTCATGCGCACGCCTTGAAATCCGAATTCGCGCGATCCGCTGGTGATGGTAGCCCAGCAAGCATCCAGATCGCCCGCTTTGGCCAGCGATTGCTCAAAGTTATGCAGCCGCGTCTCCGCGTCGATAATGCGCCGGAAGCCGCCCTTCAGGAAAAGCCGCCCAGCCTTGGCGAACTCCGCGTACCCGAGATACTGAATACCCACTCCGGCGGGAATGCAGAAGAGCACGACGATCAGGCCGCTGAATTGATTGTGGAACGCGCCCACCAGTAGCGAGGAAGCCGCCGCGAAGAAGCACACGCCGTACATCACCAGAACCGCTCCCGTAGGAGTGAACCCGCGATCCAGAAGCTTGTGGTGGATGTGGCCGCGGTCGCCCTGAAAAATTGGCTGGTTGCGCAGAAATCTCCGCACGATCGAAACCGCGACGTCCAGCAGAGGAACCGATACGGCCAGTACTGGCGCCATCAAGGCGACCAGCGTGACCGACTTTTGGCTCCATATCGCGCCATAGGCGGCCAGCAGAAAACCAATCAACAGGCTGCCGCTGTCGCCCAGGAAAACCGATGCCGGGTTGAAGTTATAACGGAGGAAGCCGATCAGGCACCCGACCAGCGGAATCGTGGCGATCGCCAATGCCAGATTGCCCTGTACGAGTGCGGCAACCAACATCGTCGCGCTCGCGAACAGACCGACGCCCGCAGCCAATCCGTCCATGCCGTCGATCAGATTAAATGCGTTCGTGCAGCCGGCCAGCCAGACAACCGTCACCACGAAACCGATCCAAGGATATGCCGCCAGAGCCGGAAACTGGTGAAGATCTACCCGAATGTTCGCGAAATAGGCCAGTACGCAGGCAAGCAGGATACCTAGCAGCTTTTGCCAGGCGTTCAAGCCAATCCAATCGTCCAGAACGCCGGTCAACAAGATCAACGACGCTACGCCTCCGAGTTTTAGAATCTCGGGAAAGGCCGGATGCAAAATGTTGGTGTAGGAAACGGGAAGCAGAACGACAAATACGAATGCCCCCACGTAAGACAAGGCGATTCCGATTCCGCCGACTCGCGGTACCGGGCCAGAGTGCTTCTTGCGCTGCCCATCCGGATGATCCAGAAAACCGACTGCTCCCAATCGATCGCGGACAATGGGTGTCAGCAAGAGCGAAAGTACTAACGATACTACCCCGAGAGTGATGATTAGAAACAAACTACAGCTCCTCCAGTTTCTTGCACTGAGCCACTCCCACTACGCCGTGGGTCCGGCTGGCCGTTATCGATTTTTCGCTTACGACTTCCTGGTCTCAGCCTCAGGCCCATAGGTTACCGTATTTCGACCTCGGAATTAATGAAAATGGCGTGACAAGCGTCCCAGAACCAATGGTTTAAGTACTAGTACCACTTTGGTCAGCCACGGAATAAGCAATCGTCACGGAACTTAGTGACGCGGCTCTGGCGGCCGTTTCAGTGGGCTAGGTGTTTCGATAAGCGGCGGGCTGTGAACCCTGCTCCATATGCGAATCGGAGCAGCGGGCCGAAGCTGTTGGCGGAGGCGGCACCGATGAAGTACATTCCCGGCATCGATGACTCGAAGTTTGTCGACAATCGGGGAGCGCGGTCCACGGACTGAATCCCGCTCCAGACGTCGGAATTTAGAAATCCCACCCGGCGCAGGTCTACCTGGTAGCCGGTGGCCGAAATCACATGATCAGCCGAAATGGTTCGTCCGACGCCGTCTCCATTCTCGAGATGCAGGTGAACCCGGCCGTTTTGGACCGAAGCATTGCCGACGTTGAGACCCGGCAGTAACTCTACTTTTCCGACCACTTGATCTTTTACAAACCATCCGCCTGCCGGACCAAGGTGGCGCCGGACCACTTCCACGCGAAACCGTTCCGGCATTCTGTGAAACACCAGCGGGGCACTTGTGCAGAAAAAGGACCGCCATCCAGGTCCCAGGCCCGTCATTGGCGCTCGGACGCGATCCCGGAAAGGCCGGGGAATCGGGCCGGGTGGGTCATGAAAATGAATCTTGGACTGGCGCGCAACCACACGTGTCGCCGCTCCCGCCTCATGCAAGGCGGCTGCTACGTCCAGGGCCGAGCTTCCGCCGCCGACCACCACCACCTCGCGGCCCTTGAAGCGATCGAACGTGCGGTGCCGCGAGCTATGCGTTACGAGCTCGTCGGGAAGCGCCGACAATCCCGGCGGAATGTACTGGAAATGGCTGATTCCCACGGCTACTACCACTCTCTTGGCGGTAGCGGTTGTTCCATTGTCGAACCCCAACTCGAATCCCGCATTGGACGGAATCAGCGACGTCGCCAGCTTTTGCTCCAGCTCCGGCACCAACCGCCGCTGAAACTCGAGGCCATATGCGGCAAAAGTACCGAGAGGGACGGGCAATCCTATGTCGGCATAAGGAAGGCTCAAGCTCTCGCAATAGTGTCTCAGCGTGAAGGCGCCATCCGGATCGAAGATGGAGGATGCAAAGCCTTCCGATTTGAGGCGCATGTCTTTTGGCATTTGAGTCAACCAGGTATCCATGGGCCGTCCAAAGATACGAAACTCGACTCCGCGCGCTCTTAAATGCGTTGCTAGCGACAATCCGTATGGGCCGCTTCCAACAATTGCTACATCTACCATGTTCCCGATGCCGTCTAATCCTTCCGTTACGTTATTTGCGGGCGCCGCACTACCTGTGTGCTAGAGTAATATCTGCAATTTGAACGATAGCAGTTGGATCAACTCGATTTCAATCTAGAGCCGCCTCCCACAGTACCAACGATACTGCTGGCTAATACCACTTGGTGGCCCTGCGCATCACGATTGGCCCTGGCTCTGACTAAAGTCGGGTGTGCCGTTGCCGCAACTTATCCGCCTGATGGTCATCCCTTAGCGCAAACCAGCGTCATCCAACTGAGACATGCTTACAGCGCCCTGCATCCGGTAAATTCCCTATCGGAAGCCATCCGCAACGCCCGGCCCTACCTGGTCGTCCCATGCGACGACCGGGTGGTTGAGCATTTGCACGAGTTATACGTTCGAGAAAGCAAGGTTTCGGAAAGCCAGGTGTGTCGATTGATCGAGAGATCATTAGGTGCGCCGGCTAGTTATCCAATTGTTTCCGCTCGCTATCCTTTACTAAAGATAGCGTCGGAGTTAGGCGTTCCAATACCGGACACCGAGTTGGTTAGCCCTGGGCAGTCTCTTGATCCCTGGGCCGCGCGGCACCTACTGCCATGGGTGCTAAAAGCCGACGGTAGCTGGGGGGGACACGGGACCAGGGTAGTCCGCAATCGAAAAAGGGCGGAAAGATACGTGGCCCAGATGAGCCGCCCGCTCAGTCCGTCGAGAGCCATCAAGCGGCTCCTCGTCGACCGCGATCCTTTTTGGATTTTGTCATGGCGCAGTCGGTCCCCTCAGCAGGTAATTGTTCAGGCCCATGTAGACGGTACTCCCGCCAACTGCGCTGTCTTGTGCTGGCAAGGCAAGCTGTTGGCTGGCATCGCCGTGGAGGTTGTATGTGCCCAGGGTGAAACTGGCTCCGCCACCGTAATCCGTGTGGTAGATAGTCCCGCCATGATCTCCGCGGCGGAGCGACTAGCCGCCCACTTAGGTCTGTCGGGATTTGTCGGTTTTGACTTTGTCATCGAAGCGTCAACTGGGGTGCCATATCTTATCGAAATGAATCCCAGGGTTACTCCGTTATGCCATTTGCAGTTAGGACCCGGCCGCGACTTAGTATCCGCGTTAGCTTCTCAGCTTAGTGGACGGCCGCTTACACCGGCGCCATTACTGATTCACAACAACCAGATCGCTTACTTCCCGCAGGCTTGGCACCGGGATCCGGGCGAGCAACTCCTGGCGGCGACCTTTCCTGATGTCCCCTGGGAAGAGCCGGTGCTGGTTCGGGAACTGATCCGTTTGCCGTGGCCGGACCGTAGTCTCCTCGCGCGGCTATCGGCAAGCCTGCGTCGTCTGATTCTCCAAAAAAGCCGGACCACCGGTGTTGTTTTCCAAACCGCTCGAACAACCACCGAGGTTGCGTCCGGCGACAACGATCTTCCACGTGATCCAACGAAGCCACCGGCTCTGGTGCCGCTCCGCCAATCCGGATCCAAGACTCCGCTATTTATTATTCATGGCGCGGACGGGCAGTTAGGCCGCTTTCATCGCTTAGTTCGCCATCTGGAGCCCGAACGGCCCGTGTACGGAGTGCTGCCTCAATCGCTCCTCGGCGAACCAGTCGTATTGACCAGCATGGAGCAATTGGCCGCGTTCTACTTGACCCAGATTCAGCGTGTATGCCCCGAGGGGCCTTATTACTTGCTCGGATACTCCTTTGGAGGCTATATGGCGCTGGAAATGGCTCGCCAATTGTCTTCTCGCGGGCAAGCCGTCTTCCCGGTTGGAATGATTGATGTTCTGCCAATGACGGCCGGTCTTCGCCCCGACAAAGTGATCGAGGTGGCGCACGAAAACGGCCGCCGTGTGGAGCGGAAGACCTCTCGCGTTGCTTTTCATGTGCGGAGAGTTTTTCGGGCGGGAGGCGTGAGGTATGCCTTGGACCGGCTGCGCGGGAGAGCTCTGCGAATCGCTTATACGCTTTTCGATGCCATCCACCGGCCGATTCCGGCCTTTTTGCAACGCGCTTACGACCTGAACTGGTTTGCCGCGGCGCGACATATGCCGGAGCCGTTTCCTGGCAGCATCTCTCTGTTTCAGACGGCGGCCTCGCACACTGCCGCTCAGGCGGCCTACGGTCAATTCGCAAAGCTGGCTGGCGGCGGGGTGGAATTCTACGAGCTATCCGGAGATCACAAGGAGATTCTGGAAGAGCCGCACGTGCAGTCCCTGGCGGCTCAAGTAGAAAACTGGTTAGCTAAAAGGTAAGCGGCGTTCGCCCGTGATCAATAGCTCGGGTACCATTTGCTCGTTCCGTTGTCGTAGCACATAGTCATGGCTCGGCTGACAGTGGCGGTCGAAGCGAGCGCGATGTTCCCTGACGTAGCGGTGGTCCAAGCTCCATCCGGAATCAGGACGATGCATCCTCCCATGCCGCTCACAGTGAAATTGGAAGGAGCCGTTATAGTTGTGATCTGAGTGGTTCCAGTGACATGGTGCATGGGACTGGTGGGAGCGATTGTCGCAGCGGATGCCAGCGCTGTGCCGACACCCTGAGCGTTGGTCGTAGCGCATGCTCCATCTCCCCGCAGATAGGTCGTGCCGTTGCACGTGCCCACCCCCGTGTACGACGGCAACCGGAAAACGGATCCGTCGTAATAGATCCAATAGGGCCGGCCGGCGACGATCTGGCCCGCACTCGGCACGCTGACACCATCCGATTGCGTAATGCTCTTGACGCCGACTGCATCTACGTTCAGTGACGGTTGCGAGCTTGTGTTCGTCGTATCCACCACCAGCGTCAGCCACATTCCAGCGGTATAACTGGTCAGTGCGGCGGACGCGCTCAGACTGCACACATACGCTGTCGTTCCGTTGGTCGAGTTACAAAACCAGGGTTTGTCAGCCTGCGCGTTGGCATTGGTCAGTGCCACCGCAGTGTTCAGGCTCGGTGTGCAGTCCACGCGATTGTTGGCCGCGTTGTTCGTGCACGTTTGCACAAGGCCGCTACCACTGATGAAGTTCAACCCGGGTTCAGAGGCTACGGAGGCGCCGTTTACCAAGAGGTTGAGGCTGCCTGCCCCGCTGCCCCCAATTCCGCGCTCCGTGAAATAACTGCTGCCGTTCGAGAATACTCGAACACCCTGATTTGTGGACAACGCTAGAGTAGTGGCACCGTCGATCGTCGATGTTGTCGGCGTAATGGTCCACACGCCCGCCCCGGTGTTTTCGACGTCCACGTAGAAACCGTTCGGAAAGCTGCCACCCGCTTGAGGGAGCGTCAGAACCTGTGCCGACGCATTTGAAAGCGTCAACAGTCTTCCCCAATCGCTGGAAGCCACCGTGTATCCGGCTCCAGTCTGGGCGTTCGGCGCGACAACGATCCCGGCTCCCGGCATTTTGGAAGGATTGCTGATCATGAAAAACTTTGCCACGGAGTCGTCATATTGAAGCCAGTAGTAGCCACTTGCCTGGATCACCCCGGCAGCTACAGCCGCCCCGCTTTCGCTGACGATGGTTTTCGCTCCGAGACCGTTGACGTTGATCGTCGGAGTCGTCGTCGCGTTCGCATTCGATGCCTTGAAGCAAACCGTCAAGTACCGCGTCAGGGAACTCGGCACTGGTGCGAGCGTCACGACGTACGCATCTGCTGCTCCGGTGTCGTTGGCGCAGACGGCCGCACCTTGCTGCACTTGCTTTTGCGTGGCCATGACCGTCGTGTCTGCCCCGATCGTAATGCCCCCTCCCGACGGCGTAACCGTAACGCCCGTTGCCGCAGACAAGGTCGGCGGCCTAATCTCCGCCGGAAATAAATCCAGGTTGTAGGTTCCACCCGCGGCGTTCGTGGAGAGGACGCGCCCGATTACCTGTCCGCTGGTTGGATAGCTTTGCGAGGCAGTGTCGTGGCAATCGCCCGCGGTCGTAGCGGAAATCTGCACATAGTCGCCTGCCACCGTCGCCCCATCGAACACACAGGCGACGGTTCCCATATAGCTGATGGTCGCCGATCCTGTCGTCCCCGCGCCCGCGGTGGTGATGCCCACGGCTCCTCCCGTATCCCCCGCGCTGCTGATCACTGCGGTTGAAGGTGTACCCGTGAGCTTGGTCAGACTGTTAATCGTGGTCCCGGTCGTGGCTGCGTTAGCGACACTGATCGCCGCCTGCGCCGAGCCGCTGCTGGTGGTCCCGCAGGTGATGGCTCCGGTTGAAGAATTGAAATTCAGGTGGTTGCCACCGGAATCCAGACAGCCAGGAACGGCTGTCCAACTCCATTGCGATTGGCCGCTGGTGGGAGCAGGGAAAAGCATCAGGCTGTTGGCGCCCGGCAGCGCATTAGGAAACACCAGCGAGAGCGTATTCGTGATGAGGTCCTGAGCTTCCCAGCCGACTGTAGTCGACCCATTGGAAGGTAGTTCTCCCAGGGCGAGCTTTCCATGGGAAGTGGCGCCGCTGCCAGACGTAATGGTCCCGGGCGTTGTGATGTCGCCTGAAGCATCAATCGTCACGCTCGTGGTCTTGGGCGCAGCGCCGGCCCCGCCTCCCACCACCACGCTGTTGGCCGCCAACGCGGCGGACGAAGCCATGGCATTCGCACCGGAGAAGTATGGGACGCCGCCGCTCGTACCGCTGGGTGTGAGGGTCAACGTACCGCTCGAAGTGACCGGCGACCCGGAGATCGTGAACACGTTGTTCGAGGTGGCCAAGCCCACGCTTGAAACCGAGCCTCCTCCCGGCGCCGTCCACGTGTTCGTCGCCGTGCACACCTTCAAGACATTCGACGTGGTGTTGAAGTATTGTTCGCCCAGTGTGCAAGTGGCTGGATCGGCCGGCAGCTTGCGGGCGGGAATGGTTTGGCCCGCGTTGGTAAAGTCGACCACCGATGACGGCGCGGCAACTACCCCTCCGGAACTTACCTGCGCTTGGGCAGCGGAAGCCGCGTATCCCAAGCAGGCGATGAAACAAGCGACTCGTCGCAGACTGTTTTGATTCATGGGGCCTCTGGTCAGGGGAATCAGTGACGGAGACGAAGGCGTTCGTCGCCTACAAGCTAGCATGCCGGGTCAATCGGACGGGCTTTTCACGCAGGGGAGAAAATAATCTAACTGCCTCAAAACTAGCTACATCTTTGGACACTCGTAGCTTGTGACTTGGGTTGGGTCTGCGTTTAACGGTGGTTGGGTTCGCGGTTGGAAACGCGCCCGCTGCCGGAGCGCTCTAGAAAGGCGTCCTTGCGGGATTGCGCACGCGAGGAAGCGCGTTGCAGTGATGTCTCCTCTTGCGGCGCTTGGGACAGGTATGCGGCGAGGCTGCGGATGGTCGGATATTTGAAAAGCTCAGGGAGCGGAATTTCCCGGTTCAGTTTTTCCGCGAGCGCAATGGCAACTTGTGCCATCACCAGGGAATTTGCTCCCAAATCGAAAAAGTTGGCCTGCGTGCTCACGGTCTCTACTTGCAGAGCCTCCCGAAAGATGTTGCTTACCGTCTCCTCCAGGTTTGCCGGCGGTACGAAGAAAGGCGTCGCGGCGAGTGGGAGAGCGGCCAACGCTTTTTTGTCGATTTTGCGATTTGGCGTTTGCGGAAGGGATGCGAGCGCCACAAACGAGGACGGCACCATGTGCGCGGGAAGCCGGTGTTGCGCATAGGAGCGAAGCTCGGACTGGGTTAGAGACCGCTCACCAGTCACGAAATAGCCCACGAGCATTTTCGCTCCTCCGGCATCTTCACGGGCTACGATCGCGATCGCGCGAATATCCGGGTGTTGGCCTAATACCGCCTCGATCTCCTCGGGTTCGATTCGAAAACCCGAAATCTTCACCTGATTGTCAATCCTGCCGAGGAATTCGAGGTTGCCATCCGGGCGGTAGCGGGCAAGGTCGCCGGTGCGATACAAGCGGTTCGAGGGTGTCGGCCGGAACGGATCCGGCACAAACTTTTCGGACGTCAGCTCGGGCCGGTTGAGATAGCCTCGTGCGACGCCGGCTCCGCCGATCACCAGTTCGCCCGCGGCGCCGAACGGCACGGGCTGCAAATGCGCGTCCACCAAATACACTTGGGTGTTGGCGATGGGACGGCCAATCGGAATGACTTCCTCATCCTGCTCGATGCGATGCGCCAACGACCACACGGTCGTTTCGGTGGGGCCATACAGATTGAAGATCTCGCCCGGCACCATGCCTCGTAGCTGCGCCACCAAGGCAGATGGCAGCGCCTCGCCGCCCAGCATCAGCTTGCTGAGCCCGCGCAACGACGCGAAGGACTTCTCGTCAGAGATCAAGAAGCGCGCCATGGAGGGCGTGCACTGCAGGTGCGTGACCTGGTGCCTGGCGATCTGCGCGGCGACCGAGTAGTGTCCGCCGGAGCCCAGTTTTTCTGATTCGGCCTGTAAAACAACAGTAAAACCGTGGGCCAGCGTCCAGAACAACTCGAGTACGGAAATATCAAAGGAAATGCTGGTGACTGCGAGCCATACGCCCGGCTGCGGGCCGATGACCTGATCCATGCCGGCGAAAAAATTGCTGACCTGCCGGTGTTCCACCCTCACGCCCTTGGGCCGTCCCGTCGAGCCCGAGGTGTAGATTACGTAAGCCAGATGGTGGGCCTCGACGGGCGATCGAGAATCCTCGGCAATACCAGGTCCTACCCACGCGGAACGGATCGAGACGGTGTGTGTGCAAGATGCTGGAAGCCGCGTGATGAGGTGCTCCTGCGTGACCACGATGGAGGTACAGGAGTCCTCGAGCATGAATTGGAGGCGTTCCGGGGGAAAGGTTGGATCCAAGGGAAGATAAGCCGCGCCGGACTTTAAAATTCCAAATAATCCGACCACCATTTCGATCGATCGTTCTACGCAAAGGGCGACGATTTGATCCGGCGCGGCACCTAACTCGCGCAGGCGCGCGGCCAGATGATCGGCCTTTTCGTCTAGCTCCCGGTAGCTAAGCGATTCATCGTGGAAAACAACGGCGCTTGCATGCGGCGTGCGTGCGACCTGCTCCTCGAACCACCGGTGGACGCACGTTGCAGACCGGTATTCGATTTCTGTGCTGTTCCGATCGGTAACAAGGTCCCGCAATTCCGATTCCGGCATGAGTGGGACAGCCGAAATATTTGTACCGGCGCAAATGGGAACGTTTTCGAGAAGGGTTTTGAGTTGCCGTAATATCCGTGGCACCGCACCCTCGCAGAATCGCGAGCCATCATAGGCCGCTGCGATGCGAAATTCGGGAGAAACACTGATTTCGAGCGGCAGACGAATCTTGTTGGAGTCACAGGGCGAGTCAAATTGAATGACACTCTCGAAAACGGGGTCCTCATCCGGATCGCGATCCGGGCCGGGCATGGTTTTCGAGCTAGCTGCCGCTCGATCAGCTAGTGTCTTGTTGATGGCGGCGAGCCAGGGTAACAACACGCAATCGGAAGGGATGCGCACTCGCAGGGGCAGGATTTCCGAGGAGTCTGGAGTTGGCGTGCGGCTAATTCCAAATGCTACGTCCTCATCACCGCTATAGCGGTTGAGGAGAATTGCCCAAGCGCCGGCAACAATGGCCGCCAAGTCGAGCCCATGTCCCGCAGCGAAGAAACGCAGGGCGTCGAGCGCCGCGGCGGACAGTTGGATTTCCGCGAACCCGCCAGCCAGATCCCTGCGATCTCCGGAGCGAGCAGCCCCCGGAAGAGGCGTAGCCCGCTCAAAGCCTTCCGATGTCCTCTTCCACAAAGTGCTAGCCATGGATCCCTTAATGGGAGGTTACGACACAGTATAGTCGCTGGATATCAACTTCTGTGGTGGGAACCCAAACTACAATGGGCAGGCCAAAGCCTGCCCAAAGAAAGAGAACCGGATCTGTCTGCTAAAGGCTAGGCGTTGGAGCCCTGTGCCGCGCGAACCTTTCGGAACACTGCAACGCCAATGAGTAAGAGCCCCATCAGCATAAGTGCCAGATGTCGAGGTTCGGGAACCACGGTGATTTGCTCCTGAAAGCCGCCGCATAATGCCAATCCCGCGCCGCAGGACGTCATGGTGGCCGAGCTCACGATGCGATAGTTGGTCAGGAAGCTATTTAGCGCAGTCGATCCGGTGTTTCCGCCCATGCTCGTGTACCACTGAGCCGCCGCTTCGATTTCCGCATCGGTGGCCGAATTGTACACAGCGGTGAAGGACTTAGGATCGAGAATATCCCAAATAGCCTGCTGAATGCCGTTATTCGTGGCATTACTGCCGGCTGCCAGGTTGTAATTAGAAACCAGGAACGCCGCCATTTGATACCGGCCGAGATCCGTCGCATTGTTGATGGTATTTGCGTCGGTCGTATCGATAAACGACGTGTTCATCTGGGTCCAATTGCTGCTCGCAACCTCACCAAACCGGGTGTCACTCAGATCCGAACCGCTGGTCAGTGTGGTCAAATACGCGGAATAACCCTGCACCGGAACATAAATGTCGTTTGCAAAGTCGACGCAAAAAATCTCGACGTTATCGGCTTTATTAATCGTGGCAGCCGCTCCACCACCGCCGTTGTTTAACGCAAAGTTATACGAGTTCGTATCCAGGGTTACGGTGGCGGCACCGGCCACCCCACAAATCGACAACAGAACCGTCGTGATCAGACTAAAACGCCCCAAGGTCATTGACTCCTCCGAATTTTAAACACCCGTGCTCTTATGTTCACTACCGTTTGCACTCTTCGCTAGCATGAAGGCTCTACCCGCTTCCTGTCAACCAATTACGACGGGGTTACGGTTTGCAATCAGGCACTTTTGTACTAGTACTGGCCGCTGTCCCCACCACTCAGTTGTGCCCCAGAATCTGTTTCAACCGCGCTTCGTCCGCCAGGGAGGGATCGGCCGCTACGGCCGTACGCAACTCGTGCTCCCCCTGCTCCCGTTTTCCGCTCTGCAAAAGGGCCAACGCGAGATGATATCGGAACCCGGCGTCATTCGGGAACCGCTTCAGAATCGTCTGGAAAATCTGCAATGCGGCGGTATTATTGTGCTTCTTCAAGTAGATATAGCCGACTGTGTCGGCAAATTCCGAGTTGCCAGGCGACCTGGAAAGTGCTTTCTGTGAAAGAGTTAGCGCTTCATCCAGGTTGGTCCCGGTATCCGCTTCGAGATAAGCCAGATTATTGAACACACCCGCATCGTCGGCGCCGAGTTCGATGGCGCGCCGATAGGTAGCCTCGGCCCGGGTGGCCAAACCCAATGCCTGCTGCGCCGCCGCCAGGCGCCCAACTGCATGCCAGTCGGTGGGAGCCAGGTCCGCAGCCTTCTGGAACATCGTCAAGGATCGCCGCAAATCGCCTTTGCGCTGGTACAGCAGCCCGAGCTGGGTACAGGTTTCCTGATCACCGGCATGAACCGCAAGCAGTTGTTCGTATTGCTGAATCGCCAGATCCGCTTTCCCTGCCTGTGCCGCGACGCCGGCCAGGAGGCTGCGCACCGCGACCGAATCCGGGTAATGAACCAGCTCCGTGGTCAACATCCCCAGGGCCTTTTCCGTTTGTCCCTGCGCCATGTAAAGCTCTACCAACCCCTTGATAGCCCGAAAATCGCCGGTTTTTGGCTTGTACAGATCGCGAAATAGCTTTTCCGCTTCCGGGAATCGCTTCATCACCACGTCGAGGAGGGCCAACTGCAGCTTCGCCTCGGTATAACCGGGCTGGTCGCGGACCAGGCGATTGTATTCGACATGAGCTTCATCCAGCCGGTCCAGACCCACTAAGGCCGTGGCGTGGAGCAACCGTGCATTCCGCAAGCCGGGCTGAAGCTCCAGGAGGTGCTCGGAATATTGCAGGCTTTGCTGAAAGCGCCTTCCGGTCGAGCTCAGCTCCGCTAACGCGAGAAACGCAGCGACGTTGCCCGGTTGTTTCCGGATCACCTGCTCGAATTGCCGGGTGGCGGGATTGGGCATGCCGTTTAAGGAATAGGCGCGGCCCAGTTCGAACGCGAGGGCGGTATTCTCGGGAGACGCTTGGGCCAGGCTCTGGAGTTCCCGCAGCGCCAGCGCCTTATCGGCGGCATCGGTCGAATCGAGCAGTAGGGTCGCACGCATCCGCCTCAAATCGGGGGCGTCCGGGTGTTGCCGCAGCGTATCATTCAAGAGCGCAATCGCTTCTTTTGGCTTATCTTGCGACTGGAGAACCTGGGCCTTCGTGGCAGCAAAGGCCAAGACTTCCTCGGGATGGGCTTTGAGGCCCGCGGCGAGTGCCTCTGCGGCCCGCTCCCACTGCTGATTGCTTTGATAGAAATTCGCGGCGCCGGCGTAGGTCCGCCAGGGAATCTTGTCACCCTCCAATATCCCGTCAAGAACCTGGAAAGCCTGGGCACGTCTGCCGGTACGCCAGTAGTGCTCGGCCAATTGCAAGACCGAATCCGGATCCTCGGGATTGTTGGAAATCTTCAGCTTCAGCAGAGCTTCGGCGTCGGCCGCGTGCCCGGTGGACATCTCATAGGCGTACAGCACGTCGTAGATCGACGCGAACGTCTTATGCGTTTCGATCAGGCCCGAGGCGGTCTGGCGCGCCTCGGAGTAACGCCCGGCTAACAGAAGGGCTTGCGTGAGACCGAGCACCACATCGGGCTGCGAGGCGTCCGCCAGGTGGGCTTTCTGAAAAAGAGAAATCGCGTCTTCGGTATGGTGGTCGCTTAAAGCGAGATAGCCGCGAAAACGGAGCCCGGCGAACGATTGCGGGTTCTTGGCCAGCAAGTGATCCGCGATAGTCGAGATCTTCTCATGGACCCGCGCATTTTTTGCCGTCTCAATTAGATATTCGCCCAGGTACAAATTGCCCAACTCGATCTGGGCCTGGTCGAGTTCCGGATTCAGTGTCACGGCGTGGATGAGCGACTCATAGGCGGCAGCGTAATTCCCGTTGGCGCGCTGGGCCAGGCCGAGTTTGTAATAAGCTTCGGCCAAACGCGGATCCTTTTGAATCGCCTTGCGATAAATGAGCGCCGCCTCCGCGTATTTTTTCGCGGCGAAGAGACGGTCTGCTTCGGCTACATAATCTCGCGACGAGCGGCATGCTGTAGTGAGCGCAAGCAGCGCCACGATAGTGACTGCTCCGAGAGTTTTCATTTGGACCCCGTGCTGGCCAGTTCGACCGAAAGGTTGAAGGGAATTTCGACGACCACGTCCACGTCCACAGGCGCTCCCGCCCGCATGGCTGGCTTGAATTCCCACGATTGCAAATCCTGAATTACAGCTTGTGCCATGGCTGCGGGAGCACTTCTCAGCAGCGAAACGCGATCTACCGTGCCGTCCTTCTTGATAACCGCCGAAACCTGTATCCGACGCTCCACACGGTTGGCGCCCATCACGGCGCTGACCGGCTCCAGCTTGCGGAAGGGTACCGGCGCATGCATCGACGGGGCATCTCCGGGTTTCTGGTCGCGCTCCGCGAACCAAAGAATCCAGTCCCCTCCATACGCCGGCAGATTTTCGATGGGAACTACGAGTGTATATACGGACCTGCCCTGGAATCGGGCATCGATGGCTGCCGGTATGGTGCGCGATGACGGCCGAAGCGGTACCGATAACGTCGAAACTGGTGTATCGCGGACCATTTCCGTGTAAAGAACGGCGCGGCGGCTGACGTTCGTGACTGGGGCGGAAGCGGAAGGTTCTTTGTCCCGGTGGATGCTGAGATCCGGTACGGTCAGGGCACCCGCGCCGTTACCTTGTCCGGTGGACGGCTCGCCGAGCTCGGGAGCCTTCGCAAAACGGCCGGGGCGGGAGCCTTCGGGCAGCGGCCCGCTCAGTTCTCCCGCCGGATGCAGGCCGGCAATTGCGATATCGGCGCTGGCGTTGCCGTTGCTGGCGGCGGCCCCCACAGGTGCGTTCGGCGGCGGCGCGATCCCGGCCCCCAGCGATGGTGACCCCAGGCCTTCGGGCAATGTGGAGCGGACACCGCGCGCTGCGCCTCCTGCAGGACCAGCGGCGGGCGCGGACATAAGCCCCAGTGCGGCGTTGGAACGGGCGGGCCCTTCTTGCGGCGGGGGCGGGACAAAAGTTCTTCGGAGCTTCAGTGCGGCCAGGGGGTCGGGAAGTGCTTTTGTGCGCAGGGCGTTGGAGGCATCCGGGGCATCCAACATGGCGGTCTGGACGGGCGCGTGAGCCTGTGGTGCGACTGGGGGCGGAACGAAGGCCTTGCGGGGCGCCTTCGGAGCGGCCGCTTCGGCGTGATGTACGTCGCCTTTGGGTTCCGGTGGCGACGGATTAGCTGGCTCCGGCTTCTTCCGCAACTCGTTGGGCGGTGGCGGAGGTAGCGCGGTGTTCGCGCGGGCAATCAAATTGGGCAAGGACAAATCGCGCGGGACTTCGATTTTCGGCGCCGGCTGCCAGATAAACTGCTTGTCCGATTTGGCATTGGGGGACATCGCTATCATCGTGTCGCGCGATAATTCGGTACCCCGTGGCCTTAAAGAGGCGCCGATTTTCGTTGCGGGATTCACCTCAGGGAGCTTCTTGTGAAAATTATAGAAAACGATTTTGTGCGCCTGAGGCTGGATTAGATCGCGATACAGACTGGTTTCCTCCGATGGCACCCGCACGGGGTTTAAAAACAGGATCGACACCACTAAAGCGTGCAATCCCAATGAAGCGCCGAACGAAGCCGGCCGATTTTGGTATCCGGCACCTTGCCGCGAAGGCGTCGTATAAGGCTCATTCGATCGAATCCGCAATCTCAGAAACATCGATGATCGATCCGAACCCCTAAGCCCTCCAACGAGGATAGCAGACTTACCACGAGCGGCTTAGCCGGGGCGGTAGTGGAGGGTACTAGGCCTAAAACCGCTTGCAAAAATCACGTTGCGGACTTGGGCGGCGGCAAGCGCGGCAAATAAAACCGGCGGCGGCACAGCAGACAACGATGAAGAGAAAGGCAGAACAGGGAAAGGATACGGTCCGCGCGTTTCTGCCGTGCGGAACGCCGGATGGAACGGGAGCCGCAGCGCGGACAGTGAAAGATCACCCGAATTGTCATACATCCGCGCGGGACAGCTCCACACAGAAAAGCCCATGCGTGGCTGCCGATCCGAACGATGCCTTTCGTGAATGCTTGTGATAGGATACCGGGTCGCCTTACGGCGCAAAAATCGGGTGTTTTCTGTACCCATGCTCAACCATAGAAAAGTACTGGCTGGTATTCTCGGAATCGCACTGACGGGCCCCGTGCCTCTGTTGCCGCAGACGAAGCCTCAGGCGACAGCGCTTGAACAGATCCGTTCCCATCACCAGGGGATTGCGGTCTGGTGGGTGGGGAATGCCGGTTGGCTGATCAAATCGGGTGATCTGCTGGTCGGCATTGATTTGGACTTGAGTAACGACGAAAAAGTGCAGCCGCCGCCAATCACCGCCGCGGAACTGGCGGGTGAGTTGGATGTGGAATTCGTTACGCATCATCACGGCGATCACTGCAATGTGCCCACCATTCAGGCGCTGGCAGCGGGACCGCGGACAACGCTCGTGCTGCCCCGGCCCTGTCTGAAGGAAGCGGGGCTGCGGATTCCGCAGGACCGTCTCGTGGTGCCGGAACCTCTCCAACCGTTCGACATCAAGGGCGTTCATGTGGAACCAATCCATGCCATTCACGGGAATCAGGAATTCACCGTACTTACGCGCGAGCCGGATTTTGTGGAGAAAATCGCGCATAATTGCGGTTACATACTCACGATAAATGGCAAGCGCTTTTTGCATCCCGGAGATTCCGTGCTGACTGAGGAGCACTTGGGACTCAAGAATATTGATGTCTTATTTGTCTCTCCGACGGTACATAACATGTATATGGACCGTTCCATGATCTTGATTAACCATCTGCAGCCGTCTTATATTTTCCCGCAGCATTTTGGGACTTATCGGGAGACGGAAGAGGAGGCGTTCTGGATGCATGGGTATCCGGATGAGTTGAAGCTGCGGCTCTCGACAGACTTACAGAAGCGATATCACAAGCTGTCTTTGGGAGGGATGTTCGAGATTCGCTAGATTATTCCTGCGCGTTGAACTTGCGAATTAGTCGCAATACCTGATCCAGCGATTTCTGAATTTCGGCGGCTCGAGCCGGTGCTTCCGCGCTCTGCGCCTGCATTTCCAGCGCCAATGACTCGAGTTGAAAACCAGTGCCGCTAAGGGTCTGGGCGACGACGTCATGCAGGAAGCGAGTGACGCGGATTCGCTCGGACTCGAGCGCCTGCAGCGTGGCCGTGGCCGCGAATACCAACTCAGTTGAGGCCGGGACCGGCGAGCCGGCCGGGAAAGCGAATCCGGCGACATAACGGACCGTTCCATCGCTGGCGCGAACGGGGACGTGCAGCAAAGTATACTCGCCTTTCGCGCCCGCGCTGGACTCTTCTATAGCTTCCTGGCCGCGGAACAACCGTTCGAGACGCGCGGACCACACTCCGGGCGGATGATCGATGATCGAGGCGTGACGATGTGCTAGGTCGGCGGCATGGCGTCCGAAAACCGGCACCGTATCGCCGCTGACGTGATGAAATTCGTGCGCCCGACTAAAGCTCCACTGACACGAAGGAATGGGTGCTCCCCGGGGCACGCCAGCATCGTCCTCCACGGAATCTCTCTTCATTTTTAGAAAGTGGCACGTCCGACAGATTCGCGGGCGAGTGAATACGATAGTGACAGAAAGCACAGGTAAGGGAAATAGGGATAACGACCTATAGGATGAATAGGAAATGGACAGACGATAAATTTACAGACTCACACGGCTGGCGGAGCATCCGAGTGAGCGCGAGATGCCGCTTTGGCGGCGTGGGAAGCGTTCAGAAAGGTCAAAAACTCGCGCGGATCGCGAGTCAGGCTGGGAAACGTGGCCAGGACCTTGCCATCCGGATCAAAAATCGCGTAATAAGGAATCGCGATGGTATCGAATGTCTTCTCTTCGAAATCCTGATTCGCGCGCGAGGCGTCGTCAGTCCCGTCGGTATAAAGATCCACCAGGACAAAACTCTGCATGGCCGAACGGATCTCGGGGCGAGTAAACATGTTGGCCTTCATCCAGTGACAGTTCGTGCAGGCATAGCCGGTGAAGTTGACGAAGACCAGTTTGCCTTCCCGCCGGGCCCGTTCCCGTGCCTCGGGAAACTGATTTTTCAACCAACTGAGTGAGTCGCCACCTCCCGATGAGGTGCTGCAACCCACGGATGCGGGTATGTAGGCGTCTAACTCCCCGAGCCTGCCGCAGAACATTCCGGGAACCAGGCTAACGGCGAACGCGACGAAAGCGATTCCGATCAGAAGCCGCCAGAGCCCCAGGGGCTCATCCTTCGCGACACCCTCCAGCCGCACGAAACCTAATAAATACAGACCCGCCATGGCAAACAGCACCACCCACAGCGCCAGGAAGCGCTCCCGCGTAAGGACATTCCACTGCAAGACGGCGTCGATGCTGGCAAGGTACTTAAACATGATCGCCACAATGACGAAGCCCATCACGACCTTCACGCGAGCCAGCCAGCCACCGCTTTTAGGGAGCTTCTTCAGATAGGAAGGAAAGATCGCAAAAAGGAAAAACGGCAGAGCGAGCCCGGTCGCAAAGGTCGCCATGCCGGCGAGGGGTCGTGCGCCGCCGCTCTGTACCGACGCTGCAAGCAAAGTTCCCATGAATGGGCCCACGCAGGCGAACGAGGCCAGCGAAAATGTCAGGCCCATCACCAGCGTGCCCAGCGTGCCGCCCTTTTGCGAGACGCTATCGAGCCTCGTCAGCACCGAGGATGGGATGGTGATTTCGAATGCCCCTAATAAGCTAAGGCCGAAGGCGAGAAAGATAACTGCGATAAAGCCATTGACCCAAACGTTGGAGCCGAGTTGCACGATGCCGAAGGGGCCGAGAATGAGGGTTGCGGCGAGCCCAAGGCCGGAGAACAGAACGATAATACCAGCGCAGAAAATGAGGGCTTGGATGATGCTCTCACGTCGCGATCCCGAGGGCCGGTTCAAAAAGAACGACATGGTGATCGGGATCATCGGGAAAACGCAGGGAGTGAAGATGGCGGCCAGACCGAAGCCGAAAGCGGTCAGGAGGAAGAGGCCGAGATCCTGAGAGTCCGCTCCAGGCTTCGCCGCCGCCGAAGGCACTCGAGCGGCCGCGGCGGCCGCACCGGGTTGGACTTCAATGTAACCCGCCGGAACGGCCGGAGCCACAGCGGAAGAACTGGCATCGAGCGTGAGAGCAGCGGTTGCGGTGCGTGTCGTAGGCGGTAAACAGACACGGTCGTTACAACTTTGATAACGGACCGCGGCCGTGATGTCCGTTGGTCCGGGGGGTGCGCCCGGCTTAAGATCCAGTTCTATGAGAAAGACCGCGTCCGTCTGGTAGGTTTCGGTATCGAGATTGAAACTCGGATCGAAGGCGCGCTTGGGCGTGGGCTCGAACACGCGAAACGAGGCGACCGTGGGATTGTCATTCACCTGAATCGTGGTGGGGTTTGGCCCGCCACGCGGCGTGGTGAGCGAATACACGTGCCAGCCCTCGTCGACCTTGGCTTCGAGCCGCGCCATCACCTTGGAGCCAGGTGGCGCGGCTGCGGGCTGGATTTCAAGCGACCAATGCGCGGGATCAAGCTTGGCGGAAACGATCCCGGCGGTTGCCAGCCATATCCAAAGTATGAACCGCGCGGCGTGCATCTAACTGATTGGATGAGCCAGGAAGCTTTTAGTCACCGGCTTTTCCCGGTGTCCAGCGCTTAAATTCACTGGCGATGCGGTCATTGATCTTACCACTTGAAAACTCGGCGGCCACGCGAATCGCGTTCTTGATGGCGTTGGCGTTAGACCGGCCATGGCAGATGATACAAACACCTTTGACGCCCAGCAGGGGCGCCCCGCCGTACTCGGAGTAATCGACGCGGCGTTTGAAATCGGTGAACGCAGCTTTCGAGAGGACGTAACCGATCTTACGGGTGATGGTGGCTTCGAGCGACTCCTGCAACATGCTCTTGATCATTTCCACCAAGCCCTCGCTGACCTTGAGAGCCACGTTGCCGATGAAGCCATCGCAGACGATGACGTCGGCCTTGCCGGTGTAAATGTCGCGGCCTTCCACGTTGCCGATGAAATTGATGGGCAGAGACTTAAGCAGCGGCATGGCGGCGCGCGTCATCTCGTTTCCCTTATGTTCTTCTTCGCCGATGGAGAGCAGGCCGACCCGCGGGTTATCACGGCGCAGAATCACACGCGAGTAGATCTCGCCCATGACGGCGAACTGCGCCAGCATGCGGGGATCGCAGTCGACGTTGGCGCCGACGTCCACCATGACCACCGGCGACCCGGTCAATGTAGGGAATACGCCGGCAACGGCAGGCCGGTCGACACCCGGGACGACACCCTGCACCATCTTGGCCGTGGCCATGACTGCCCCCGTATTGCCCGCCGAAACGAACCCCTGGGCGTGACCATCGCGGACCAGCCGTGACGCAACCCGCAAAGAGCTATCGCGCTTGGAACGCACGGCGCGGGCGGCGCTATCGTGCATGGTGATCTGTTCGCTTGCGTGATGGATTTCGATGGGTAGCGAGTGGTGGTCTTCGTGGCTTTCCAATTCCCGGCGCACCACATCTTCGCGGCCCACCAGGATGACTCGGACCCCCAGATTTTTTGCGGCTCGAACGGCGCCATCGACTTCCGGCTTCGGGGCTTGGTCCCCGCCCATGGCGTCGACTGCGACGGTCAGCATAGTTCGGGGATCGCGGTGTCAGTCAAGGCCAGCACTTACTCCTGCTCGACTTCAACTACCTCACGGCCTTTATATTGCCCGCAGTGCGGACAAGCACGGTGGGGTAGCTTCTGCTCGTGACAGTTGGGGCACTCGGAAAGCCCCGCCGCCTTCAGTTTGTCGTGCGCGCGGCGGTTACCCCGGCGGGCAGCGGAATGTCGTCGTTTTGGATTCGGCATTTCTCTATCCTCAAAATCGGTCTATTTCCGCGATTGTGCCACACCTGGCGGCCGCGGCGCCGCCTGTTCACGCTTGCGAGATCTTGCGCAGTGCGCTCCAGCGGTCGTTTACCGGCTCTTCCCGGCAATCGCAAGCACTTTCATTGCGATTCTTCCCACACACGGGGCAAATTCCTTTGCACTCCGGCGAACAGACACGCTGCATGGGCAGCAACAGCATAATCTGCTCGCGCAGAACATCCTCCAACTCCATGCCACCGTCCTCGTAGAAACCGAGCTCAGCCTGGCCCTCGTCGATCGCCACCTCTTCGGCGTCATCCAGCGCGACGCTTGGACGGTAGAACAAATCAAAACGGTTATCCAGGGGGAACTCCGCCTGCCCCAGGCATCGGTCACATTCCGATTCGAGCTTCACGGTCAGATGGCCCTGTATACGGACCTCGCCGTCGGTATTGGCCAGCAGTTCGGCCACCCCCGCGGCGTGCAGCGGTGAAGACTGCCTGACGTCCGCGCCGGAAAAATCAATCTCGCCCGGCTGGAAGGTTTCGTCGAAACGCACCTTCCGTACTTCCATCTCCTTGATGCTGAGGAACATAACTCGCCTGCCGGGGTCGGGAAATTAACATTATAGCGCGAGTGCCGCGGTTACGCTTCTATGAAGGGGGTTCCAGGCACAAGCCTACGCTTTTCCCGCCGGCAGAAATCTTCGTATCCCGTAATCGTAGGCAGCGGCGCCCAGGATGCCGCCTAAAATAGGCCCGACGATCGGAACCCAGAAAACTTTCGGACCGTCGGTGAGGCCGTTGTTCTTGAAACCGGCGATGGCGGTGAACAGGCGCGGGCCGAAGTCGCGCGCGGGATTGATGGCGTAGCCGTGCATGCCCCCGAACGACATGCCGATGGCCACCACGACGGCGCCGATCAGCACCGGCGTCAGGTTCGCTCCCGGCGGCTGATTGCGCTCATCGATGATGGCCAGCACCATTAGCACCAGGAGTGCAGTGCCGATGGTTTGATCCAAAAGCCCGGCGGACGGGACGTCAGGGAACGCCGGGAAGGTCGTAAATACGTTGGCCGTGTGATCGAGCTGCGGATCGGCTGCGTGAAATGCCGGCGCGTAGTTCCAGTAGACCAGTGCCGCCGCGACGAAGGCTCCCAGCACCTGCGCACCGATATACGCGCCGACTTTTCTCCAGGGAAAGTCGCGATAAAAGGCAAGCGCGATGGTGACCGCCGGGTTGAGATGCGCGCCGGAGATACGGCCCGCGACATAGCATCCCATCGTGACGGCCAATCCCCAGCCGATAGTGATGTTGGTGAAACCGCCGTGCACAATTTCGCCTGGCGCACCCGTGCCGAACAGGACTACCATGGCGACCACGCCATCTCCGAACAGAATCAGCACCAGGGTGCCGAAGAACTCGGCAATCAACTCGGGAAGCATGCTTGGCATAGGGCAGCCGGAATTCTATCGCACCCCTGGCGGCGCGAACAACGTGATGGGCTCGAGCGCGACGATTTTCCACTTCTTCTTTTTACGCTCGATGCGTGCCTTGACGGTTTGGCGGCGGTTTTCTACGTTGCCGATCACATCACGCGGATGAATTTGCAGGAACCAGTCGAGCTCCAAGGTTTCTGCCTGATCGTCACCTTCCTGTTTCAAGATGTCGATGGAGCAGGCAAGCTCGTCCTGAGCGATGAGCGCGTCGACGTACTGCTCGAGCTTGTAATAGTCCGGCATGGCCTGATCGACGTGATCAAGAAAAGCGGAGCTGTTACCTTCACTCAGCGCGGCTGCGAGCGCGCCGAGGAACTCGCTCATTTCCTGATGCGTATCGGCTAGGAGCGGCACCGCCAGCGCCATCAGAAATGTGCGGCGCGCACAATCACGTCCGATAACTGGCATTGATCCTAATGTAGCCTTCGGTGAAGTCGCAGGTCCAGAACCTTGCGCGGCCTTTTCCCTTGCCGCGGATCTGGAATTGAATGCCGCACTCGGGGAGATCGAGTTTCTTCTTGAGCTCGTCTTCGGAAAACGGTGCGGCCAGGCCGCCGCGGCAGACTAGTACGTCCTGCATCCGGACATCGACCTTCAGCGGATCGAAAGCGACGCCCGCGTTTCCAGCCGCCGAGAGCACGCGTCCCCAGTTGGGATCGCTGCCGGCGATCGCGGTTTTGACAAGAGGCGAGTTGGCAATGGCGCGGGCGATGGTGGCAGCCGCGCCATCGCTCGGCGCGCCGGAAACGTCGATAGTCACCAGCTTCCGCGCGCCCTCGCCGTCCTTGGCAATCATGTGCGCGAGCGTCTCCATCACTTCGGTGACGCCGGCTTCGAATGCCGCGAGCTCTTTCGGATCGATCCCCACGCCGGAGCAGCCGTTGGCCATCAGGATCATCGTGTCGTTCGTCGAAGTGTCGCCGTCGACAGAGACGCGGTTATAACTGCGCTCGATGGACCGCGAAAGAATCGGTTTTAATTTGGCGACGGGGATTTTGGCGTCGGTGAGGACGAAACCCAGGGTAGTCGCCATGCGCGGCTGAATCATGCCCGAGCCTTTGGTCATGCCCGCGATGCGCACGACTCCACGGCGCAGCTTCACTTCAGCGAAAGCCTGCTTCGGGACGAGATCGGTGGTCATGATGGCGCGGGAGACGTCGTCAAAGCGGTTTTCGCCGAGGCCGTCGACCAATTGCGGCAGTGCGCGATCGATGAGACCAAAATCCAATTCGACGCCAATCACGCCGGTGGATGCGGGAAGCACTTGCGCCGGCTTGAGCCGCAGGCGTTTCGCCACCTCGCGGCAACTGGCGAGAGCCACGCGGTCGCCAGTGCGTGTGGCGCAGTTGGCATTACCGGCGTTTACGATAATCGCGCCCACGGTGCCGTGCGACACACGCAGATGCTTGCGGCAAAGCCGGACCGGGGCTGCCTGCACCCGATTCTGTGTGAAGACCCCGGCAGCAGCGGCGGGCACGGCGGAGACAATCAGGGCGAGATCGTCCTGCGCTTTCGCGCGAATGCCCGCGTAGACGGCGGAATAGCGATAACCAAGCGGCAGATTCAATTCGGCTGTTCTCCCAGAATGTCGTTTTCACTGAGACGCTGGCCGTTGGTAAACGCCTCGGCGGTCATTCTTTTTCGGCCTTCCAGTTGCACTTCGATCAGTTCGAGTATAGAGCCATCTCCGCAGGCTACGCGAAAGCCGGAACCGGGTACTACGTGGCCGGGCGCCGCGGAAGTGCGGTCAGCCGAGGTGCGCGCGCGCCAGATATGCAGCGATTGACCGCGAAAATGAGTGTACGCGCCGGGCCACGGTAGCAAGCCTCGCACGCGATTGTGGATGGCGGCAGCCGGCTGCGCCCACAGGATGGCGCCGTCTTCCTTATTCAAGATCGGGGCGAGTGTGGCCTGGGCGTCGTCCTGCTTTTGAGGCGCGATCGCGGCGCGGCTCAATCCGTCGAGCGTCTCCACCAATAATTCCGCGCCCATTCGTGCCAGGCGTTCACTAAGTTCGACCGCCGTCTCATCCAGATCAATCGTGGTCTCGCGCGCGAGCAGCATGTCGCCTGTGTCGAGACCCGCGTTGATTTGCATGGTCGTGACGCCTGTCACTTTTTCGCCGTTGACGATGGCC
>Ga0335069_10001224_pt1 | contig 41507 bp, 36 predicted proteins | sample Lox_Sample_11_FD_206714 | JGI IMG/M metagenome (GOLD analysis project Ga0335069, IMG submission 206714) | Soil microbial communities from Loxahatchee National Wildlife Refuge, Florida, United States - Lox_Sample_1.1 | ecosystem: Environmental > Terrestrial > Soil > Wetlands | place: USA...
AGCCGACGACCCCCGAGATCAAGCCGCCCACCGCCCCCGCCCCCGCGGTCCCCGCGCCGAAGAAGGTCGCGAAGAAAGCCGCTCCGAAGAAGAAGAAGGCGGCCAGGAAGAAGGTCGCGAAGAAGGTCGCGAAGAAGGCCGCCAAGAAGGCCGCCCCGAAGAAGGCAGCCCGCAAGACCGTCAAGAAGGCGGCGAAGAAAGCTGGTCGCAAGGCCGCGAAGCGCGCCGCGAAGCGGAAGAAGCGCTAGCCGGGCCGGACGGCACTTTTCGCCGAGCCGTCGAGAGGGCGCCCCCGGGGCGCCCTCTCCGCCTTTTCGGCCTCTTCAGGCCTCGCCCCAGGTCAGGATCGCCGTCTTGAGGGAGCCGCCGCTGCGGGCGAGGCGGGCCAGGACCGCCGGCAGGTCGTTCAGGCCGGCCTCCCCGCCGATGAACGCGTCGGGGTCCACCTGCCCCTCCTCGATCAGCCGGAACGCGGTTCGCACGCTGTCCGGGGTGTGGTGGAACGTCGAGAGGATCGTCAGCTCCTGGTAGTGCAGGTGCGCGGCGTCCACCGCGATGCGGGCCCCGGCGGGGCACCCGGCGAACAGGTTGATCAGCCCCCCCTTGCGCACCGCGCGCACCGCCGCCTCGGCCGTCTGCGGCAGGCCGACGGCCTCGATCACGACGTCGGGTCCCTGGCCGTGCGCGGCCATGGACCGCAGCCGGGCCGCGAAGTCTCCACCCGAACCGATGGCGAGCGTGTCGTCGGCGCCGAGCGCGCGGGCCGTCTCCAGCCGCGCCAGGTTCCGGCCGACGGCGATCACGTCCGCGCCCGAGAGCTTCGCCAGCCGCACCAGCATCAGCCCGATCGGCCCGGTGCCCACCACCGCCACCGTCTGGCCGGCCGCAATCCGGCTCTGCTCGACGCCCCGGACGACGCAAGCCAGCGGCTCGACCATGGCCGCCTGGCGGAAGCTCATTCCGCGCCGCAGCGGCAGCAGGTTGCCGCGCACCAGCCGCTCGGGGATGAGCGCGAACTGGGCATAGGCGCCGTTCCAGAACAGCAGGTCGTCGCACAGGCTGGGCCGGCCGGCGCGGCAGTACGGGCACTCGCCGCAGGGAGCCGAGTTCGCCACGGCGACCGGTGTCCCCGGCGGGAGCCACTCCACCCCCGGCCCCACCTCCTCGACCACCCCCGCCACCTCGTGCCCGAACACGGCCGGGGGCTGGATCATCCGGGCGTGGTACCCGCGCCGGTAGACCTTGACGTCGGTGCCGCAGGTCAGGGCGACCTGCGTCCGCAGCAGCAGCTCCCCGGCGGCCGGGCGGGGGACGGCCACCTCCTCGATGCGCACGTCCTCCCTGCCGTAGAGGACGGCCGCCTTCATCCGGCCGCTCACGCGGCCGTCCTGCTGTCCATCTGGAGCACCACCTTCAGCGTGCCCGGCCCGGGCCGAAGCGCCAGCTCAAACGCCTCGGCCGCCCTCTCCATCGGCAGCCGGTGGGAGATCAGCTCCCGGACCCGCACGGCCCGCGAGAACACCAGGCGGGCGGCCTCCTCCTGCAGGTCGATCGAGGAGCTGTACGCGGTGAGGATGTCCTTCTCGCCCGTGGTCAGAGGGCCGAGGTCGATCTCCGCCGTCTCCCCGGGCGAGGTGGCAGCGAAGCTCAGGATGCGCCCCGCCGGCCGGGTGGCGGCGATGGCCTGGGCGATCGCCTGCGGGCCGACCGCGGCCACCATCGCGCAGTCGGCGCCCCGGCCGAAGGTGCGTGCGCGCAGCGCGCCCGGCACGTCCTCCGCCGCCGGGTCCAGGGTGGCGGTGGCGCCGAGCGCGGAGGCCAGCGCCCGGCGCGCTGGCAGCGGGTCGGAGGCGACCACCGTGGCGCCCTTGCCGCGGGCGAGCTGCCCCAGCAGCAGTCCGATCGGACCCTGGCCGACCACGAGCACGGTCTCGCCCGGGACGAGCCCGGCCTTCTCGACGGCCTTCAGGCAGGTGTTCACCGGCTCCACGAAGGCTGCCTCCTCCGCCGCGACGTCGTCGGGGATCGCCACCGTCCCGCGCTCGACGATCCAGTCGAGCACGCGCACGTACTCCGCGTAGCCGCCGCCGGCGGGCTCGAAGCCGGCGGTGGTGCCGTTCCTCTTGTAGTGCGCGCACTGCGCGTAGGCCCGCCGCTCGCAGTAGAAGCAGGCGCCGCAGGGGACGTGGTGGTGGACCACCACCCGCTGGCCCTCCGACCAGCGGCGGGTGCCCTGGCCCAGCGCGGCGACCGTCCCCGCGATCTCGTGGCCGAACACCCGCGGGCCGGGGAGCAGCCCGTTGCGGATCTTCTTGAGGTCGGTCGGGCAGATGCCGCAGGCCTCGACCCGGACCAGCATCTCGCCCGGCCCCGGCTCCGGCACCGGGATCTCCTCGACGCGCAGGTGCTCCCGGCCGTGGTAGACGGCCGCCTTCATGCGCACGAGGGAGCAGTATCGCACGAGGTCGCGCACGAGGAGGGCTTGCGCCCCCTGCACGCGAAGGCGGAGCCCGATGCCCCCGATCCGACTAGCGGAAGAGATTCCGGAGCACGAACAGCACGTTCTCGCGGCGCTCCCGCAGGCGGCGGTAGAAATACGGGATCCAGTGGGTTCCGAAGGGGACGTAGATGCGGACGTTGTGCCCCGCCGCCACCAGCTCGTCCCAGCGCCGGCGGCGCAGGCCGTACAGCATCTGGAACTCGAAGCGCGAGGCGGCGATGCCCTGCGTCCCGGCGAAGGCCAGGGTGTCGCCGATCAGGGCCTCGTCGTGGGTGGCGATGGCCGGGTAGCTGCCGCCCTCGAGCAGCCGGTGCGCGCAGGCGAGGTACTGCCGGCGGATGGCGGCCATGTCCTGCAGCGCGACCTCGGGGGGCTCGCGGTAGGCCCCCTTGCACAGCCGCACCCGGTCGCCGCGGCGGACGGCCTCGGCCACGTCGTCCGGCGTGCGGTGCAGGTAGGCCTGCAGCACGATGCCCACGTTGTCGTAGTCCCGCCGCAGCCGCTGGAAGACCTCGATCGTGTCGCGGGTCAGGTCCGAGCCCTCCATGTCCAGGCGCACGAAGCCGCCGACGGAGCGGGCGCGGTCGAGGATGGAGGCCACGTTCTCGAGGCACAGCTCGCGCGAGATCCGCTGCCCCATCGAGGACATCTTGATGGAGATGTTCCGCTCCAGGCCCTGCGGGATGAGCTGGAGCAGCTCCCGCGAGGCCTCGGTCGCCCGCCGCGCGGCGGCACTGTCGTTGACGTCCTCACCCAGCTTGTCGAAGGTGGCCTTGATGCCGCGGGCAGCCAGCCGCTCGCCGGCGCGGATCGCATCCTGCGGCCGCTCGCCGGCCACGAAACGCCGCGCGAAGATGGTGAGGGGGTTCATCGTTGTGGTCGCCTCCTGTTGTTGCGCCGTCTGCTGGTGCCGCCGCGCCGCTCTGCCTCGTAGCTGGCGGTCACCACCGAGGAAATGCCGCCGCGCACGCGGAAGTCGCCCTGCACGGTCATGCTGCGCGGCACGACCGCCGCCACCAGGTCGTCGAGGATGACGTTGACCACGTCCTCGTAGAAGATGCCCTGGCTGCGGAAGCCCTGCACGTAGAGCTTGAGGCTCTTCAGCTCGACGCACAGACGGTCCGGGACGTAGGAGATCCGGATGGTGCCGAAGTCGGGCTGCCCGGTCTTGGGGCACAGCGAGGTGAACTCGGGGCAGGTGTGCTGGATCAGGTAGTCTCGGCCGGGGTGGCGGTTGGGGAAGGTCTCGAGGACGGCCATGCCGCGCTCATTCTAGCCTGCGCGGCGGCGGCTACCGAGCTGCGCTCACCTGGACTTCCACGATGGGAACGGGCGAATCCGCGGTGAGCGCCAGGGTCGTCAACCCGCGGGCGAGGTCCACCCGCAGTCGGAAAGGGGCCGGGCCGGCGACGGTGCGCGCCGGGGGGGTCTGCCGGACCGCGGCCCGGAAGGCAGGGCCGCCGACGAGGCCCGCGATGACCTGGTAGCGGAGGGCGGGGACCGCGCCTGCCGTGCTCACGCGCACTTCCGCCGCGCACGCATGCAGGGAGAGGAAGACCAGCTTGGTGCGGCCCTCGTCCGTCAGGACCGGGCGGTCGTCCTGCCCCCTGGGGGCCAGGACCTGGACCAGCAGGGGCCGCGACGTGTCCCGCACCCGGAAGAAGCCCCCGCCCAGCGGTTCGAGACCGCTGGCATCGAAGGGCTCGAACCCCGCGAGCAGGGGGATGATGCCGGAGTCCTCGGGTCGGCGAAGGAATCCCTCGAGCGCTGCCTCCGCGGCGGAACTCGACTGGCTGGCGTGGAGGGAGGCGCTGTCCTGCCAGTCGGCCACGATGGGACGGGGATGGGCGAGCAGGGCGGAGACCGCCGCCAGCCAGACGGACCGGCCCGCGGGCCGACCGAGGAGGAGGAGCTCTCCCGGAGGCAGGCCGGCGAGCCGCTCCCGGACTCGGGTCGCCTCCTGATAGGGGTGCTCCGAGACGATCACCGTGCGCATCTCTCGTCCGAGCGCACGGCTCCAGGGGGCGTGCGCGGTAGCGAGAGCCACGACCAGGGCGGCCGCCCCCAGCAGGGGCAGACGACCGAGGCGACGCACCGCGCACAGCCCGCGGAGCTGGAGCAGGAAGACGAGCGGGTAGGCCCACTGAACGGACTTGAAGACGCTCCAGGTGTGCCCGCGCTGCCCCGTCCAGGGGTCGAGGACGAAGAGCGCGTAGTAGCCGACCAGCGCGGCGAAGACCGCGAGCGCAGCCGTCAGACCCGAGGCGCGCCGGCTGGCGGCAGTGGAGGCGACGCCCAGGGCCAGCAGGCCCAGCGCCGCCGCGGTGGCGGGCGTGACGAGCCCGGGCAGGGAACCCACGAGCCGGCCATGGCTCGCGCAGGCCGCGGTGCCGAGACCGACGCTGAGCCAGTCGCCCCAGCGCAACGGGACCAGCCCGCCCACTGTCACACCGACCAGCATCAACAGTCCCTTGAAACGCGACCACAGGCTGAAGCCGGCGAACAGCAGGAAGAGCGCGCTGAAGGTTCCGACGCGCGACAGCAGCGCACTCGCCGTCCATCCGCCACGACGAGCCTCCAGGGCCGCCAGTGACACCAGGGTGGCCGCCGCCAGAACGGGGACGAAAGGGAGGTAGACGGTCACCAGGTACGCGGCGGCCAGGGCCAGGAGGACGACCCCGGAGAAGCCGCCGGCAGGGCGGGTCCAGCGGCGAGCCAGCACGGCGAGGGCGAGCACGAGGGCCGCCTCGGCGTACGTCTGGGAGAGGAAGCCGTGGTGGTGCGCCCAGTAGACGGTGTGCGGGAGCAGGGCGAAGGCGATCACTCCGGCGGCAGCGAGTCGCCAGGACAGGCCCAGGCACCATCGCGCTGCGACCCACAGCGCGCAGGCGACGAGCATCACCCCCCAGGCGCTGACCAGCGGGTAGAGGACGAGCGAGCTGTCCCCGCGGGCGGCTCTCGCCAGCGCCAGGACGAAGGCCGCGCCCAGCGGGAACCCCCGACCCTGCTGGTTGACGGAGAGGGCCGTCACCGGCGACGCGGGATCCGCGGTGGCCGGCTCGCCGAACCCGTGCCCCTGGAGCCACTCGCTAAAGGCGCAGTAGGTGTAGGTGTCGTTGCCGGCGTCGTAGCCACCTGCGAGGAGCAGCGGCAGGAGCGAGGCGGCCGCCGCCAACGCCAGCGCGACGCCCAGCCAAAACCAGCGGGCGGGCCGCCCCACCGGTCGCAGCACGTGGAGGCGCCGCTGCACGAGCGTGGCGACGAAGAGGCCCATGAGCGCCAGGGCGCACAGGGCCAGGATGCGCGGGGCGGCCAGCCCCCGATCGGACAGACGGCCGTAGAGCACGGTCAGGCCCATGGTCCCGACGACGGCGGAGGCCGCGGCCCGCGTCGGCTCGAAGGGATCGAGCCACCTCAGGCGGAAGGCCCCGGCCACGAGCCGCCCGGCCAAGAGGCTCGTCGCGCCGAGCGCCGCCAGGATCGCGAGGGCGGTGGCGATCGTCATCGGCAGTGGTCGCCTTCCGGAAGCGCTCGCCGCAGCCTAGTAGGGGAACGCGTGCCGCGACTGCGCCAGCTCGCGCGCGATCTCGTCGCGCAGGCCGGCCGGGCGGACCACCGTCACCTGCGGCAGGAACCCCTTGATCCAGGCCTTGAGCTCGAACCCCGGGGTCACCTCCATGGTCAGCCGCACGCCGCCGTCCGGCGTGTCCTCGAGCCGCTGGCTCTCGTGCCAGTTCCGCTCGCGGATGTAGCCCGCCATCTCCGCGGCGAACAGCAGCTCCACCGTCTGCGGCTTGCCCCCGAAGATGCCGAAGGCCGAGCGTGCGTACTCCGAGGGGCTGAAGTCGGCCGGCATCTCGAAGCCCTGGTCCAGCACCTCGATCTTCTGGATCCTCTCCACGGCGAACGTCCGCACCTCGCCGTACTCGTGGGCGCGCGCGTACAGGTAGAGGCCGCCGCGGTAGTAGACGAGACGGTAGGGGTCGACCGTGTAGCCCTTGGTGCGCCGGCTGTTGAACGAGTAGTAGGCGATCTGGGCCTGGCGCTGGTGCAGGGTGGCGTCGATCAGCCCGCCGATCACGTCCTGCTTCTTCGAGTAGTCCTTCCAGGGGTCGGGCCGCGCCAGGAACAGGTCCTGGATCCGCGAGAGGAAGGGCAGGCTCTTCGCCGGCAGCGACTCGCGGATCTTCACGAAGGCCGACTCCAGGTCCTGGGCGAACGGCGCGCCGCCCAGGAAGGAAAGCAGGTTGCGGCTGAAGTGCAGAGCGGCCAGCTCGGCGAGCGTGAAGCCCTGGATCACTCGCTGCCTGTACCCCTCCACCAGCCGCCAGATCTTCTTGCCGTCGACGCGGTCGTCGTAGATCGGGAAGCCCGCTTCCTGCAGCGCCTCGATGTCCCGCCTGATGGTCCTCTCGGTGACACCGTAGGCGGCGCCCAGCTTCGCCGTGCTGGTGAAGCGGCCGGCCTCGATGGTCTTAAGGATCTTCCATTGCCGGATGACCTCGGCGTTTCGCATGGGGGCTCCTCAGGGCGAAAATTCTAGCCGCTCGCGCTATACTCCGCTCGCCCACGCGGAGGATCCGAGATGCCGGATCGCGCCCCCAGGCTCGGTGACGTCATCGACGACTACTGCCCGCGCTGCCGCCTGCTGCTGAACCACGACGTCACCAGCCTGTTCGGCAGCGAGGTGGCCAAGGTGACCTGCCGGACCTGCCACAACACGCACGACTACCGCCACGCGCAGGTGCCGGCCCGCCGACGCCCCGGTAAGAAGGACGAGAGCAGGGCGCTCATCGAGCAGGTGCTCGCCACCCTGCCGAAGCCGCCGGAGCCTCCGCCGGCGCCGCTGGCGCCGGCCGCCGGCAGGAGGCGGGACCTGTGGGCGGAGGTCGAGCGGATCAAGCAGCAGAAGAAGAGCTGACCTTGAGGGCGGTCGACCTCATCCAGAGAAAGCGCGACGGTGGCGAGCTGCAGCGGGAGGAGATCGAGTTCCTGATCCGCGGCTACGCCGGCGGCGAGATCCCCGACTACCAGGCGGCGGCGTTCGCCATGGCGGTCTTCTTCCGCGGCATGAGCCCGGCGGAGATCGTCGCCCTCACCGAGACCATGATGCGGACGGGCGAGGTGCTCGACCTCTCCGACCTGCCGGGTCCCAAGGCGGACAAGCACTCGACCGGCGGCGTGGGCGACAAGACCAGCCTGGTGCTGGCACCGCTGGCGGCGGCCTGCGGCGTGTACGTGCCCATGATCTCCGGCCGGGGCCTCGGCCACACCGGCGGCACCCTCGACAAGCTGGAGTCGATCCCGGGCTTCGACGTCCGCCTGAGCCTGGAGCAGCTGCGCCGGGTGCTGCGCGGCTGCGGCCTGGGGCTGATCGGCCAGACCCCGAAGATCGCGCCGGCCGACCGCAAGCTCTACGCCCTGCGCGACGTCACCGCCACCGTGGAGAGCCTGCCGCTCATCTCCGCCTCCATCATGAGCAAGAAGATGGCGGAGGGCATCGACGCCCTGGTGCTCGACGTCAAGTGCGGCGACGGCGCCTTCCTGAGGAGCCGGGAGGAGGCGAAGGCGCTCGCCCAGACCATGCTCGACATCGGCAAGGGCATGGGCAAGAAGGTGGCCGCGCTGCTCACCGACATGGAGCAGCCGCTCGGGCGCTCGGTGGGCAACGCCCTCGAGGTGGCCGAGTGCGTGGAGACCCTGAAGGGCCGCGGGCCCAAGGACCTGGAGTCGCTGTCGGTGGAGCTGGCGGCGTGGATGGTGCACCTGGCCGGCCTCAGCCCGACCCTCGACCCCGCGCGGGCCAGGGTCCGCTCCGCGCTCGCCTCCGGCGCCGGCCTCGAGCGCTTCCGCCGCGTGGTCGAGCTGCAGGGTGGCAACCCCCGCGTCTGCGACGACCTCTCGCTGCTGCCGCAGGCACGGGAGACGGTGGTGGTGCGCGCCGAGCGCGACGGCCGGGTGACCCGGCTGGCCGCCAGGGCCATCGGCCACGCCGCCATGCTGCTCGGAGCCGGCCGCGAGACCGTGAACGACGCCATCGACCCGGCGGTCGGGTTCGTCTTCCACAAGAAGGTCGGCGACCCCGTCGCCGTCGGCGAGCCGATCGTCAGCGTCTGCGTGGGCTCACCGTCCCGCCGCGAGGCGGCGCTTCTCCGGTTGCGCGAGGCGATCGCCGTGGGCTCGGAGGCGCCGGCGCGCGGCCCGCTGGTGCTCGACCTGCTGACGTGACCGCCCCTATCCGACGGAGTCCCCCCCGCTGATGGAACGACTGCTCTCGCTTCTCGGCCTGCTCGTGTTCATGGGCATCGCCTGGGCCCTCTCCACCAACCGCCGCGCCGTCCGCCTGCGCACGATCCTGTGGGGCCTGGGCCTGCAGTTCGCCCTCGCCCTCTTCGTGCTCAAGACCCCGCTGGGCCAGGAGCTGTTCGCCTGGGTCGGCTACAGGATCACGCGCCTGCTCAACCTCTCCTTCGTGGGGTCCGAGTTCGTGTTCGGCGCGCTGGGCATCCAGGGCGGCGGCAAGCTGCCGGTCACCGCCAACGGCACCGCCGGCCTGGCGGCGGTCGGGTTCGTGTTCGCCTTCCAGATCCTGCCCACGATCATCTTCGTGGCCGCGCTCTTCGCGATCCTGTACCACCTCGGGGTGATGCAGCTGCTGGTGAAGGCGATCGCCAGGGTGATGACCCGCCTCATGGGGGCGAGCGGGGCGGAGAGCCTGAACGTCGCCGCCTCCATCTTCATGGGACAGACGGAGGCCCCGCTCACCATCCGGCCCTTCCTCAACCGGATGACCGTGTCCGAGCTGATGTGCGTGATGACGGCGGGCATGGCGCACGTCAGCGGCAGCATCATGGCGGCCTACATCGCCTTCGGGGTCGAGGCCAAGCACCTGCTGGCGGCGGTGATCATGACCGCGCCCGGCACCATCCTGCTGGCCAAGATCCTGGTGCCGGAGACGCAGCGGCCCGACACCGCCGGCACCGTCACCCTCGACGCGGTGAAGCGCGACGCCAACCTCATCGGGGCCGCCGCCCGCGGCACCAGCGAGGGGCTGCACCTGGCGCTGAACGTGGCGGCCATGCTCGTCTCCTTCCTCTCGCTGGTGGCGCTGGCGAACGTCCTGCTGGGCAAGCTGGGCGGCCTGCTGCACACGCCCCTCAGCCTGGAGACCATCCTGGGCTGGGCGTTCATGCCGTTCGCGCTGGTCATGGGGGTGCCCTGGAAGGACGCCTTCGCCATCGGCAACCTGCTGGGCACCCGCATGGTGCTGAACGAGCTGATCGCCTACTCGCAGCTCGGCGCCCTCAAGGCCTCGCTCGACCCGCGCACCTTCACCATCGCCACCTACGCTCTCTGCGGCTTCGCCAACTTCAGCTCGATCGGCATCCAGCTCGGCGGCATCGGCGCGCTCGCCCCCGAGCGGCGCGACGACCTCGCCCGGCTGGGGCTGCGGGCCATGCTGGCCGGCACCTTCGCCAACTTCATGACCGCCTGCATCGCCGGAGCGCTGCTGTGAGCCCGTTGCTGCAGCAGCTGGACGAGGCCGTCGGCCTCATCCGCTCGCGGACGGCGCTCTCCCCCTCGGTGGGAGTGGTCCTCGGCTCCGGTCTGGGCGCCTTCGCCGACGCGCTGGTCGAGGCCACGAGCATCCCCTTCTCCGGGATCCCGCACTTCCCCGCCTCGACGGTGGCCGGGCACGGCGGGGCGCTGGTCCTCGGCCGCTGCGGGGGCGTGCCGGTGGCGGTGATGAAGGGCCGGGTCCACTTCTACGAGGGGTACACGCTGGCCGAGGTCGTCTTCCCGGCGCGGGTGCTGGCCCGGCTCGGCGTCAGCACGCTGCTGCTGACCAATGCCGCCGGCGGCGTCAACACCCTGTTCGCGCCGGGCGACCTGATGGTGATCGAGGACCACATCAACTTCATCGGCAACCCGCTGCTGGGGCCGAACGAGGAGGCGCTGGGCCCGCGCTTCCCGGACCTCAGCTTCGCCTACGACCGGCGGCTCGGCGAGCGGGCCCTCGAGGCCTGCGCGGCGGCGGGCGTCCGCGGCCACCGCGGCGTGTACCTGGCCATGCCGGGCCCGTCCTACGAGACGCCGGCGGAGATCCGCATGGCCCGGGTGCTGGGGGCCGATGCGGTGGGCATGTCCACCGTCCCCGAGGTGATCGCCGCCCGCCACGCGGGGATGCGGGTGGCGGCGCTGTCGTGCATCACCAACCTGGCGGCCGGCGTCTCGCCGCGCACGCTCGACCACGCCGAGGTGTTGGCGACCGGCGCCCGCGCGGCCAGCGCGCTGGTGCAGGTGCTCGCTCGGCTGGTCGCCGCCGCCGCGGAGGATGGCGCGACATGAAGACCCGCCCCCCGAAACCGACCCGCTCGATGCTGAAGGCGATGGCCGCGCTCGCGGTCGAGGCGCGGGAGCGGGCGCAGGCTCCCTACTCCGGCTTCCGCGTGGGCGCCGCGCTCAAGACCCGCACCGGCGAGATCGTCACCGGGTGCAACATCGAGAACGCCTCCTACGGCCTCACCATGTGCGCCGAGCGGGTGGCGGTGTTCAAGGCCGTCTCCGAGGGCCTCTCGGACTTCGACGCGGTGGCGGTGGCCGCCGACTCCAGGCGGCTCACGCCACCCTGCGGTCCCTGCCGGCAGATCCTGTGGGAGTACTGCGGCGACATCACCGTGCATCTCGTCGACCTCAAGGGGCGAGCGCGCACGCTGCGGCTCCGCGAGCTGCTCCCCATGCCCTTCGACTCGGGCCACCTCTGATGCCGGCGACGGGGGCGCGGGCCGGACGCTGGGCCGCCCTGGCGACCGAGGGCCGCAACCGGCGCAGCCGCGGCCTCGACGCCCTGCCCACCGAGAGGGCGGTGGCGCTGCTCCTGGACGAGGACCGGCGCGCGCTCGTCGCCGCGGGCCGCGCCCGCGCCAAGGTCGCCCGCGCCGCCCGCCTCGCGGCCGGCGTCCTCGCGAACGGCGGCGACGTCGTGTTCCTCGGCGCCGGCACCAGCGGCCGCCTGGGCGTGCTGGAGGCGGCCGAGTGCCCGCCCACCTTCGGCGTCCCTCCGCGGCGGATCCGGGCGGTGATGGCCGGCGGACGCGACGCGGTGTTCCTCGGCCGCGAGGGCGCCGAGGACGACGAGGCCGCCGGGCGCGCGCAGGGCGAGAGCCTGCGCGCGCAGGACCTGCTCGTCGGCATCTCGGCGAGCGGCGTCACCCCCTTCGTGCGCGGCGCGCTCGCCGGGGCGCGCGCCCGTGGCGCCCGCACGGTGCTGGTCACCTGTGCGGCGGGCGCGCAGCCGCGGACGGCCGACGTGGTGGTGGCGGTCCCCACCGGCCCGGAGGTCCTGGCCGGCTCGACCCGCCTCAAGGCCGGCTCCGCCACCAAGGCGGTGCTGAACGCGATCACCACGGCGGCCATGGTGCGGCTGGGCAAGGTCTACGAGGACCTCATGGTGGACGTGCAGCCGACCTCGGCCAAGCTGGCCGACCGCAGCCGGCGCATCGTGGCGGCGGCGGCAGGCGTGGGCCCCGGGCAGGCCGCGCGGCTGCTGGTGGCGGCCGGCGGCGAGGTGAAGACGGCGGTGGTGATGGCCCGCCTGGGGTTCCCGGCGGAGGCGGCGCGCGAGCGGCTCCGTCGGTGCGGCGGGCTGCTGCGGCAGGCCCTCGGCCCTAGCCGCCGAAGACCATGATGTCCCTGAGGTTGCGGTACTTCTCGTTGTAGTCGAGACCGTAGCCGATCACGAACTCGTCCTCGATGGTGAAGCCGACGTAGTCCACGTGCACGGCGACCAGCCGCCGCGCCGGCTTGGACAGGAGCGTGGCCACCTTCAGCGAGTGCGGGCCGCGCGCCCGCAGCAGGTTGGCCAGGTAGTTGAGGGTGAGGCCGGTGTCGACGATGTCCTCCACCACGATCAGGTCGCGCCCCTCCAGCCCCTGGTCGAGGTCCTTCACCAGCTTCACCTCGCCCGAGGACTTCGTGGCCTTGCCGTAGGAGGAGACGGCGATGTAGTCGAGGGTGAGCGGCAGGTCGATGGCCTGCGCCAGGTCGGTCATGAACGGGCAGGCGCCTTTCAGCACGCCGACGAGGTGCGGCTCGCGCCCCGCGTAGTCGGCCGCGATCTGTCGCCCCATCTCCAGGATGCGCGCCTGGATCTGGTCGAAGGAAAGTAACACCTTCATCACGCGGGCTCCCGCAAAGGCGGCGATCATACCTCGCTGCCGCGCGTGCCGCCAGGACGGCGCTGGCGGAATCCGTTGACGCGCGGGATGCCGGCGGAATAGGATCCGCCGTCTTTCGCGGCCCAGCCGTCCAGGAGTCCCCCTTCGGATGTCGAGACCGTGAGCGCCTCCCCAAGGCTGGCTCGGCGCTGCCCGGGCGCCCAGACGGGCGCGCTGCCATCCAACAACGGCCCAGGAGAAACCGAATGAAGCTGATCGTCCGCTCGAGAGTCGCCCTGTTCGCGACGCTTCTGCTGTGCTGGCCCGTGGGCCCAGCGCTCGCGCAGGGCGTGACCACCGGGTCGGTCACCGGCGTGGTGACGGACCCGCAAAAGCAGCCGGTCCCCGGCGCCAGCGTGGTGGCCACCCACGAGCCGTCCGGGACCAAGTACGAAGCCCTCACCCGTGCCGACGGCCGCTTCTCCATCCCCGGCATGCGCGTGGGCGGTCCCTACACCATCAGCGTCACCCTCTCGGGCTTCCAGCCCGCCTCGGTCAAGGACGTGACCGTCAGCCTCGGCGGCGCCACCGACCTCGAGCTGACGCTGAAGAACGTGGCCGTCAGCGAGGCGGTGACGGTGGTCGCCCAGTCGTCGGACGTGTTCAACTCCGCTCGCACCGGCGCCGCCACCGACATCGGCCGCGAGACGTTGCAGACCCTGCCCACCATCAACGACCGCATCAACGACTACGCGCGGCTCAGCCCCCAGTACTCCGGCGGTCCCTTCGGCGGGTCCTTCGTGGGCCAGGACAACCGGCTCAACAACATCACCGTCGACGGCTCCTACTTCAACAACTCGTTCGGCCTGGCCGGGCAGCCCGGCGACCGCACCGGCGTCACGCCCATCTCGACCGCGGCGGTGGAGGAGATCCAGGTCAACGCGGCGCCCTACGACGTCCGCCAGGGTCACTTCGTCGGGGCCGGGGTGAACATGGTCACCCGCAGCGGCACCAACCAGTTCCACGGCTCCGGCTACTACTGGTGGCGCGGCGACAACCTGGTCGGCACCAAGGCCGAGGGCAACACCTACAACCCCGGCAGCTTCGACTACAAACGCTACGGCGCCTGGCTGTCCGGCCCCATCCTGAAGGACAAGCTGTTCTTCTTCGGCAGCTACGAGAACGACAAGTTCACGCAGCCGGGCACGACCTTCGTGGCCAACAGCGGCAGCCAGCCGGTGGGCGGCAACGTCACCCGCGTGCTCGCCTCCGACCTCGACCAGCTGAGCTCCTATCTCAAGACGAACTTCGGCTACGACACCGGCCCCTACCAGGGCTACTCCTTCGAGACGCCGGCCAAGCGCTACCTGGGCAAGCTCGACTACAACGTGAACGACCGCAACAAGGTGAGCGTGCGGTACCTGCAGCTCGACTCCTCGGCCCCGACGCTGCTGTCGAACTCGAGCTCGCTCGGACGCGGCAACCGTCGCAGCAACACCACCGGCCTCAACTTCGCCAACTCCAACTACGCCATCCTGGAGAACATCAAGTCGGGTGTGGCCGAGTGGAACTCGATCCTCGGCTCCAACAAGTCGAACAGCTTCATCGCCGGTTACACCACCAACGACGAGAGCCGGCCGCAGAACGGGCCGCTGTTCCCCTTCGTCGACATCCTGAAGGACAGCACCGTCTACACCTCGTTCGGCTTCGAGCCCTTCACCCCGGACAACCAGCTGCGCTACCACACCTTCCAGGCCCAGGACAGCTTCACCTGGAACCGCGGCCCCCACACCTTCACCTTCGGCGGCACCGTGGAGCGCTACCACTCGGACAACGTCTTCTTCCCCGGCGCGCAGAGCGTCTACGTCTACAACTCGCTCTCCGACTTCTACACCGACGCCAACGACTACCTGGCCCACCCGAACCGCACCACCTCGCCGGTGACGCTGTCGCTCTTCCAGGTGCGCTGGAACAACATCCCGGGCCAGACGCAGCCGCTGCAGCCCCTCGACGTGTGGTACGGCGGGCTCTACGCCCAGGACGAGTGGCAGGCGGCCCGCAACCTGAAGGTGACCTACGGCCTGCGCGCGGACGTGTCGTCCTTCGGCAACACCGGCTACGACAACCCGGCCGCCGACGCGCTCACCTTCCGCGACGCGGCCGGCAACCCGATCCAGTACAACACCGGCAAGCTGCCCGACGCCAAGGTGCTGTGGTCGCCGCGCGCGGGCTTCAACTGGGACGTGGACGGCGCCCACACGACCCAGGTCCGTGGCGGCACCGGCATCTTCAGCGGCCCTCCGATCTACGTCTGGATCTCCAACCAGGTCGGCAACACCGGCATGCTCACCGGGTTCGCGCAGCTCAGCAACACCACCGCGCGGCCCTGGAACCCGAACCCCGATGCCTACAAGCCGGCCAGCGTCACCGGCGCCCCGGCCTCCAGCTACGAGCTGGCGGTGACCGACAAGAACTTCAAGTTCCCGCAGGTCTGGCGCAACAACATCGCCGTGGATCGCCGCCTGCCCTGGGACCTGGTCGCCACCGGCGAGTTCATCTACAGCAAGGACGTGAACGGCATCTCGTACATCAACGCCAACCTGCCGGCGGCGCAGACGAGCTTCGTCGGCCCCGACAACCGCCCGCGCTGGACCAGCAACAAGATCAACGCGAACGTCGCCGACAACACCGTGCTCGGCAACCAGAACACCGGGTACTCCTGGCACGCCTCGGCCAGCCTGCAGAAGCGCTTCAAGCAGGGATTCCTCAAGGCCGCCTACAGCTACGGCGCCTCGAGGAACACGGTCGACCCCGGCTCCATCGCCTTCGGCTCCTGGACGGGCAACCAGATCTCCGGCGATCCCAACAACCCGCCGGTCGCCAACACGGAGTACTACCCGGGCCACCGCGTGTTCCTCACCGGCTCCTACCGGCTCGACTACCTCAAGTTCGGCGCGACCACCTTCTCGTTCTTCTGGCAGGGCCAGACCAACGGTGTCGCCAGCTACGTGTACGCGGGCGACCTCAACAACGACCTCGGGTCCAGCAACGACCTGATCTACGTCCCGCGCAACACCTCGGAGATGAACTTCAAGCCACTCACCTCGGGCGGGGTGACCTACAGCCCGGCCCAGCAGGCGGCGGCCTGGGACGCCTACATCAGCCAGGACAGCTACCTGAGCCAGCGTCGCGGGCAGTACGCCGAGCGCAACGGGGTGATGCTGCCCATGGTCTTCCGCCTCGACTTCAGCGTGGCCCAGGACCTCTTCCGCAACCTCGGCAGCAACAAGCACTCGCTGCAGTTCCGGGCCGACTTCTTCAACTTCTCGAACCTGTTGAACCACAACTGGGGCGTGGGCCAGCGCCTGGTGGGCATGAACACGTCCGGGCCGTACGCCACTCAGCCGCTGACCAACGTCGGCGTCGACGCGCAGGGCCAGCCGACCTACAACCTGCGGGTGGTCAACGGCCAGTTGCTGAACCACTCGCTCGAGTCCACCGCGTTCCTGAGCGACGTCTACCAGATCCAGTTCAGCCTCCGGTACGGCTTCAACTAGGAAGGAGACGGCGGCCGCGCAGCGCGGCCGTCCGCCGACACGGCCGGGCGGGGCACCCCGCCCGGCCGTTTTCTCGGGGGCCACCTGCAAAGCCTGCAAATCAGCGGATCTTTTGCCGCCGGCCGGTCGTTTGTAGGAGTGATGCCCGCGGGTCCGGGGGCGGGTGAGGATCTATGCCTCCGGGGCCGTGGGGTAGAATCGGCCGCCGCCGGCCACATCGCGCCAAGGCAAGCCTGGAGGACACGACCGACATGAGACTCAGGATTCGGGCTGCAGCGGGCCTGCTCGCCGTCATCGCCCTCTTCACCTGCTCCTCGGTGCAGGCGCAGGTCCAGCCACCGCCGGCTGCGCCCCCGGCGGTCCAGCCGCAGACGCAGCTCCAGCTCGGCCTGGACGAGGCCGTCAAGCGGGCCCTCGACAACAACACCGACATCGCAGTCTCGCGCTACGACCCCGAGCTGAGCCAGCAGAACGTGGTCGCGGCCAAGGGCTACTACGACCCGTACCTCTTCTCGAACCTGAGCTACGCCTCGCAGAAGTCGCCGGGGACCAGCTTCCTGAGCGGCGGCACCAAGGTCGACACCACGCGGGACGTCTGGAACTTCGGCGGCGCGGTGCCCATCGAGCCGACCGGAGCCACCTTCCAGGTGACGTTCAACAACAACAAGCAGGACACCACCAGCACCTTCAGCTTCTTCAACCCGACCTACAGCTCGGGCCTCAACCTCAGCCTGACCCAGCCCTTGCTGCGCAACCTGCAGTACGACTCGGCCCGCCAGCAGATCTACATCGCCAAGAAGAACCGGGAGATGTCGGACGTGCAGTTCCACGCCACCATCATCAACACGGTGGCGACGGTGAAGGGCTACTACTACGACCTCGTCTATGCCTTCGACAACCTGGACGCCGCCCGCCAGAACCTCGGCCTCGCCCAGCGCCTCCTCAACGAGAACCAGATCCGGGTGAAGGTCGGCACCATGGCCCCGCTCGACGTGGTGCAGGCGCAGTCCGAGGTGGCCGCCCGCGAGACGGACGTGATCACCGCCGAGAACCAGCTGGCGCAGGCCCAGGACAACCTGAAGCAGGCGATCTTCCCCGCCAACGACCCGGCCACCTGGGCCATCCAGATCCAGCCCACGGACCATCCCGGCGCCGACCCGGTCCCGGTCGACCTCGACGCCGCGGTCCGCATCGCGCTGCAGAACCGGACCGACGTGGTGAACGCCCGCAAGAACCTGGAGATCGCCGACTACAACGTCAAGTACAACAGGAGCCAGCTCCTGCCGCAGCTCGACCTCGTCGCCGCCTGGGGAGCCGCGGGCGCCGGGGGCCCGCAGATCCGCGACGCGAACGGCCCGCTGGTGCCCCCGATTCCCGGCGGGTACGGCGACGCCGTGAGCCAGGTGTTCGGGGCCGACTTCCCGACCTGGACCGTGGGCGCGAACATCTCGTACTCCATCCCCAACCGCAGCTACAAGGCAGCCGCGGCTTCGGCGCGCATCAGCCGTGACCAGGCCCAGGCGGCGTTCCGCCGGCTGGAGCTGCAGATCGCGGCGGAGGTGCGGACCGCGGGCCGCGCCGTGGAGACGGGCTTCAAGACGGTGGAGTCCTCGAAGGCCGCGCGGATCCTGGCCGAGCAGCGTCTCGACGCCGAGGAGAAGAAGTTCGCGGCCGGCATGTCCACGAACTTCCTGGTGACCCAGGCCCAGCGCGACCTCGCCTTGCAGCGGGTCATCGAGCTGACGGCGATCTCGAACTACCACAAGAGCATCGTCAACTTCCAGCGCACGCAGGAGGCCGGGCTCACCGCGGCCGGCAACGTGGCGGTGCTGAGCTCCAGCGCCTCGAGCAACCAGGCCGCGGCGGCGATCCGCTCGAGCGCGGCAGCGGCGTCGGTGGGCAGCACCGGCGGGTTCTGAGCTCGTCGCCCTGACGATCGCTTCAGAAAGGGGGGCCCTCCGGCCCCCCTTTCTTCGCGCCGAGGCCACGCCGGCTGCGGCCCTGGTCTAGAATGGCGCGGTCATGCGTGCACCACGACGCCCCCTCCTGTGGCTGTTGCCCCTCATCGTCCTGCTGGCCGGCGGCTTCCTCTACGTCCGTAGCCGTCGGGAGAACACCCGCTACGCCACCGTGCCGGTCGACCGCGGCGACATCGTCGACGTGGTGGGCGCGACCGGCCTGCTGCAGGCGGTGGTGACCGTCCAGGTCGGCTCCCAGGTCTCCGGCACAATCGCCGAGCTGAACGCCGACTTCAACTCGAGGGTGAAGAAGAACCAGGTGGTGGCGCGGCTCGAGCAGTCCCTGTTCGTCGCCCGCCTCAACCAGGCGAAGGCCAACGTCGCCTCGGCTCGCGCCACCGTCGATCGGTCCGCCGCCGCCATCGCCGACGCCAAGCAGAAGTACGACCGGGCGCTCGAGCTGTCGAAGCAGAGCCTGGTGCCGCCCACGGACCTGGAGACCGCGCGCGCCACCTACGACGGCGCCGTGGCGCAGCACCAGTCGGACCTGGCGTCCGTCAAGCAGGCGGAAGCGGCTCTCAACCAGGCGCAGGTCGACCTCGACCACACCGTGATCACGGCCCCCGTCGACGGAGTGGTGCTCGCCCGCAACGTGGACGTGGGCCAGACGGTGGCCGCCTCCTTCCAGGCGCCGGTGCTGTTCGTGATCGCCAACGACCTCTCGCAGATGGAGGTGAACGCCTCCATCGACGAGGCCGACATCGGCCGGGTGCGGGTCGGCCAGGACGTGACCTTCACCGTGGACGCCTTCCCCGACCAGGACTTCAAGGGTCGGGTGGAGCAGATCCGGCTGCAGCCGGTGACCACGAACAACGTGGTCACCTACAACACGATCATCAGCGTCGACAACTCCAGCCTGAAGCTGATGCCCGGCATGACGGCCACCGTGTCGGTCGCCGTGCGCCAGGCCAACAACGCGCTGCGCATCCCGACGGCGGCCCTGCGCTTCCGGCCCGAGGGCTACGAGGCGCAGGCCGGCACGCCCACGGCGGCCGGCGCGACCGGCGGCGGCGCGCAGCAGGCCGGTGGCCAGGGCGGTCCCGGCGCCGCCGGCGCGGCGCGCGCACGCAGCCAGGGCCAGGGCGGCGGCTTCGGTGGCGGCACCGGCCGACCCGGCGGCCAGGGACGGCCCGGCCAGGGCAGCACGACCGCCTCGGGCCCGCGCCCGGGCCTGGTGTTCGTGGTGGGGCCCGACGGGCAGCCGCAGCCGGTGCGGCTGAAACTGGGCATCTCGGACGGCCGCTTCGTCGAGGTCACCGACGGGCTGCAGGAGGGCGCGCGGGTCATCACCGGTACCGAGGAGCCGGGGGCGCGGCCGCTGACCGCCGCCTCGCCCGCCACCACGAACCCGTTCCAGCCCGGCCGCTTCCAGCCGCGGACCCGCTGAGCGGCACGATGGTGGCTGACTCCCTCATCCGCGCGGAGGGCCTGCGCAAGGACTACCAGGTCGGCGAGCAGAAGGTCCCCGCCCTGCGCGGCGTGGACCTCGACATTCCCCGCGGCTCCTTCGTCGCGGTGATCGGCGCCTCGGGTAGCGGCAAGTCGACGCTGATGAACATCCTGGGCCTGCTCGACCAGCCGACGGCGGGGCGCTACCTGCTCGGCGGCGAGGACGTGTCGGGGCTCGACCGCGACCGCCGGGCGGAGCTGCGCAACAAGACGATCGGTTTCGTCTTCCAGAGCTTCAACCTGCTGCCCCGCACCAGCGCCATCGAGAACGTGGAGCTGCCTCTCCTCTACAACGGGGCTCACCTGCCGACGGAGAAGCGGCACCAGCGGGCGCGGGAGCTGCTGCAGGCGGTGGGGCTCGGCGACCGCGCCCACCACACGCCCGCCCAGCTCTCCGGCGGCCAGCAGCAGAGGGTCGCCATCGCCCGGGCGCTGGTGAACGACCCCGGCCTGATCCTGGCGGACGAGCCCACCGGCAACCTGGACAGCCGTACCAGCGTCGAGATCATGGAGATCCTGCAGCGGCTGAACCGCGAGCGCGCGCTGACCGTGGTGCTGATCACCCACGAGCCCGACATCGCCGAGTACGCCGAGCGGGTGATCGCCTTCCGCGACGGCCGGGTGGTGAGGGACGAGCAGGTCGCCCGCAGGCGGGACGCCGCGGCCGAGATCAGGGCGCTGCCGCCCGTCGAGGAGGTCACGTGATCCGCGAGGTCCTCAACATCCTGCGCATCGCGTTCCGGGCGCTGTCGCGCAACAAGGTCCGCTCGGCGCTGACCGCGCTCGGCGTGATCATCGGCGTGGGCTCGGTGATCGCCATGATCGCGCTCTCCTCCGGCGCGCGCGCCGCCATCGACGTGCAGATCCAGAGCACCGGCACCAACGTGGTCTACGTCTCCGCCGGCAGCTGGAACCGCCCCGGCGGCGCCCACGGCGGCATCGGCAGCGTGCAGACGCTGACGCTGGAGGACGCCGCCGCCATTCGGGACCAGGTGCCAACCGTGGGCAAGCTGTCGCCGGTGGCGCGCGGGCGCGCCCAGCTGGTCGCCGGCAACCAGAACTGGAACACCTCGATCGAGGGCGGCAACGAGGACTACCTGGCCATCCGCAACTGGCCGATCGCCAGCGGCACCAACTTCGGCCCCCGCGAGGTGCTGGTCGCCGACAAGGTGTGCCTGCTGGGAGAGACGGTGGCGAAGACGCTGTTCCCCGGCGAGGACCCGGTCGGCCAGGTGGTGCGGCTGAAGAACCTGCCCTTCCGGGTGCTGGGTGTGCTCACGCCGAAGGGCCAGGGGCAGTGGGGCCAGGACCAGGACGACATCGTGATCGCGCCGTTCACCACCATCCAGAAGAAGCTGCTGGGCATCACCTGGATCCAGCAGGTCATGATCTCGGCGACCCGGCCGGACACCGTCGAGCCGACGGCCGTGCAGGTGACGCGCCTGCTGCGGCAGCGGCACCGCATCCAGAACCCCGACGAGGACGACTTCCAGGTGCGCACCGTCGAGGAGATGGCGCAGATGCGCACCCAGCTGGCCCAGACCATGACCGGGCTGCTGATGAGCGTGGCCTCGGTCAGCCTGCTGGTGGGCGGGATCGGGATCATGAACATCATGCTGGTCTCGGTCACCGAGCGCACCCGGGAGATCGGGCTGCGCATGGCCGTCGGCGCCAAGACGCGCGACATCCTCAGCCAGTTCCTGACCGAGGCGGTCAGCCTCTCGGTGCTGGGTGGGGTGGTGGGCATCGTGCTGGGGACGGTCGTCTCGCAGATGCTCACCCGGGTCCTCGGCTGGCCGACGCTGGTGACCGCGGAGGCGATCGTCATCGCCTTCGTCTTCGCCGCCGGGGTCGGCATCTTCTTCGGCTACTACCCCGCCAGGAAGGCTGCCACCCTCGACCCCATCGAGGCGCTGCGCTACGAGTAACAGGTAGAATCCCCGGCCATGAGGCTCGCCCGTCTCCTGGCCGCGCTGGTTCTCGCCCTCGTCCCGGCGTCGTCGCCCGGCCTCGCGCAGGCCCCCCCGGCCGCGGCCGCACCCGCCGCCGGCGAGGCGGTGGTGGTGGTCACCGTCGAGAACATGTACTCGGCCGCCGACGACTCGAGGGACGTCGTCAGCCAGGCGACGCTGGGCCAGGTGGTCGAGGTGCTCGACTCCCGCGACGGCTTCGCCCGCATCCGCACGCCCGACCGCTACGAGGGCTGGATCCCGCTCACCGCGATCTCCTCCGAGTACGCGGACGAGGCGGCGCCGCGCTACGCCCGCGCCGGCAGCGTGGTCGAGGTGACCAGCCTGATGGCGAACGTCTACCGCGAGGCGGACGTCACCACGGCCCGGCCGCTGCTGCAGGCGCCGCTCGCTACCCGGCTGGAGGTCAGCACGAGCCCGGGGACCGCGGCGCAAGACCGCTGGCTGGCGGTCCACCTGCCCTCCGGCCAGACCGGCTTCGTGCAGAAAGGCGACGTGAAGGCGGTCGACCCCGCCGCTCCGCGGCGGCGCGGCACGGCTCGCGAGATCGTCGCCACCGCCCGCCGCTTCCTGGGGGTGCCCTACCTGTGGGGCGGGATGACCGCACGAGGGATCGACTGCTCCGGCCTCGCCAGCCGCGTCTACCACGCGAACGGCGTCACCCTGCCGCGCGACGCCGACCTGCAGTTCGAGGACCCGAACGCCGTCCCGGTCGCGCGCTCCGCGCTGCAGCCCGGCGACCTGCTGTTCTTCGGCCGCGACGCGAAGCACATCTCGCACGTGGCGCTCTACACGGGCGCCGGCTGGTTCATCAACGCCACCACCTACGAGACCCCGATGGTCCGCATGGACCGCCTCGCCAACCCGCACTGGACGACGATCTACCAGGGAGCGCGACGGCCACGCTGACGCCCCTCCTGCTCGCGGTGCTGCTGCCGCCGCCCGTCCTGTTCGCGCCGGACCTTCGGCCAGCCGCGGTCGAGCCAACGACGCCAGGCGAGCAGACCATGGTGGTGGCGACCCTGGCCGACCCGCTCGCCCTCGATCCCCACCGCGTCACGGACTTCGTGGGCCAGGAGGTCGTCGCCAACGTGTGCGACACCCTGGTCCGTCCGCGGCCGGGGTCGGGCCGGCCGGAGCCCGCGCTGGCCAGCGCCTGGGCCACCCCGGACCAGCGCGTCTGGACCTTCACCCTGCGCGGCGGGGTCCTTTTCCAGGACGGCGCTGCCCTCGATGCCGAGGCGGTGGTGGCCAACTTCGAGTACCTGCGGCGCGAGCTGCGCTTCCCGGCTCGCGGGCGCGCGGTGGGACCGCTCGTCTTCGAGTTGGCGCTGGAGCGGCCGGACGCCACCCTGCTGGCGACGCTCGCCCAGCCCCGGTTCTCGATCGAGAGCCCCCGGCAGCTCGGCGGCGGCTCGCCGGTCTGCACGGGCCCCTTCCGACTGGAGTCGAAGCGCCCGGGCCCGCTGGAGCTGCGGCGTTGGGACGGCTACTGGGGCGAGCCACCGCGCCTCTCGGCCGTGCGCTTCCTCCGCTTCCCCGACGCCGACGCGCTGGTGCGGGGCCTGGCGGCCGGCGAAGCGGACGTCTCCTCCGGCATCGCACCGCGGCAGGCCGCCGCGTTGCACCAGCAGCCGTCGCTGCTGCTCGACTCGCAGACGGGTCTCAACCTGGTCTACCTGGCGCTGAACCTCGAGCGGCCGCCGCTCGGCGAGTCGCGGGTACGGCGCGCCATCGCCCGGGCCGTCGACCGCGTGTCGCTCGTGCGCCTGCTGGGCGGCCACGCCGCCGTAGCCCAGGGGCCGCTGCCGCCGTCCGTGCTCGGCCGCGACCTCCAGGGCCGCGGGCTGGCCCTCGACCCACAGGCCGCTCGGCAGATGCTGGCCGCGGCCGGCGTGCGCCCGGGGACCCCGCTGGTGGTCTCCGTGTCGCGCCAGCCCCGGCCCTACCTCAGCGAGCCGCTGCGGGTGGCCGCGCGCGTGCGCGACGACCTCGTCGCCGTCGGGTTCGCCGCCACCGTCCGCGAGCTCGACTGGAACGACCAGGTCGCCCTCACCTCGCGCGGCGACTACGACGCCGCCCTGCTCGGGTGGCACGCCGACACCCTCGAGCCCGACGACTTCCTGAGCGCTCTGCTCGAGTCCGACGCCGTCGGCACCACCAACCGCAGCCGCTTCCGCAGCCCGGAGATGGACGCGCTGCTGGCACGGGCGCGCGGCCAGCCGGACACCGCCGCTCGGCTCGCCCTCTACCGCCAGGCGCTGCAGCTCTTCCAGCGCGACATGCCGTTCGTGCCGCTGTTCCACGCCTCCGTCTTCACGGCCCACCGCCGCGAGGTGCAGGGGCTGGTGATCGGCCCGACCGGCATCCTGAGGTTCGACAAGGCATGGAAACAACGCTGAGCCGCTTCCGGTCCGCAGGCGCCGCCGTCGCCCTGCTGCTCTGTTCCGCCTCGGTCGCCGTCCTCGGCGGTGGTCCGCCGGCCGCGGCGGCGATCGAAGGCGCGGGGACGGATGCGGGCGCCCGGCAGCAGCGGCTGTTCGACAAGCTCCGGCAGCGCGTCCAGGCGGTCGACGACCGGCTCGACGGCCTGCTCGGCGTGTACGTGGAGGACCTGTCGACCCAGGCCACGGTCGAGCACCACGCCGACGAGGTGTTCCCCACGGCGTCGTCGATCAAGCTGGCGATCCTCTACGAGCTGTTCCGGCAGGCCGAGGAGCGGCGGCTCGACCTCGCCGAGGTGACCCGTCCGCCCGCCGCGGGCCGGGTGCGCGGCGGCGGGGTGCTGCAGGAGCTGGACGACCGCGTGAGCCTGAGCTGGCGCGACCTGGCGGTGCTGATGATCGGCTGGTCCGACAACGAGGCCACCAACCTGCTGATCCGCCGGGTGGGGATGGACGCCGTCAACAGCCGGCTGGACACGCTGTCGCTGACGCACACGCGGCTGCGCCGGCAGATGATGGACCTCCCGGCAGCGCGGCGCGGCGAGGAGAACATCTCCACCCCGCGGGAGATCGCGCGGCTGGCCGCGCTGGTGGCCGCCGGCGAGGGGCTCTCGCCCGCACGCGCCGCCGAGCTGCGGGCCGTGGCCACCGTGGCCGACGAGGCGTCGCCCTTCCGGCGCGGGCTGCCGCCGGAACAGAAGGCCATCAGCAAGCCGGGGGAGCTGGAGGGCGTGCGCTGCGAGGCCGCCTGGGTCGACCTCCCCGGCCGGCCGTACGCCGCCGCCATCATGACCACCTACCTCGCCCGCGACGCCGACGGGCAGCGGGCGATCACCGATCTCTCGGCTGCCATCTACGACACCTTCGACCGGCTGGCGCGGTCCTCGCCGGTCGGACGAGCGCTGGAGGAACGGACGGCTCCTCGCTAGACCTCCGTGCGCACCAGGTCCTCGAACGTCTCGCGACGGCGGACCAGCCGCGCCCGGCCGTCCTCCACCAGCACCTCGGCCGCCCGCGGGCGCATGTTGTAGTTGGAGGCCATGGCGAAGCCGTAGGCGCCGGCCTCCCGCACTGCCAGCAGCTCGCCGGGCTCCGCCCGCTCCAGCTCGCGGCGGCGGGCCAGGAAGTCGCTCGTCTCGCAGACCGGCCCCACCACGTCCACCAGCTCCTGGGGACGCCCCCGCTCCCGCACCGGCTCGACCCGGTGGTAGGCGTCGTAGAGGGCCGGGCGCAGCAGGTCGTTCATGCCCGCGTCCACCACCACGAAGCGGCGGGCGACGCCCTCCTTCACGTACAGCACCCGCGTCAGCAGCACCCCCGCGTGCGCCACCAGCGAGCGGCCGGGCTCCAGCACCAGCGTCAGCGGCAGCCGCTCCACCGCCGGCACCACCGCCGAGGCCAGGCCGGACGGGTCCGGCGCGCCGCGGCCGTCGTAGCTGACGCCGAGGCCGCCGCCCAGGTCGATGGTGCGCAGCGGGAAGCCTTCGTCGAGCAGCTCGCGGCTGAGCCCGGCCAGGGCGCGGGCGGCGGCGGCCAGCGGCTCGAGGTCGGTGATCTGGGAGCCGATGTGGCACTGCAGACCGCCGATCTCGATGCCCGGCAGCACGCGGGCGCGGCACAGGATGGAGCGCGCGAGGGCGATGTCCACGCCGAACTTCGCCTCCCGCAGGCCGGTGGAGATGTACGGGTGCGAGCGGGCGTCGATGTCGGGGTTCACCCGCAGCGAGACGCGGGCCGGCCGATCGCCGGCCGCGGCGATCGCGGCGATCCGCCGGATCTCGTCCTCGCTCTCGGCGTTGATCTCGCCGATCCCGTGCTCGAGGCCGAGGGCGATCTCGGCGTCCGACTTGCCGACGCCGGCGAAGACCAGCCGTTCCGGCGGGAAGCCGGCGCGCAGCGCGGCCAGCAGCTCGCCGCCGGAGACGATGTCGGCGCCCGTCCCCAGCGCGGCCAGCAGCCGCAGGATCGCTCCGTTGCCGTTGGCCTTCACTGCGTAGCAGAGCCGGTGCGGCACCGCCGCGAACGCCCGACGGTATGCCTCGACCGCCTGCACGATCGCGGCACGGCTGTAGACGTAGAGCGGAGTGCCGAGCTCCGCCGCCAGCTCCTCGAGGGAGACCCCGTCCACGCGCAGCTCGCCCGCCACCCGCGAAGCACCTGTCACTCGCTCCTGCCTCCCTTCACGCCTCCCCCGCTCCTCCGGCGACGCGTCCCCGCGCCTCCTCCGTCCGCAGCAGGGAGGCCACCACCCCGGACAGCCCCAGCACCCCGATCAGGTTCGGGAAGATCTGCAGCCCGTTCATCAGGTCGCCCCAGGCCCAGACCACGTCGACCTTGCTGGTGGCGCCCAGCACCACCAGGCCGCAGTAGACCCAGCGGTACGGCAGCACCACGCCGCGGCCCAGTATGTACTCGAGGCACTGCTCACCGTAATAGGCCCAGCCGATCAGCGTGGTGTAGCCGAACAGGAACGCGCAGAACGCCACCACCCAGCCGCCGGCCACGGGCAGCGCCCGATCGAAGGCCGCGCCCACGGCGGCGGTGCTGGTGAGCCCCGAGCGCCACACGCCGGTCACCAGGATGGTGAGGGCGCTGATCGTCGAGGTCAGGAAGGAGATGACGAACACCTCCATCACCGCCGCGTAGCCCTGCAGCACCGGCCGGTCCGAGCGGGCGGCGCCGTAGGCGACGGCGGCGGTGCCGTAGCCGGCCTCGTTCGCGTAGATGCCGCGGGCGAGGCCGTAGCGCATCGCCATCATGATGCCCACGCCGGCCGCGCTGCCCACCGCGGCGCGCGTCGAGAACGCCTCGGCGAGGACGAGAGCCAGGGTGGCCGGCAGGCGGTCGGCGTGGACGGCGATCACCAGCAGCCCGCCGGCCAGGTACAGGACCACCTTGGCCGGCGCCAGCGCCTGCGCCGCGCGGCCGATCGAGCGCACGCCGCCGATGATCACCAGCCAGGTCAGCACCGCCACGAAGGTCCCCGTCGCCAGCGGTGGCACCCCGCCCTGGCTGGCCATCACCACGGCGATCGAGTTCGGCTGGGTGAACGGGGTGGTGGTGAGGGCGGCCACCCCGGCCACCAGCGCGTAGAGCCACCCCAGCCGCGGCGCGTGCAGCCCGTCCCGCAGGTAGTGCATGGGGCCGGCCGACAGCCGCTCGCGGCCCAGCGCGCGGTAGCGCACGCCGAGCACCGCCTCGGCGAACTTGATGGCGGTGGCCACGAAGCCGTAGGCCCAGATCCAGAAGAGGGCTCCGGGCCCGCCGGAGACGACGGCGGTGGCGACGCCGGCGATGTTGCCGGTGCCGATGGAGGCGGCGAGCGCGGTGGTGAACGCCTGGAACGGCGTGAGCGCGCCGCCCCCCGAGGCGCCGGCCGGCCGCAGCGCGGAGCGCACGGCATCGGGCAGATGGCGGAGCTGAACCAGGCGGAAGCGGACGGTCAGGAAGATTCCGGCGCCGAACAGCGCCGCGATCGTCCAGGGGCCGAACAGGAGGTCGCTCGCCGTCAGCACCAGCCGCGACGCGAGCGCGCCGATCGCCGCCAAGCCGCTCCTCTCGCCGCGAAGCGGCCGCATCCGGCCGCGCCATCACGGCCGCGTCATCATAGACGAACGCGCGGCGCCGGCGCGGGCCGCGAGCGGCGTGATAGGCTCGCCCCCCGGCGAGGGAACCTCATGAGGCGAAGGGAGTGGATGAGGACGGCGGGGGCGGCGGCCGGCGCGGCGGCGCTCGGACGCGAGGCGGCGGCGCAGGTGGGCACGGCGGCTTCCGCGGGCCCGTCGACCCTGGAGACGGAGGTGATGCGCCTCCGGCTGCGGCACACCTGGACCACCACGATGTCCTCGAGCGAGTACCGCGACACGCTGCACGTGCGCTTCTCCCGCGAGGGCACCACGGGCCTGGGCGAAGGCGCGCCGATCGTGCGCTACCACGAGGACGCGCTGGGCGGGCAGAAGGCCCTCGAGGCGGCGCGGCCCCAGGTGCTGGCCGGCGACCCCTGGCGCCTGGAGAGCCTGGAGGCGGAGGTCTTTCCTCAGCTGGAGAACCAGTACGCGGCGCGAGCCGCGCTCGACATCGCGCTGCACGACTGGACCGGCCTCCGCCTGGGGGTGCCGCTCTACCGGCTGCTGGGCCTCGACCCCGACGCCGCGCCCATCACCACCTTCTCGATCGGCATCGACACCCCCGAGGTCACGCGGCAGAAGGTGCGCGAGGCAGCGGAGTTCCCGGTGCTGAAGGTCAAGGTGGGCCTGGCCACCGACGAGCCCACCATCGAGGCCGTGCGCAGCGTGACCGACAAGCCGCTGCGGGTCGACGCCAACGAGGGCTGGAAGGACAAGGAGACCGCGCTGCGCAAGATCGAGTGGCTGGCCGGCAAGGGCGTCGAGATGATGGAGCAGCCGCTGCCGGCGGCCATGCTGGAGGAGACGGCCTGGATCAAGAAGCGCTCGCCCATCCCCCTGTTCGCCGACGAGGCCTGCCTGCGCGCGAGCGCGATCCCGGGGCTGGCGGGCGCCTATCACGGGGTGAACGTCAAGCTGGACAAGGCCGGCGGCATCCGCGAGGCCGTCCGCATGATCCACGTCGCCCGCGCCTGCGGCCTCAAGGTGATGCTGGGCTGCATGGTGTCGACCTCGGTGAGCACGACCGCCGCCGCCCACATCTCGCCGCTGGTGGACTTCGCCGACCTCGACGGCAACCTGCTGATCGCCAACGACCCCTGGGAGGGCGTCACCGTGAAGGAGGGCCGGCTGCGGTTGCCCGACCGGCCGGGGCTGGGACTGCGACGGCGGACGGCGTGAGCGGCACCGACGTCCTGGACATCCTGCGCGCGGTCTCCGGCGAGCTGGCCCCGGAGCAGCCGGCCTGTGACTGTCACCAGGTGGCGGCGCCGCTGTGCCCCGATCGACCGCCCTCTGCGCCCGGGCTGGCGCCGCTGGAGACGGTGCCGGACGCGCGGGCGGTGGCACGGCTCATCGACCACACGCTGCTGAAGCCGGACGCGACACCCGACCAGGTGCGCGCGCTCTGCGCCGACGCGCGCCGGCACGGCTTCGCCGCCGTCTGCGTCAACCCCGTCTGGGTGTCGCTCGCCGCCCGCGAGCTCGCCGGCAGCGCGGTGGCGGTGGCCAGCGTCGCCGGCTTCCCCCTGGGCGCCTCGCTCCCGGAGGTGAAGTCCGCCGAGGCGGCCCGCGCGATCGCCGACGGCGCGCGCGAGGTCGACATGGTGATGAACGTGGGCGCGCTCAAGGCTGGCGACCATCCCGCCGTCGAGGCGGACGTGCGGGCGGTTGCCGAGGCCTGCCGCACCGCCTCGGCGCTGCTCAAGGTGATCATCGAGGCGGCGCTGCTGAGCGACGAGGAGAAGGTGCGCGCCTGCGCGATCGCCCGCCTGGCGGGCGCCGACTTCGTCAAGACCTCGACCGGGTTCGGCCCCGGCGGCGCGACGGCTTCCGACGTGGCGCTCATGCGCCGCACCGTCGGCAAGGGGGTCGGCGTGAAGGCGGCCGGCGGCATCCGCGACTGGGCCGCGGCGCGCGCCATGATCGCCGCCGGCGCCAGCCGCCTCGGCACCAGCTCCGGCGTCAGGATCCTGGACGAGGTCCAGCAGGCCGCTCAGGCCTTGGGCAACCGCTTCATGTAGTCCTGCGCCACCGCCCGGGGCTCGAGACCCAGGAAGAGCGCGTACTGCTGGAGGAAGCCGCGCAGGTACACGGCCGCCGGCAGCAGGTCGAAGCGGTCGGCCTCGATGTACTCGAGGTAGCGCTGGCCGATCTTGGTGACGGTGGCGATCTGCCCCAGCGAGACGCCGCGCGCCTCGCGGTAGCGCCGCAGGGCCGCCCCGGTGACCTCCACGGGAGCCACCGGCCCGCCGGGCCGGCCCGGTGCCGCCCGGCCGGGCTCGGCCAGGGGCTCCGGCGGCTCGTAGCCGCGGCTCTCGTCGTACGCGCGCCGCCTCTCGGCGTCGCCGAGCACCTCGTAGGCCTCTCGCACGCGGGAGCGGTGAGCCTCGGCCTCTTCCGGCTCGAGCAGCGAGTAGGTGCCCAGCGTGCCCTCGCCGTAGAGCTCCACCCAGAATCGGTAGGCCCGCTCCACCTGCTCGGCGGAGGCACGCGGCTGCAGGCCGAGGACGGCGTAGAGGTCGTCGGGCCTCGCCGCCTCAGTAGCCGGGGCCAAGGCTCTCGCCCTTCACCAGGGCCCGCGTGACCCGCCGGATCTCCTCGGCCGCCCGCGAGGTCGGCGCGTCGGTCATGAACAGCCGGCGCCGCCGCATGGCCTGCCACACCGCGTCCTCGTGGTGGACGAAGCCGGCGTAGGTCGCGCGCAGGCCGAGGTGGCGGGCGCAGGCCGCCACCAGCTGGAAGCCGATGTTGACGTCCGCCTCGTCCCGCACCTCGTTGACCACGAAGCGGGGCTGGAAGCTCGCCATCCCGCGCCGCAGCTCGTCGGCCGCCTCCCGGTCCTTCCGCTCCACCCAGGCCAGCAGGTCGAGGGGCGTGCGGATGCCCTCCTCGTTCTTGGGGTCGAGCGCGATGTCGACGAGGGCCCTCACCCAGTCGGTGCGCGCCAGCGTGCGCAGTCGCCGGTAGAGGGCGCTCTTGATGAAGCGGTAGCCGTTCTCGATCGAGGTCGGTTCGGGCACGACGGCCAGGATGGAGACGTCCGACAGCAGGAAGAAGTCGAGGCTGTTGAAAGAGGTCCCGGCGCCCAGGTCGATCAGCACCACGTCCACCTCGAGCCCCCGGATCCGCTGGATGACCCGCAGCTTCTGCAGGTGTTTGATGTTCGCGGCCGAGAGCAGGTCGGAGGCGCCGCTGATCAGGCGCAGGTTGGGGGCGCCGGCCTCGACCATCACCTCCTCGAGGCTCCCCACCCGGCGCTGGATGAAGTCGGCGAGCGAGCGTCCCGAGGGTGGCAGCCCCAGGCAGGTGTGCAGGTTGGCCCCGCCCAGGTCGGCGTCCACCAGCACCACCCGCCGCCCCATCCGGGCCAGCTGCCAGCCGACCGAGGCGGCGATCAGCGACTTGCCGATGCCTCCCTTGCCGCCGCCGACGGACCAGATCTCACGGCGGGCGACGGTGGAGCCGGGCAGTGCCTCCGCCACGGTCAGTGCCACGGTCGGAACTCTACGCTCGCGAGGACGGCGTTCAACAGGTTCCGCGTGACCTTGGACTTCTTCCAGGCCGCTGCGGGACTGTAGCCGATGGCGCAGACGGACTCGCCACCCCCCACGAGGCTGACGTTGCGCTGGCGCCAGTCCCGGCTTCCGTCGATCGGCTCGTCGTAGTGGACGACGAAGGCGGAGTCGAGCACCCTGCGCTCTCCCATCTCACCGCCGACGAAGTCGTACTCGTAGTTGACGTCCAAGCTGGTCTGCGCCTCGGGAGCGAGGCGCACCAGCATGCACTCGACGTGGAGGCTGTCCAGGCCCAGCTCGGCGTCGCGGTGGAGAACGCGGACGATCAGGCCGTCACCGCGGGCCTCGGTGACCTCCGGCTGGCCGGGCCGGGTCGCCACCTGCCAGCTGGCGGGGGTGCGGAAGCGCACGGTCTTGGAGTCGTTCGTGTGCACCGACGGGAGATCGACCGGGGGAGGCTTCTTCTCTCCGGCGGCGGACGGCGCCACAGGGCCGAGAAGCCAGACGAGGCTGACCGCCCAAAGACCTCTCACGCGCAGGACCCGATCATATATGGTACACGGCTCGGCAGACCGCAACAAAATGTTGCGCTTTTTCGCGATCCTACCGGCGCTCGGGGCTCATGCGCCCGGGCAGGTCCATCTTCATGGAGCGCGACGAGGCCGGGTCGACGCCGCGCCTGACCGCGATCATCTCCGCGAGGATGCTGACCGCGATCTCGTCTGGAGTCTGCGCCCCGATCTCGAGGCCCAGCGGCGCGTGGACCTGCGCCAGCTCCTCGCGCGCGACGCCACGCTCCGAAAGGGCCGCGAAGATGTGGACCACCTTGGGGCGGCTGCCGAGCAGGCCCACGAAGCGCAGCCCCCGCCCGAGCACGGCCTGCAGCGCCTCGGCGTCCCCCTTGTGGCCGCGCGTCACCACGATCGCGTAGGTGGACGGCCCCAGCGTCATCTTCCCGGCGGCAGCCGCGAAGTCGTCGACCACGATGGCGTCGGCGTCGGGGAAGCGCTCGGGGTTGGCGAACTTGATGCGGTCGTCCGCCACCTCCACCCGGAAGCCACAGGCCTTGGCCATGCGGGCGAGCGGCTGCGCGACGTGGCCGGCCCCGAAGAGGCACAGCACCGGCGTGCCCTCGATCGGCTCGATGAACACCTGCATCCTCCCACCGCAGACGAGACCGTCCTCCACCGCCTGCTCGGGGGTGAGGTCGTAGGAGACGAGCTTCGGCTGGCGGCCCCGGATCGCCTCCCGGGCCCGCCAGCCCATCTCCGCCTCCAGGCAGCCCCCGCCGATGGTGCCGACGATGTGCCCGTCGGCGAAGACCAGCATGCGCGCGCCCGCCTTCTGCGGCGTGGAGCCGGTGGTCGAGACCACCGTCACCAGCGCCGCGGGCTCGCCCGCCGCCTCCGCCCGCAGTGCGGCTTCCAGCACCTCGCGCATCCGCGCCCTATTCTAGGCGGCGCTCAGATGAAGAGGTGCTCGTCGTCCTCGTGGCCGCGGCGACGGCCCGTCGCGCGGGGCTCGCCCCTCACCTGCAGGAAGACGTCGATCCCGCGCTGCAGTCCCTTGAGGAAGGCGAGCAGGCTGGCGATCGGCTTGAGCGGCCGGACGACGTACTCCTGGACGAGGCTCGTCGTCTGCTCGATCTTCTCGACCGTGTCGGCCAGCAGCAGGTCGACGCGTCGCGCCTGCAGCGCGGCGAGATCGGCGATCTCCGCGGCGGCGCGGCTCACCCGGCCGAAGTTCTCGAGCGCGGGGGTGACGTCGCGGTCGATGCGCTCCTGCACGGCGTCGATGCGTCTCGACAGCCGGCGGCCGAACAGCATCAGCGCCACCAGGAACACGCCCTGGAGCAGCGAGCCCAAGGCGATCACGCCGAGGAAGACGACGCCCCAGGTCTGCATGGGAGGCTACTGCTTCTGCTTTTCCTCGTGGTAGGCCTGCCGGCCCGCCTCCACGGCGGCGGCCAGCCGGTCGCGGCGGCGCTCGAGGGCCTCGCGCTGCCGGTCGAGGTAGCCGCCGGCGTCCTCGGCCACCTCCCGCGTCTTCTCGACGGCCTGCTCGCCCAGCCGGCGGCTGCGCTCGGCGGTCTGGCGCAGCTTCTCGCCGATCGCCTCCCGGGTCTCCCGGCCGGAGCGCGGCGCGAACAGGATGGCGAGCGCGGCCCCGGAGAGCGCTCCCAGCATGAACGACAGGATCAGACCCGAGGTGTCGCGATCGTCGCTGGCCATGGCCGCCTCCCGGCCCCTCGCGGGGCCGCTGGCAAGCTTAGTTCAGACCTCAGCCCTCGTCGAGCGCCGCCTTCAGGTCGTCGCGCGTCTCCCCGACCATTGTGGCTATACTGGGCGTTCGATGCCGCGCGTGATCGCCCTCGTCGAGGACCTGCTCTTCCTCAGCCGCATCCGCGAGGCGGCGCGAGGGAGCGGCCTGGAGGTGAGCGCGCTGCGCGGGATCGAGGAGGTCGCCGCCGCGGCCGCCGGGGGCGCGGCGCTGGTGCTGGTCGACGCCGACTCCGACCGGCTGCCCTGGCCGGCCGCCCTCGATCGTCTGCGCGCGGAGCCGGCGCTGGCCGAGGTGCCCGTGGTCGCCTTCCTCAGCCACGTCCGGAGAGACCGCGCGGAGGCCGCGCGCGCCCATGGCGCCACCCGGGTGCTGGCGCGCTCGGCGTTCGTCCAGGAGCTGTCCGGGCTGCTGGCCAACGCCGCCGGGGGCCCGCCTTCCCAGGAGAGAAACCCGTGAACACCCTCCCGCGCCGCCTCCCGCTGCTGCTGGCGCTGGTCGCGGTGACCGCCTGCAGCGGCTCGCAGAGCCCGCCGCCGCCGGTGGCGACCCCCGCCGCGTCGCGAGTCGCCGACGACAGCCTCCAGCCGATGTCCTCGCGCGACGCCGCCCCGCCGCCCCCGGCCGCTGGCGCGCCGCAGCCCCTGGCGCCCGGAGCGCAGCCGACGCTCCCCCCCGGCCACCCGCCGATCGGCGGCGCAGGCGACCCGCACGGCAACGCCGCCGCCGCCGGCCCCACGCGCTCGGCCGGCAGCATCGCCGGCACCATCGCCCTCTCCCCGAAGCTGCAGGTCGGCCCGAAGGACGTGCTGTACGTCATCGCCAAGAAGGGCGGCAGCACGTTGGCGGTGCGCCGCATCGAGAGCCCGCGCTTCCCGCTCGCCTTCGAGATCTCCGGCGCCGACGCCATGACGCCGGGCATCGACTTCGAGGGGCCGGTCGACCTGGTCGCGCGTGTGTCCCGCTCCGGCGACGCCATCCCCGCCCGCGGCGACCTGGAGGGCTCGGCGAAGGCGGTGAAGGTCCCGGCCGCCGCCGTCCGCCTCACCATCGACGCCGTCCGGCCGTAGCCGCCGGCGACCGCCGAGGCGTGACAGGGCGGTGGCTGCTGGCGTAGGCTGCGCCGACACCGGGGAGGTGCCGATGCACGCGCTGCGCAGGGCGCTCGTCGGGTTGCTCGTCCTCGCCGTCGCCCCGCTCCCGTGCTCCCGCGCCGCCTCCGCGGAGAAGGCGCCGCGGAAGCACGCCCTCGCCGCTCACAAGCCACCGACCCTGCCGCGGCTGGGCCCGGCTGCGCTCACCGCTCTCGCCCGCGGGATCGAGGGCGCCACCCTGGACGAGAGCTCCCCGCTCGGCAGCGCCGCCCTGAAGCTGCCGGCCACGGCGGTCGGGCAGGCGCTCACGCTGCCGAGCACCTTCCCCTGGCCGCGCGCCCGCTTCCTGGTGATGGACGCGCTGTCCGACGGGGATCTCTCTGGCGAGGTGCTGCTCCGTTTCTTCGCCAGGGGCGAGAAGGAGCCGCGGATCAGCGTCTCGCTCGGCCTGCTGCCTGGCCTGGCCACCCGGCTGTGCCTGCCGCTGTCGGCGCTCGACGGCCAGACCATCTTCCTGCCCCGGACGCCGGGGCGACTCAAGGGCGTCGTCTCCGGCCGCAGGCTGGCCGCCGCAGACGTCCACCGCGTCGAGCTGCAGCTCAAGCAGACCGCGGCCGCGCAGTCGCTGTTCGTGAGCCGCCTCTGGCTCGCCGACAAGGAGCCGGAGTTCCCCTTGCCGCAGCAGCCGCTGGTGGACGCGCTCGGGCAGTGGAGGGGTCGCGACTGGCCGGGACGCACCGCCGACGAGGCCCAGCTGCAGGCCGACCTGGGAGGCGCGCTCCTGGAGGCGCGCAAGGCCGCCTACCCGGAGGCGTGGAGCCGCTTCGGCGGAACCCGGACCAAGCGCTTCGAGGCCACGGGCTTCTTCCGCACCCAGCACGACGGCCGCCGGTGGTGGCTGGTCGACCCCGAGGGCAACGGCTTCTTCAGCGTCGGCCTCGACTCCGTGCGGCCCGGCGAGACGGCCGGCATCGTTCACGGCACCGAGGCGCTGTTCGGGCCGCTGCCGCCGCGCAGCGGCGCCCTGGCCGCCGCCTGGGGGAAGCGCTCGCCGCGCCTGGACCTCGACTCCTTCTCCTTCGGCCTCGCCAACCTGGTGCGCGCGTTCGGTCCCGAGTGGCGCGCGCGCTGGACCGAGCTGACCAGGGGCCGCCTGGTGGCCTGGCGTTTCAACACCGTCGGCAACTGGTCGGACCCCGATTTCCAGCGGGCTGCACCGGCCCTGCCCTACGTGATCCCGATGTCCGAGTACCCGACGACGGCGGTGCTCCTCTACCGCGACTTCCCCGACGTCTTCGCCGACGAGTTCCGCACGTCCGCCCGGCGCTGGGCGCAGCAGTTGGCGGCGTACCGCGACGACGCGGCGCTCCTCGGCTACTTCATGCGCAACGAGCCCAACTGGGCCTTCGGACCGAACAACCTCGCCGCGGAGATGCTGGAGGCGAACCCGCGCACCGCCACCCGCCGCGCGCTCGCCCGCTGGCTGCGCGAGCGCTACCAGAAGGACGCCGCCGCCTGGGCGCAGGCCTGGGGCCTCGGGCTCACCGGCTTCGAGCAGGTCGAGACGGCGGTGGTGCCGCGCGCGGCTGACCGCTCCCCCGCCGCCCGCGACGACCTGTGGCTGTTCTCGAAGGAGATGGTGAAGGCCTACGTGGGCATCCCGGCGGAGCAGTGCCGCAAGGCGGACCCGAACCACCTCAACCTCGGCCTGCGCTACGCCTGGATCTCCTCCGACCTGCTCTACGAATCCGCCGACAGCTTCGACGTCTTCACCCTCAACTCGTACAGCATGGTGCCGCCGGCCGACGTCGTCGCCGAGATCGCCCGGCGCACCAGGAAGCCGGTGCTGATCGGCGAGTTCCACTTCGGCGCCCTCGACCGCGGCCTGCCCTCGACCGGCCTGCGCGGCGTGGCCTCGCAGGAGCAGCGCGGCGTCGCCTACCGCCGCTACGTCGAGGCCGCCGCCGCCAACCCGGACGTGGTCGGCACGCACTACTTCACCCTCAACGACCAGGAGGTGCTCGGCCGCTTCGACGGCGAGAACTTCCAGATCGGCTTCGTGGATGTCTGCCACCGCCCCTACCGTGAGCTGGTGGAGGCCGCGATCACGACGCACGAGGCGCTGTACGAGGTGATGAGCGGCCGCCTCCCGCCCTTCGCGCGCGAGGCCCGCGAGGTCCCGAAGGTGGGCTTCTAGCCCGCGAACTCCAGAGGTCGCCATGAGACTCCGCTCCGTTCCCTTGCTCCTCGCCTCCGCGCTCCTGGCCCTCCCCACGGGGGCGATCGCCGACATGCGGCTGCCCGCGCTGATGGGCGGCCACATGGTCCTGCAGCGCGACCGGCCCGCGCGGGTCTGGGGGTGGGCGACCCCGGGCGAGGTGGTCCGGGTCAGCGTCGGAGGCGCCGGCGGGCAGGCGACGGCCGCCGCGGACGGCCGCTGGAGCGTCGCGCTGCCGCCGCAGCCGGCCGGCGGTCCGTTCCAGATGACGCTCACCGGCCGCAACACGATCGCCCTGGAGGACGTCTGGTTCGGCGAGGTGTGGGTGGCCTCGGGCCAGTCCAACATGGAGTTCCCTCTGGCCCAGGCCAGCGGCGGGGCCGAGGACGTCAAGGCCGGCTGCGACTCCCTGCGGCTGTTCACCGTGGCCAAGGCCACCTCGCTGCGGCCCCGGGACGACGTGGGCGGGCGCTGGACGTTGTGCGACGCCTCGACCGCGCCGGCCTTCTCCGCGGTGGCGTTCCACTTCGGCCAGGCGCTGGCGAAGGCGCTGGGGGTGAAGGTGGGCCTCATCCACTCGTCCTGGGGCGGAACCCCGGCCGAGGCCTGGACCAGCCGCGAGGGGCTGGCCGCCGAGCCCTCCCTGCGGCCGATGGTGGCCGACTTCGACACCGCGCTCTCCGAACCGCAGGCGCAGAAGGCCTTCGCCGAGCGGCTGGCCGCCTGGGAGAAGGCGAACTACGCGCAGGACACCGGCAACGAAGGCGCCGCCCAGGGCTGGCAGAAGCCGGAGACAGCCACCGCCGACTGGAAGACCATGAACCTGCCGCAGCAGTGGGAGAAGATCGGCCTCAACATCGACGGGGCGGTCTGGTTTCGCCGCTTCGTCGACCTCCCCTCGGCCTGGGCGGGCAAGGAGCTGCGGCTCTCGCTGGGAGCCCTCGACGACTTCGACGTCACCTACTTCGCGGGCGCGGAGGTGGGACGCACCGGCCGGGAGACGCCCGGCCACTGGGCCGTGGCCCGCAAGTACACGGTGCCGGCACGGCTGGTGGCGCCGGGGCGTCAGCTGATCGCCGTGCGGGTGTTCGACCAGTTCGGTAGCGGCGGGTTCGCAGGGAGCGCGCCGGAGCTGTGGATCGCGCCCGCCGACGCCTCCGCCACGCCGATCGCGCTGGCCGGGCCCTGGGACTACAAGGTGGAGCGGGCGCTGCCCCCGGCGACACCCGACTTCGGCTCCCAGCCGCGCGCGCCCTCGCCCGACAACCCGAACAGCCCGACCGTGCTCTACGGGGCGATGATCGCGCCGCTCACGCCGTACGCCATCCGCGGGGTCATCTGGTACCAGGGCGAGTCGAACGCCGCCGCCGCGTACCAGTACCGGACGCTCTTCCCGGCCCTGATCCGCGACTGGCGGCGGGCCTGGGGCATCGGCGACTTCCCCTTCCTGTACGTCCAGCTCGCCAACTACATGGCCCGTGCCGCGCTGCCGGGCGAGAGCGCGTGGGCCGAGCTGCGCGAGGCGCAGACGATGGCCCTGGCCGTGCCGGACACGGGGATGGCCGTGGCCATCGACATCGGCGACGGCAACGACATCCACCCACGCAACAAGCGCGAGGTGGGCCGGCGGCTCTCGCTGTGGGCCCTCGCCGACACCTACGGCCGGCCGGCCCTGAAGAGCGGGCCGCTCTTCCAGAACCTCGCCATCGAGGGAGCCGCCGTGCGTGTCCGCTTCAAGCACGCGAGCGCGCTCACCACCTCCGACGGCACGCCCCCGCGCGGCTTCGCCCTCGCTGGTGCCGACCACCGCTGGCAGTGGGCGCAGGCCCGCATCGAGGGCGACACCGTGGTCGTCTCCTCGCCGGCGGTGCCGCAGCCGGTGGCCGTGCGCTACGGCTGGGCCGACAACCCCGACGTCACGCTGTGCGACGCCGAGGGACTGCCCGCGGTGCCGTTCCGCAGCGACGACTGGCCGGGGATCACCGCGCCGCGGGGGGTGAGGTGAGGCGAGGGCAGACCCGGGACTTCGAGGCACCAGCCTCGGCAGCAGCCTCCGGCTCGTTCTCACAGCACTGTGGATTGACCAGGAAGAGGGATAGCGGCATGGAACGCATCAGCGGAGGGCGCCGAGGGTGAGGAACAAGGGCGAAAGAAGCCTCGGCCCGTTTCTGGCGTCCCTGTTCAGGGGGGACTCCGTCCCCCCTGTGACCCCCCTGGGAGGCCGTGGCCTCTTCGTGGTCGCCGCGGCCGGTCTCGCGCTGCTGGCCGCGACCCCGGGCTCGTACCGCAACCCCGTGATCCCCGGGTTCCACCCCGACCCCAGCATCGTCCGGGTGGGGCAGGACTTCTACCTGGTGACGAGCAGCTTCGAGTTCTTCCCCGGCGTCCCCATCTTCACCAGCCGCGACCTCGTGCACTGGCGGCAGATCGGCAACGTGCTCACGCGCGACAGCCAGCTGCCCCTGGAGAAGGCCCGGCCCTCGGGCGGCATCTACGCGCCGACGCTGCGCTACCACGACGGCACCTTCTACATGATCACCACCAACGTGGACGGCGGCGGCAACTTCTACGTGACCGCGAAGGACCCGGCCGGTCCCTGGTCCGAGCCGGTGTGGCTGCGGGACTTCGGCGGGATCGATCCCTCGCTCTTCTTCGACGACGACGGGGTCGCCTACGTCACCGGCCCCGGCGGGGGCGGCGGCGCGCCCCGCGGGATCTACCAGGCCGAGCTCGACCTCGCGGCCGGCAGGATCAAGGCCAAACCCCGCCTGCTCTGGGAGCGCACCGGCAGCCGCTACCCGGAAGGGCCGCACCTCTACAAGATCCGCGGCCGCTACTACCTGATGATCGCGGAGGGCGGTACCGAGTACGGCCACATGGAGGCGATCGCCCGCGGTCGCTCGCCCTGGGGCCCGTTCGAGCCCTGCCCACGCAACCCGATCCTCAGCAACCGCCAGACCGAGATGGACGTGCCCATCCAGGGCACCGGTCACGCGGACCTCGTCGAGGACGCGCTCGGACAGTGGTGGCTGGTCTTCCTGGCCTTCCGGCCGATCGGCGGCTACTTCCACCACCTCGGGCGCGAGACGAACCTCGCTCCGGTGGGCTGGGACGCGGACGGCTGGCCGGTGGTGAACGGCGGCCGGCCGATCACGGTCGAATCCCAGGCCGAGCACCCGCTGCCCGATCAGCCGTTTCCGGCGCCGCCGGTGCGGACAGGGTTCGACGCGCCGCTCGGTCCCGAGTGGAACCACCTCAGGAACCCGCAGCGCGAGGCCTACTCGCTCGAGGCCCGGCGCGGCTGGCTGACGTTGCACGGCGAGGCGACGGCCCTGGGTGCGGCCGCCTCGCCGACCTGGGTCGGCCGGCGGCAGGAGCACCTCGCCTGTCTCGCCCGCACGCTCGTCGACTTCGTTCCCGCCCGCGACGGGGAAGAGGCCGGCCTCAGCGTCTACATGAGCCCGGACCACCGCTACGAGCTCGCGGTGGACCGCGTCGGCGGAGAGCGCCGCGTCTTCCTCCGCCAGCGCATCGGACCCGACCTCGAGGCCGTGACCGCCACGGCCCCGCTCGCCGGCGACGAGGCGGTGGTCCTGCAGGTGGAGGCCAGCCCGACCGAGTACGCGTTCTCCTACGGCGTCGCGGTCGGCGGGAGCGCGCAGGAGACCACGCAGCCGCTGGGCCGGGCGGCGGCCCGCTATCTCTCCTCGGAGGTCGCCGGCGGCTTCACCGGCGTCTACCTCGGCCTCTACGCCAGCGGCAACGGCCGGCCGGCCGCGGCCGCGGCCCACTTCGGCTGGTTCGACTATCAGCCCCTGCTTATTGAGACTCAGTCTCAATAAGGCGCGACCCCGGGGGATACGTCCGCGGGGTCTGCGGCTCGGCCTCCTTCGACCGGCCCGGGACCGCGACCGAGGGCCGGGCCTTCCACCTCCCGATGGAGTCGGCTCACCGCCTGTGGACGCGCGTCGGTGTCCGCCGAAGACGGCTCTCGAGTTCGGGGGGGGCGACGACGGCTCGCTGAGCGCGTCGCCCGTTCGTCCGCTTTTTGCACGGCCTTTGCGTGTGATAGGCTCCGAATCGGGCCGTTTCGGCCCAGGGTTCTCATCGACGGCCGGGAGCGTGGGGCTCTTCCGCAGCCGGGCGTTCCCGAGCATCGCGTGGTGACGTACCGGAGGACGACAAGATGAAACTCAGACTCGCCGTCCTGGTCCCGGCGCTCGCCGTGGGCCTGATCGCAGTCTCGGCCGAGGCCCAGCAGCACCGGGCCGTCCGGCTGGGCAACCCCGCGACCCGCTTCGCCAAGAAGCCGCCGAAGAAGGCCGACGACGTGCGGGTCCTCCTGCGCAGCGACAAGAACAAGGCGGACGTGATGGAAGTCCTCCGGCAGGTCGGCTGGAAGGGGAACGCCGAGGACTTCGACCGCGCCGTCGCCAGCGCCGACATCACCGAGGTCCAGATCCAGCCCGGCACCCGCCTGCCCTTCATGGCGTCCCGCGAGCGCACCCGCAAGCACCAGCCGCACGCCCTCATGGACGTGCTGTGGGCCGGGAAGAAGCCGATCGACGCGTATGCGCTGGAGATGACCTCCAACTGCGTGCGCTACCGCGTCGTGGTGCCGAAGGCCTGCGGCAACTTCTGGCTCGAGGAGATCGGCAAGGACACCACCAGCCAGCAGT
>Ga0335069_10001225_pt1 | contig 41494 bp, 37 predicted proteins | sample Lox_Sample_11_FD_206714 | JGI IMG/M metagenome (GOLD analysis project Ga0335069, IMG submission 206714) | Soil microbial communities from Loxahatchee National Wildlife Refuge, Florida, United States - Lox_Sample_1.1 | ecosystem: Environmental > Terrestrial > Soil > Wetlands | place: USA...
TCCCGATGACGGGCTATGTCGAGGTGCGCTACGACGACGAGCTGAAGCGGGTTGTGTACGAGCCGGTCAAGCTGACCCAGGAGTTCCGCCAGTTCGACTTCCTGTCGCCGTGGGAAGGCGCCAGAAGCGCTCTGCCGGGCCAGGGCTACGAATACATCATTCCAGGCGACGAGAAGGCGACCAAGTAATGGCCGACGATCACGTGGACCTGCCGCCCAAGCTGGCCGAACGCACCATCGACGAGGACGGCGGGGCCTTGACCCTGCCCACGGGCCAATCGCCCGAAGTGCTGGTGCGCAAGTTCAACATCAACTTCGGCCCGCAGCACCCTGCCGCGCACGGGGTGCTTCGCCTGGTCCTTGAGCTCGACGGCGAAATCGTCGAGCGCGTCGATCCGCATATCGGCCTGCTGCATCGCGGCACCGAGAAGCTGATGGAGGCGCGCACCTACCTGCAGAACACGCCCTATTTCGACCGCCTCGACTATGTGGCGCCGATGAACCAGGAACATGCCTGGTGCCTGGCGATCGAAAAGCTGCTCGAGTTGCAGATCCCGTACCGCGCCCAGCTCATCCGGGTGATGTATTCGGAAATGGGCCGCATCCTCAATCACCTGCTCAACGTCACCACGCAGGCGATGGATGTCGGCGCCCTGACCCCGCCTTTGTGGGGCTTCGAGGAGCGGGAAAAACTGATGGTGTTTTACGACCGCGCCTGCGGGGCGCGGTTGCACGCCAACTACTTCCGGCCCGGCGGCGTGCGCCAGGATCTGCCCGAAGCGCTGATCGCCGACATCGACGCCTGGGCCGAGGCCTTCCCCAAGGTGCTGGACGACATCGAAGGCCTGATCACCGGCAACCGCATCTTCAAGCAGCGCAACGTCGACATCGGCGTGGTGACGAAGGAAGAAGCCTACGCCTGGGGCTTCTCGGGCGTGATGGTGCGCGGCTCCGGCATCGCCTGGGACCTGCGGCGTAACCAGCCCTACGAGTGCTACTCGGACCTGGAGTTCGAGATTCCCCTCGGCAAGAACGGCGACTGCTACGACCGCTACCTGTGCCGCATGGAAGAGATGCGCCAGTCGACCCACATAATCCGCCAGTGCGTCAAGAAGCTGGGCGAGAATAAGGGGCCGGTGCTGACCGACGACGGCAAAGTGGCTCCGCCGCGCCGGGGCGAGATGAAGCGCTCGATGGAAGCGCTGATCCATCACTTCAAGCTGTTCACCGAGGGCTTCCACGTGCCGGCGGGCGAGGTCTACGCCTGCGTCGAGGCGCCCAAGGGCGAATTCGGCGTGTATCTGGTGGCCGACGGCACCAACAAGCCTTACCGCGCCAAGATCCGGGCGCCGGGCTTCCCGCACCTGCAGGCGATGGACTGGATGAATCGCGGCCACATGCTGGCCGACGTGTCCGCCATCCTCGGGTCGCTGGATATCGTGTTCGGGGAGATCGACCGTTGAGCGTACGCCGCCTCGCCAAGGAACAGCCCGCGTCGTGGGACTTCGCGCCCGACACGCTGGACAAGGCCAACTGGTGGATTTCCAAATATCCGGCCGAGCGCAAGCAGTCGGCGGTGATCCCGATCCTGTGGCTGATCCAGAAGCAGGACGGTTGGGTGTGCGAGCCGGCCATCCGCAAGCTGGCCGAGATGCTCGAGATGCCGGTAATCCGGGTTCTCGAAGTCGTGACCTTCTACACCATGTTCCAGTTGGAGCCGGTCGGCAAAGCCGCCCTGATCCAGGTGTGCGGCACCACCCCGTGCATGCTGCGCGGGGCAGGGGAGCTGATGAAGCTGTGCGCCGAAAAGATCGGACATAAGGACCATCTGTCGGACGACGGCCTGTTCACCTGGCAGGAAGTCGAGTGCCTGGGCGCGTGCTGCAACGCGCCGATGGCCCAGATCAACGACTACTACTACGAGGACCTGACCCCCGAGAGCCTGGGCCAGATCATCGACGATTTCCGCGCGGGCAAGGCGCCCAAGCCCGGCTCCTACGCTGGCCGCCACTCGTCGGAGCCCGCCGGCGGGATCACCACCCTAACCGACCCGGCGCTGTTCGACGGCTCCAAGGCCGAGCCGGTCAAGATTCCCAACGCGCCGGAGCCGGCATGACCGCTCAGCAACGCTTCATGACGATGGTCGTGGTCGACGCCATGTGCGTGATGATCGCCATCGCCGCCCTGGTGGGCGATCTCAGCTTGCACCTGACCTTCGGCCTGCCGGCGTTCGCCGCGGCGCTGATCGTCGGGTTCGCGGCGCAAATCTGGTTCATCGCGGGCCTGGCCAAGGACGGCCGGCTCGGGAAAGGCGTCTGAAGGCGATGGTCGGCATTCTCGAAGACAAGGACCGGATCTTCACCAACCTCTACGGCCTGCACGATCCGGGCCTGGAGGCGGCCAAGCGGCGCGGCGCGTGGAACTCGACCAAGGATATCCTGTCCTGCGGTCGCCAATGGATCATCGACAACACCAAGGCCTCGGGCCTGCGCGGGCGCGGCGGCGCCGGGTTTTCGACCGGCCTGAAGTGGTCGTTCATGCCCAAGGAAGTCAAAGAGGGCCGTCCGCACTATCTGGTGGTCAACGCCGATGAGTCCGAGCCGGGCACCTGCAAGGACCGCGAGATCATGCGCCATGATCCGCACCTGTTCATCGAGGGCTGTCTGGTCGCCAGCTTCGCCATGCAGGCGCACGCCTGCTACATCTATGTGCGCGGCGAATATGTGCGCGAGCGCGAGGTGATGGAGGCGGCGATCAAGGAGGCCTACGAGGCCAAGCTGATCGGCAAGGACAACGTCCACGGCTACGACTTCGACGTCTATATGCACCACGGCGCCGGAGCCTATATCTGCGGCGAGGAAACGGCCCTGCTGGAAAGCCTGGAAGGCAAGAAGGGCCAGCCGCGCCTGAAGCCGCCGTTCCCGGCCGGCGCGGGCCTCTACGGTTGCCCGACCACGGTCAACAACGTCGAATCCATTGCCGTCGTGCCGACCATCCTGCGCCGCGGCGCCGCCTGGTTCGCCGGTTTTGGCCGGCCCAACAACGCGGGCACCAAACTGTTCTGCATCTCCGGCCACGTGGAGCGGCCGTGCAATGTGGAAGAGGCCATGTCGATCCCGTTCCGCCAGCTGATCGAGGATCACTGCGGCGGCATTCGCGGCGGCTGGGGCAACCTGAAAGCGGTGATCCCGGGCGGCTCGTCGGTGCGGATGATCCCGGCCGAAGCCTGCGAAGACCTGCCGATGGACTTCGACGCCCTCTCGGCGCTCAAGTCGGGCCTGGGCACCGCCGCTGTGATCGTGATGGACAAGTCCACCGACCTGATCAAGGCGATCGCCCGCATCAGCTATTTCTACAAGCACGAGAGCTGCGGCCAATGCACGCCGTGCCGCGAAGGCACCGGCTGGATGTGGCGGGTGATGGAGCGCATGGCCATCGGCGAGGCCGATCCCAAAGAGATCGACATGCTGCTGGAAGTGACCACCCAGGTTGAGGGGCACACCATCTGCGCCCTGGGCGACGCGGCGGCTTGGCCGATCCAGGGCCTGATCCGCCACTTCCGTCCCGAAATCGAAGAACGCATCGCCCTTTATCGCAGCGGCAAGCCCCACGTTCAGGGCGTGTCGCTGGCGGCCGCGGAGTAACGGATATGCCCAAGGCCAAGGTCAACGGCGTCGAGGTCGAGTTCGAGCCCGGCATGACGGTGCTGCAGGTGGCGGAGTTGGCGGGGGAAGAGATTCCGCGCTTCTGCTATCACGAGCGCCTATCGATCGCCGGCAACTGCCGCATGTGCCTGGTGGAAGTGAAGCCGGGGCCGCCCAAGCCTCAGGCCTCTTGCGCCCTGCCGGCGGCGGACAACCAGGAGATCTTCACCAACACCCCCATGGTGAAGAAGGCGCGCGAGGGCGTGTTGGAATTCCTGCTGATCAACCACCCGCTCGACTGCCCGATCTGCGACCAGGGCGGCGAGTGCGACCTGCAGGACGAAACCCTCGGCTACGGCCGCGACGACAGCCGCTATCATGAGAACAAGCGCGCGGTCGAAGAGAAGTACATGGGGCCGCTGGTCAAGACGGTGATGACCCGCTGCATCCAGTGCACAAGGTGTGTGCGCTATGTGGCTGAAATAGCGGGCGTTCCTGAAATCGGCATGATCAGCCGCGGCGAGGACGCCGAGATCACCACCTATCTCGAGCAGGCCATCCACTCTGAGATGACCGGCAACGTGGTCGACCTGTGCCCGGTCGGCGCGCTGACGCACAAGCCCTGGGCGTTCAACTACCGCCCGTGGGAGCTGAAAAAGACCGAGACCATCGACGTGATGGACGCGGTCGGCGCCAACATCCGCGTCGACGCGCGCGGCGCCGAAGTGATGCGAGTGCTGCCGCGCACCAACGAGTCGATCAACGAAGAGTGGATCGACGACAAGACCCGCTACGCCTGCGACGGGCTGATGCGCCAGCGCATCGACAAGCCCTACGTCCGTCAGGGCGGCAAGCTGGTCGAGGCGACCTGGCCCGAGGCCTTCGCCGCCATCGCCGCCAAGCTCAAGACCGCCTCGCCCGAGCGCATCGGCGTGATCGCCGGCGACTTGCAGGACGCCGAGTCGATGAAGGCGGCCAAAGATCTGTTCACGGCCCTGGGCTCAGCCAACATCGATTGCCGCCAGGACGGCTCGGTCCTGGGCTATGGCCCGCGCGAGAGCTGGCTATTCAACACCACCATCGCGGGCCTGGAGCAGGCCGACGCGGTGATGCTGATCGGGACCAATCCGCGCCTGGAGGCGCCGCTGGTCAACGCCCGCCTGCGCAAGGCGTGGCTGGCCACCGGGGTGCGCATCGGCGTCATCGGCGATCAGGCCGACCTGAATTACGGCTACCACTATGTCGGCGCCGGCATGGCCAGCCTGCAGGCGATGTTCGACGGCCACGACCAGATCGCCGCGCAAAAGCCGGTGTTCATCGTTGGCTCGGGCGTGCTGGCCCGGCCGGACGGTGCGGCGATCCTCAGCGCCATCGGCGCGGGCGCCGACAAGTTCGGCCTGGTCAAGGATGGCTGGAATGGCTTCAACGTGCTGCATACCGCCGCCTCGCGCGTGGGCGGCCTGGACATGGGCTTCGTGCCGGGCCCCGGCGGCCTGAGCGCGCCCCAGATGGTCAAGAAGGGCGCGCTCGACGTGCTGTTCCTGCTGGGCGCCGACGAGATCGACTTGGCCGACAGCGACGCCTTCACGGTCTATCTCGGCACGCACGGCGACGCGGGCGCGCACAAGGCGGACGTGATCCTGCCGGGCGCGGCCTACACCGAAAAGGCCGGCCTCTATGTCAACATGGAAGGCCGGGTGCAGATGGCCAACCGCGCGGTGTTCCCCAAGGGGCAGGCGCGGGAAGACTGGGCGATCCTGCGGGCGCTGTCGGAACAGGTCGGCGCCAAGCTGCCTTACGACAGCCTGAACGCCCTGCGCGCCAAGCTGATCGCCGACCATCCGACCTTCGGCCAGGTGGGCTATGCGCCGGGCTCCAAGCCCGCGGCGCTCGATCTGAAGGCGTTGGGCGCCAAGGGCGAGATCGCGGGCGCGGCTTTCACCAGCCCGGTGAGCGATTTCTATCAGACCAATCCGATCGCGCGGGCGAGCGTGACCATGGCGGAATGCTCCGCCCTGGCCGCATCCTTGCGGTCCAAGCCGGCTGCGGCGGAGTAGGGGACCATGGGCGGCATCTCTTTCACCGACCCTACAAGCTGGGGATTCAACAACCCCCTGGCCTGGACCCTGCTGACGCTCGGCCAGATCCTGCTGATCGTGGTCGTGACCCTGATCTCGGTGGCCTACGTCATCCTGGCCGACCGCAAGATCTGGGCGGCGGTGCAGTGGCGCAAGGGCCCCAACGTGGTGGGCCCGTTCGGCCTGTTCCAGTCCTTCGCCGACCTGATCAAGTTCGTGCTCAAGGAACTGGTGATCCCCTCCGGCGCCGACAAGTTCGTGTTCCTGCTGGCGCCGGTGATCAGCGTGATCTGCTGCTTCGCCACCTGGGCGGTGATGCCCTTCGCGCCGGGCTGGGTGATCTCCAACCTCAACGTCGGCATCCTCTATCTGCTGGCGATGTCGTCGATGGGCGTCTACGGCATCATCATGGGGGGCTGGGCTTCGAACTCGAAGTACCCGTTCCTGGGCGCGCTCCGCTCTGCGGCGCAGATGATCTCCTACGAGGTCTCGATCGGCTTCATCCTGATCACGGTGATCCTGCTCTCGGGCTCGATGAACCTGACCACCATCGTGCAGGATCAGGCCGGCTGGTTCTGGAACTGGCACGCCTTCGGCAGCGGGCTGAAGAACCTGCCGACCATCATCGTCATGTTCCCCATGTCGATTGTGTTCTTCATTTCGTTCCTGGCCGAAACCAACCGCCCGCCGTTCGATCTGCCCGACGCGGAATCTGAACTCGTCGCCGGCTATCAGGTGGAATATTCCTCCACGCCGTACCTGCTCTTGATGCTGGCCGAGTACACCAACATCGTCATGATGTGCGGGCTGATCTCGGTGTTGTTCTTCGGCGGATGGCATGCGCCGTTCCCCGAGGACTTCCTCAAGAGCTGGCCGCCGATCGTGGCGCACCTGTGGGCGCTGCTTTGGTTCGTGATCAAGACGTCCTTCTGGTTCTTCATGGTGGCGATGGTGAAGGCCGTCGTCCCCCGCTACCGCTACGACCAACTGATGCGCCTGGGCTGGAAGGTGTTCCTGCCCGCGTCGATGGTGGCCGTGGTGCTTATCGCCGCTTGGCGCGTGTTCGGCGTGTCGAGCTAAGCAACAGGGCCTAGGAAAACAGTCATGACCTTCGCCGCGCGTATCGGACAGGCCGCCAAGGGCGCCGCATTGATGGACTTCGTCGGGGCCTTCGGCCTGGCGATGAAGCACTTCGTGCGCCCCAAGAAGACCGTCTACTACCCCTACGAAAAGGGCCCGCTGTCGCCGCGCTTCCGCGGCGAGCACGCCCTGCGCCGCTATCCCAACGGGGAAGAGCGCTGCATCGCCTGCAAGCTGTGCGAGGCGATCTGCCCAGCCCAGGCCATCACCATCGAGGCCGAGCCGCGTCCGGACGGCTCGCGCCGCACGACCCGCTACGACATCGACATGGTCAAGTGCATCTACTGCGGCCTGTGCCAGGAGGCCTGCCCGGTCGATGCGATCGTGGAGGGGCCGAACTTCGAATACGCGACCGAGACCCGCGAGGAGCTTCTGTTCGACAAGCAGCGCCTGCTCGACAACGGCGACCGTTGGGAGCGCGAGATCGCTAAGAATCTGGAACTGGACGCGCCCTACCGATAAGGAACGGGTGCTTCTGACGGGGCCGGCGAGGGCATCGCCAGGCTACGACGAGACTGGACGACGAGAGGGGATATCGAGTGCAGGCGGTCGCCTTCTACATACTGGCTCTGGTGAGCGTGGCGGCGGCCTTCCTCGTCATCACCGCCAAGAACCCGGTCCATTCGGTGCTGTTTCTGATCACCGCCTTTTTCTCGGCGGCGGGCCTGTTCGTGCTCATGGGCGCGGAGTTCCTGGCCATGCTGCTGGTGGTGGTCTACGTCGGCGCCGTCGCGGTCCTGTTCATGTTCGTGGTCATGATGCTGGACGTCGACTTCTCCCAGCTTCGCCAGGGGTTCGCGCGCTATCTGCCCGTCGGCGGTGCGGTGGGCGTGATTCTGCTGTTCGAGATCGTGCTCGTGACCATCAGCGTGGCCCGCAGCGGCGCGGCGGCCAAGAACGCCCTGCCGGACGCGTCCGTGCCGGGCCTGAGCAACACCGAGGCGATCGGTTCGGTGCTCTATACCGACTACGTCTACCTGTTCCAGGCGGCCGGGCTGGTGCTGCTGGTGGCCATGATCGGCGCCATCGTGCTGACCCTGCGCAGCCGCCCCGGCGTGCGCCGCCAGAACATCGCCAAGCAAGTCGCCCGGACGCCCGCGTCCGGCATGACCATCGTGCAGATCAAGCCCGGTGAAGGGGTCTCCGAATAATGATCGGTCTTTCTCACTATCTGACGGTCGCGGCGATCCTGTTCACCATCGGGGTGTTCGGCATCTTCGTGAACCGCAAGAACGTCATCATCATCATGATGTCGATCGAGCTGATCCTGCTCGCCGTGAACATCAACCTGGTGGCGTTCTCAGCCTTCCTCCACGACTTGGCGGGGCAGATCTTCGCCATGTTCGTGCTGACCGTCGCCGCGGCAGAGGCCGCCGTCGGCCTGGCGATCCTGGTCACCTTCTTCCGTAACCGCGGCGATATCGCCGTGGACGACGCCAGCGTCATGAAGGGCTGATCAGCGTGCAGAGCCTTATCATCATCGCTGTCTTCGCGCCGCTCTTGGGCGCGACCATCGCCGGTCTGTTCGGCCGCCGGATCGGAGACATTCCGTCCCAGGCTGTGACCACCGGTCTGCTGTTCCTGTCGTGCGCGCTCGCCTGGACCAATTTCTGCGGCCAGGTGTGGGGTCACGCCGCGCCCTTCACCGAAGTGCTCGCGCCGTTCATCAATGTCGGCCAGTTCCAATCGGACTGGGCCATCCGCATCGACACCCTGTCGACCGTGATGTTGATCGTGGTGACCACGGTGTCCTCGCTCGTGCACCTCTACAGCTGGGGCTACATGGCCGAGGACGATTCCAAGCCCCGGTTCTTCGCCTATCTGTCGCTGTTCACCTTCGCCATGCTGATGCTGGTGACCGCCAACGACTTCATGCAGCTGTTCTTCGGCTGGGAAGGCGTGGGCCTGGCGTCCTACTTGCTGATCGGCTTCTGGTTCAAGAAGCCCTCGGCCGGCGCCGCCGCGATCAAGGCCTTCGTGGTCAACCGCGTGGGCGACTTCGGCTTCGCGCTCGGCATCATGACCGTGTTCTGGATGTTCCACACGATCAAGTTCCCCGAGCTGTTCCCACTGATCGCCGGCCGCGCGGGCACGGCGTGGGGCTTCGCCGGCCACAGCTGGAGCGCGCTCGACCTGGCCGCCGTGCTGCTGTTCGTCGGCGCCATGGGCAAGTCGGCGCAGTTCTTCCTGCACACCTGGCTGCCGGACGCGATGGAAGGCCCGACCCCGGTGTCGGCCCTGATCCACGCCGCGACCATGGTCACCGCCGGCGTCTATATGGTGTGCCTGCTGTCGCCGCTGTTCGAGTACGCGCCGGTGGCCAAGTCGATCGTGATGGTGATCGGCGCGGTCACGGCTCTGTTCGCCGCGACGGTCGGCCTGGCGCAGAACGACATCAAGCGCGTGATCGCCTACTCGACCTGTTCGCAGCTCGGCTACATGTTCTTCGCGGCCGGCGTCGGCGCCTACCAGGGCGCCATGTTCCACCTGTTCACCCACGCCTTCTTCAAGGCGCTGCTGTTCCTGTCGGCGGGCTCGGTCATCATGGGGATGCACCATGAGCAGGACATGCGGAAGATGGGCGCCCTGTGGAAGCTGATGCCCATCACCTATGCCGTGATGCTGATCGGCACCATCGCCATCACCGGCGTGGGCATCCCGCACCTGGATCTGGGCTTCGCCGGCTTCTACTCCAAGGACGCGATCATCGACTCGGCGTTCGTGGCGTCCAGGACCACGCCCCTGGCGGGGTTCGCCTTCGTGGTCGGGGTGTTCGCCGCGGGCCTGACCTCGTTCTATTCGTGGCGCCTGATCTTCATGACCTTCCACGGCCACGCCAAGTGGGGCCATGGGGCAGGGCACGAGACGCCCGTGCTGGTCGACGACCACCCGCACGCCGGCGATATCGTTCCGTCGGTCGAGCCCGCCGATGGTCATGACGACCACGCCCACGACGCGCACGCCCACGACGCACATGGGCACGACGCGCATGGGCACGACGCACATGGGCACGACGATCACGGGCATGGCCACGACCACGTCCCGCACGAAAGCCCGTGGATCGTGATCGTTCCGCTGCTGCTGCTGGCGGTGGGCGCGATCTTCGCCGGCTATGTGTTCGACGAGAAGTTCGTCGGCGCCGACCGGGCCGACTTCTGGCGCGGGGCCATCTTCACCCTGCCGTCCAACACCGTACTTGACCACCTGAAGGACATTCCTGAGTGGGTGGTGTGGGCGCCCTTGACCGTCACCGCCATCGGCTTCGTCGCCGCCTGGTACGTCTATATCGCCAAGGAGGGCCTGGGGGCCGCGATCGCCGCGCGCAAGGGCCCGCTGTGGTCGTTCCTCTACAACAAGTGGTATTTCGACGAGCTCTACGACTTCGTGTTCGTGCGCGGGGCCAAGGGGCTGGGCGACCTGTTCTGGAAGGGCGGGGACCAGGGGATCATCGACCGCTTTGGGCCGGACGGCGTGGCCTCGGCCTCGGCGGCGGTCGGCAAGAGCGCCAGCAAGGTCCAGAGCGGCTACGTCTACCACTATGCGTTCGTCATGCTGATCGGGGTTGCTGGCCTGCTCAGCCTGGCCCTGTGGGCCTGGGGCTGAGGAGATAATCCATGACCGGCATCCTTAGCCTTACGACCTTCTTCCCGCTGATCGGGGTGGTCGCCATCCTGGTGCTCCACGCGCTCGGCGGCAAAGCCGACCAGGCCAAGCTGGAGAACGGCGCCAAGTGGATCGCCCTGGCGACCACCCTGGCCACCCTGGCGCTGTCGATCCTGCTCACGGCCCGGTTCGATCCGCTGAACCCCGGATTCCAGTTCGTCGAAACGGTCACCTGGTTCGCGGGCCTGCGCTACAGCATGGGCGTGGACGGCATCTCGGTGCTGTTCGTCCTGCTGACCGCGTTCCTGCTGCCCCTGTGCATTCTCGCCTCGTGGAAATCGATCGAGAAGCGGGTGCTGGAGTACCTGATCGCCTTCCTGATCCTGGAGACGCTGGTCATCGGCGTGTTCTGCGCGCTCGACCTGATCCTGTTCTACATCTTCTTCGAGGGCGGCCTGCTGCCGATGTTCCTGATCATCGGCATCTGGGGCGGCCAGCGCCGGGTGTACGCGGCGTTCAAGTTCTTCCTCTACACCTTGCTCGGCTCGGTGCTGATGCTGGCTGCGATCCTGTGGATGATCACCACCGCGCACACCTCCTCGATCCCCGAGCTGATGGCCTACAAGTTCGCGCCCGGCGCGCAGATATGGCTGTGGCTGGCGTTCTTCGCCTCCTTCGCGGTCAAGATGCCGATGTGGCCGGTGCACACCTGGTTGCCGGACGCCCACGTGGAAGCGCCGACGGCGGGCTCGGTGATCCTGGCGGGCATTCTCCTGAAGCTCGGCGGCTACGGCTTCCTGCGCTTCTGCCTGCCGATGTTCCCTGACGCCTCGCTGTATTTCACGCCGCTGGTGTTCACCCTGTCGGTGGTGGCGATCATCTACACCTCGCTGGTCGCCTTCCGGCAGGTCGATATCAAGAAGCTGATCGCCTATTCGTCGGTGGCCCACATGGGCTTCGTGACCATGGGCATCTTCGCCGGCAACGCCCAGGGCGTGCAGGGCGCCATGTACCAGATGCTCAGCCACGGGGTGATCTCGGGCGCGCTGTTCCTCTGCGTCGGCGTGGTCTACGACCGCATGCACACCCGCGAGATCGCCTTCTATGGCGGCCTGGTCAATCGCATGCCGTGGTACGCGGCGGTGTTCATGCTGTTCACCATGGGCAACGTCGGCCTGCCGGGCACCTCCGGCTTCGTCGGCGAAATCCTGACCATGACCGGGACCTACGGCGCCTCGACCTGGACGGCTCTGCTGTCGGCCACGGGGGTGATCCTCTCGGCCGTCTACGCCCTGACGCTCTATCGGCGCGTGGTGTTCGGCGAGATGACCAATCCCAAGCTCATGGGCATCACCGATCTGGAATCGCGCGAGGTGCTGATCTTCGCCCCCCTGATCGTCGGCACTCTCATCCTGGGCGTTCAGCCCGGTCTCATCCTGAACCTTACCCAGGCCTCGGTCGACCATCTGGTCACGGCCTACCGGGCCGCCGTCGGCGGCTGAGGAGCGCAAAAGTATGAACCTCACCGGGGCCCTTCAACTCGCCCTTCCTGAAGAATTCCTGGCCGTCGCGGCGATCCTCCTCTTGGTGATCGGCGCCTTCAGGCCCAAGAACAATTCCGGCATCTCGCTCGGCGCGGGCTTCGCCCTGATCGTGGCCGCCGCCCTGGCCGTCGTCGGGCCCAATGGCGCGGCCTTCGCCGGCGCCTATATCGCCGACGGGATCGCCGCCTACGCCAAGGTGGCCATCTATGGCGTCTCGGCCCTGTGCGTCCTTCTGGGCGACCGCTGGCTGTCGCGTCTCGAGTCCGCCCAGTTCGAGTTCCCGATCCTGATCGTGCTCGCGGCGCTGGGGATGGGTATGATGGCCTCAGCCGGCGACCTGATCTCGCTCTATATCGGCATCGAGCTGCATTCGCTGGCGCTGTACGTCCTGGCCGCGTTCCGCCGCGATGACGCCCGCTCGTCCGAGGCGGGCCTGAAGTACTTCGTGCTGGGCGCCCTGTCGTCGGGCCTGCTGCTGTATGGCGCCAGCCTGATCTACGGCTTCGCCGGCTCGATGCGTTTTGACGTGATCGCCCAGGCCTCGGCCAGCGGCACCACCACCGGCGTGCTGTTCGGGCTGGTGTTCCTGATCGCCGGCCTGGCGTTCAAGATCTCGGCCGCGCCGTTCCACATGTGGACCCCGGACGTCTACGAAGGCGCGCCGACCGCGATCGTCGCCTTCATCGCCACGGCGCCCAAGATGGCGGCCATGGTGCTGCTCGCCCGCGTGCTGATGAACGGGTTTGGCGGCGCGAGCGAGCAATGGCGCCAGGTGATCGTGGTGTTGGCCTTCATCTCGGTGATGTGGGGCGCCTTCGCGGGCCTGCGTCAGCAGAACCTCAAGCGCCTGATCGCCTATTCCTCGATCGCCAGCATCGGCTATGCCCTCATCGGCCTGTCGGCGGCCGACCGCCAGGGCGTGCAGTCCATGCTGGTGTTCATGGTGCTGTACATGGTTGACGTGATCGGCTTCCTCGCCTGCCTCGTCGCCCTGCAGCGCGCGGGCCGCCCGATGGAGACCTTCGCCGACTTGTCGGGCCTGGTGCGCGAGCGCCCGGGTCTGGCGGTGGTGATGACCGCGCTGTCGTTCTCGTTCCTGGGCCTGCCGCCGTTCAGCGGCTTCTGGGGCAAGTTCTATGTGTTCAAGGCGGCGCTGAACGCCGGCGAATGGCCGATCGCCGTGGCCGGCCTGGTGCTGAGCGTGGTGGCGGCGTTCTATTATCTGCGCCTGGTCAAGACCATGTGGTTCGATCCGCCCGCCGGGGCGGTCGATGTCGCCCCGCTCGACGCCAAGGCCGTGGCCTACGCCGCCGCCCTGTTCTCGTTCCCGGTGGTTCTGATCGCGCTGGCCTTCCTGGACCCGGCCGCCACCCTGGCGGCGGCGTCGCTCGGAACCCGCTAGATTTCCACGCCGGCGCCCATCCGCGTCTTCGCCGAGCTGGACTCGACCAACGCCGAGGCCAAGCGTCGCGCCGAGGCGGGGGAGATCGGTCCGGTGTGGCTGATGGCTCTTCGCCAGACTTCGGGGCGCGGCCGGCGTGGACGCGCATGGGACGGCGGGCAGGGCAACCTGACCGCCACCCTGATGCTGACCCTGGACAGGCCGCCGGCCGAGGTCGCGCAGCTGGCCTATGTCGCCGCCCTGGCGGTGGGGGATTTGGCCGACAGCTACGCGCCCCAGGCCAAGGCGGCGTTCAAATGGCCCAATGACGTGCTGATCGTTGGACGCAAGCTGGCCGGGGTGCTGATCGAGTCCGGTCCGGCGCCGGCTGGAGGCCTGTGGCTGGCAATCGGAGTCGGGGTGAACCTCGCCAACGCGCCAGAAGCTGTCGAGCGGCCGGCCACGGCCCTGGCCGCGCACGGGCCTGCGCCGAAACCTGAGGCGGCCATGACGCGCCTGGCCCAAACGTTCGCCGATCACCTGACGGTGTGGCTGGAACAGGGGTTCGAGCCGATCCGGCGGGCGTGGACTGCGCGCGCGGCAGGCGTGGGCGGGGCCTGCGAGGCGCGCCTGCCGTCCGAGACGGTGCGCGGCCGCGCCGAAGGGCTCGACGCGGACGGCGCGCTGCTGTTACGCCTGCCGAGCGGCGAGGCCCGGCGCATCACCGCCGGCGATGTCTTCTTCGGAACGCTCTAATGCTGCTCGCCATCGAACAAGGCAACACCAACACCCTTTTCGCCGTGCACGACGGCCAGGCGTGGCTGGCGCAATGGCGCACGGCCACCTATTCGGCGCGCACCGCCGACGAATACGCCGTGTGGCTGAGCCAGCTTCTGGCGCTGCAGTCGCTCAGGCTGACCGACCTGGACCGCTGCATCATTTCCACCGTGGTGCCGCAGGCCCTGTTCAACTTGCGCAACCTGTCGCGGCGCTATCTGCACGCCGAGCCTCTGGTGATCGGCGAGAACGCCGAACTGGGCATCGAGGTGCGCATCGCCAACCCGGCCGAAGCGGGGGCCGACCGCCTGGTCAACGCCGTCGGCGGCTATGTCGCCCACGGCGGCCCGCTGATCATCGTCGACTCCGGCACAGCCACCAATTTCGACATCGTGGGGTCCGACGGGGCCTTTGAGGGCGGGGTCATCGCGCCCGGCATCAATCTGTCGATGGAGGCCCTGCACGCCGCCGCGGCGCGCTTGCCGCGGGTGGCGATCCAGAAACCCGACAAGGTGATCGGCACGGGCACGGTCGGGGCGATGCAATCGGGCGTCTATTGGGGCTATATAGGCCTGATCGAAGGTCTGGTGGATCGCATCCGGGCCGAGTACGGCAAGCCCATGACTGTCGTCGCCACCGGCGGGATCGCTTCCCTGTTCGATGGCGCTACCGACCGGATCGACGTCGTCGACCGGGATCTCACCCTCCGCGGCCTGCTCGAAGTCTGGCGCCGCAACGCCGCCTCCGCCTGAGCGGACGGCCCTGAATGAAACGGCCTGAATGAAACGTCCCGCACCTGACGACGAACTCGTGTTCCTCCCGCTCGGAGGCTCAAACGAGATCGGCATGAACTTCAATTGCTACGGCTACGGCCCGCCGCACGCCCGCAAATGGATCATCGTCGATGTCGGGGTGACGTTCGGCGACCCGACCACGCCGGGCGTCGAGATCATCATGCCCGATCCGACCTTCATCGAGCATCACGCCAAGGACATCCTCGGCATCGTTCTAACACACGCGCACGAGGACCACATCGGCGCCATCGCCTGGCTGTGGCCGCGACTGAAGGCCCAGCTTTACGCCACGCCGTTCACCGCCTTCCTCATCCGCGAGAAGCTGCGCGACCAGGACCTGGAAAGCGCCGTGCCGATCAACGAGGTGCCGCTGGGCGGCCGGGTTGAACTGGGGCCGTTCGCGATCGACCTGATCACCATCACCCACTCGATTCCCGAGCCGAATGGCCTGGCCATCACCACGCCGCTCGGCGTGATCCTGCACACCGGCGACTGGAAGATCGACCCCGATCCGCAACTGGGCGCCCCGACCGACGTGGCCGCGATTCAGCGCCTGGGCGACGAGGGCGTGCTGGCGATGGTGTGCGACTCCACCAATGTGTTCGTCGATGGCCGCGCGGGCTCCGAAGCCGACGTGCGGGTGGCCATGAACCGCCTGATCGGCACGCTGAAGGGCAAGATCGCCGTCGCCTGCTTCGCCTCCAACGTCGCGCGCATGGACACCGCCATCCGCGCGGGCCAGGCCAATGGGCGCAAGGTGTGCCTGGTCGGCCGCTCGATGCACCGCATGGCGGCCGCGGCCCGCTCGGTCGGCTTCCTGGCCGACATCGCGCCCCTGATCGACGAAAGCCAGGCCAAGAGCGTGCCGGCCGACAAACTGATGCTTCTGTGCACGGGCAGCCAGGGCGAGCCGCGCGCGGCCCTGTCGCGCATCGCCGAGGGCAACCATCCGCACATCAGCCTGGGTCAGGGCGACTGCGTGGTGTTCTCCTCGCGAGTCATTCCCGGCAACGAAATCGCCATCCGCAACCTGCAGAACAAATTGGCCGACCGGGGCGTGCGCCTCTACACCGACCGCGACCATCCAGGCATTCACGTGTCGGGCCACCCCTGCCGCGAGGAATTGGCCGATATGTATCGCTGGGCGCGGCCGAGCATCGCCGTGCCCACCCACGGCGAGCGACGACACCTGCTCGAGCATTGCAACTTCGCACTGGACCTGCAGATCCCTCAAGCGATCGCGCCGCGCAACGGCGACATGGTGCGCTTGGCCCCCGGCCGCGCCGAGGTGATCGATGAGACGCCGGCGGGACGGCTGTTCCTCGACGGCGGCATCCTCACCCAGGAGAACGGCGAGGCGCTGCGCGAGCGCCGTCACGCAGCGCACAACGGGGTGCTGCACGTATGCCTGGCCATGGACAGCAAGGGCCGCGTGGCGTCCGGCCCCTCGGTCAGTTCGATCGGCATGCCCGGCGACGAGCATAATCCCCTGGAGGACGCGCTCGAACAGCTGGCCGACGCCGCCGAGAATGCGCTCAAGGGGCTGGACCGCGAGGCGCGTCAGGACGACGAGGCGATCGAGACCGCCATCGCCCGCGCGGTCAAGAAAGCCTGCTACCGCCTATGGGAGCGCCGCCCGATCGTCGAGGCGACGGTGCTGAGGGTCTGAACCGGATCCGCTCAGTCCGGCGCGCGCCGGGATGAGCGGGACGGCGGACGGTTCGCGACCCGCGCGCCGCATGCTATGCAACGGTCATGAGCCTTTCGTCCCTCTTCACCTTCTTCGCCATTTATCTGATCGTGTGGTGGACGGTGCTGTTCGCCATCCTGCCGCTGGGCACCACCACCTATGCCGAGGCCGGCATCGAGGTGAAGGATGGCGGCGATCCGGGCGCGCCGGTCGATCCGAAACTGTTGCGCAAGGTCTTCACCACAACCTGGGTCTCGCTGATCGTCTACGCCATCGGCTGGGCCGTGTGGTTTTTCCACCTGATCAAGCTGCCGACCTGACGGAGGTCGCCGGAACCTATCCAGCCGCCTAGATGCGACACCGCCTTTCACGACGGCGCGCGGGCGGCTAAACAAACGCCATGCAACGCGCGCTTTCCGTCAGCCGAATCACCGGCGCCGCCCTGACCTTCCCCAGCTGGTACCAGGCCATCGTCCGCGAAGGCGACATGGCGGAGCTATCGCCCGTACGCGGCTGCATGATCATGAAGCCGTGGGGCTACGGGGTGTGGGAACGCATCCAGCAGACCATGGACCGCCGCATCAAGGCGATGGGCGTGGAGAACTGCTACTTCCCCCTGTTCATCCCGCTGAGCTTCTTCGCCAAGGAGGCCGAGCACGTCGAAGGCTTCGCCAAGGAAATGGCGGTGGTCACCCATCACCGGCTGAAGGCTATCGACGGCAAGCTGCAGCCCGATCCCGACGCCAAGCTGGAAGAGCCGCTGATCGTGCGGCCGACCTCCGAGACCATCATCGGCGACGCCTTTTCCCGCTGGATCAAGAGCCACCGCGACCTGCCCCTGAAGATCAACCAGTGGGCCAACGTCGTGCGATGGGAGATGCGCACGCGGCTGTTCCTGCGCACGTCCGAATTCCTCTGGCAGGAGGGCCATACGGCCCACGCCGACCGTGAGGACGCGCTGGCCTCCACGCTCGAGGCCCTGGAAATGTACCGCGCCTTCGCCGAGACCGTGCTGGCCGTGCCGGTGATCGCCGGCGAGAAGCCCGAGAACGAGCGCTTTCCGGGCGCCGACAACACCTTCTCCATCGAAGCGATGATGCAGGACGGCAAGGCGCTGCAGGCCGGCACCTCGCATTATCTGGGAACCAGTTTCGCGCGGGCCCAGAATATCCGCTTCCAGGGCGAGACCGGCGAATTGGAGTTCTGCCACACCTCGTCGTGGGGCACCTCCACCCGTATGATCGGCGCGATCATCATGGTGCATGGCGACGACGACGGTCTGCGCCTGCCGCCGGCCATCGCGCCGCGCCAAGTGGTGATCGTGCCCATGCTGCGCGACAAGCCCGAGGACGCCGAGGTGCTGGCGTTCGGCAAGGCCCTGGTCGAAGCGCTGGAGGGCGTCGCGGCGCTGGGCGAACCCGTGCGCGCCATCCTCGACGTCAAGGCGCAGCGTTCGGCGGAGAAGCGCTGGAACTGGGTGCGCAAGGGCGCGCCGATCATCGTCGAACTGGGCGCGCGCGATGTCGCCGCCGGACAGATATCCTTCATGCGCCGCGACGACCTGCGCGATGGCGACAAGGTCAAGAGCCAGGCCCTGGGCCGCGACGACTTCGTCGCCCGCGTCCCTGCCTTGCTGGCCGAGATCCAGCAGTCGCTGTTCGACCAGGCCAAGGCCCTGCTGGACGCCAACATCCGCCGCGACATTGCCACCTACGCGGCGCTCAGCGACTATTTCGGGGCCGCGTCGGACGACGACGAAGAGACCTTGGCCTTCAAGGGTTGGGTCCGGGCGCCCTGGTCGCGGCCCACCGGCGAGGCCCTGGAGCAGGTGGTGCAGCGCCTGAAGGCGCAGAAGCTCACCATCCGCAACGCGCCGATGGATCAGCCGGCGACGTTCGGTCCATGCATCTTCACGGGCGAGCCCGGGGTGGAAGAGATCCTGATCGGACGCGCCTATTGAGCCCGTCCGCCGCCGGCCCGTTCAGCGGCTGGGAGCGCGCGATCGCCGGCCGCTATCTGCGCGCCAAGCGCAAGGACGGCGGCGTGGCGATCATCTCGATCATCTCCTTCGTCGGCATCATGCTGGCGGTGGCGGTGCTGATCATCGTCATGTCGGTGATGAACGGCTTCCGCAGCGAGCTTCTGGGCCGCATCCTGGGGTTCAACGGCCACGCCTATGTCGGCGGCCCGCTGCTGGACGATCCCCTGACGCGTCAGAAGGCGCTCGATGCGATCCGGAAGGTGCCGGGCGTGGTTCAGGCCACGCCGATGGTCGAGGCCGAGGCCTTGGCTCAGGGCCCCAACAACGTCACCGGGGCGGTGGTGCGCGGCATCGGCCTGTCGGACCTGAAGGCGACCAGGATCGTATCGGGTAATCTCAAGCACGGCTCGCTGGACGGTTTCGGATCAGGCGATTACGGCGGCAACCTCGTCCTGCTGGGCGACCGGCTGGCCGACCAGTTGGGCGTGCAGGTCGGCGATCCGGTGACGCTGGTGTCGCCCAACGGCGCCTCGACCGCTTTCGGCTCGGTCTCCGCCCAGAAGAAGACCTACACGGTTGGCGGCATTTTCAGTGTGGGCATGTCGGAATACGACCAGACCTTCATCTACATGCCCTTGCCCCAGGCCCAGCTGTTCTTCGGCCGCGACCAGAGCGTGGACGTGATCGAGATCATGCTCGACGATCCGGACAAGATCGCCGCGATCAAGCCCCTGATCGCCCAGGCCGCGGGCCCCGGCTCGGCGGTCACCGACTGGCGCGACAAGAACCAGAGCTTCTTCAACGCCCTGCAGGTCGAGCGCAACACCATGCGCCTGATCCTGCTTCTGATCGTGGCCATCGCCGCGGCCAACATCATCTCGGGCCTGGTCATGCTGGTGAAGAACAAAGGGCGCGACATCGCCATCCTGCGCACCATGGGCGCCAGTCGCGGCGCGGTGCTGCGCATCTTCTTCCTGGCCGGGGCCACGGTCGGCGCGCTCGGCACGGTGGCGGGATTGGTCCTCGGGGTGCTGTTCTGCACCTTCATCGAGCCGATCCAGAAGTTCGTCGAATGGGTCACCGGCGCGGACGTGTTCAACGCCGACGTCTATTTCCTGGCCCACATCCCGGCCAAGATCGACTGGTCGGAAGTGGCGTTCATCACCCTGTTGTCCCTGGCCATGTCGTTCCTGGCCACTCTGCCGCCGGCCTGGCGGGCCTCGCGCCTCGATCCGGTGGAGGCGCTGCGTTATGAGTGACCCGGTCCTGTCCCTGCGCGGACTGAGGCGCGCCTATCCCTCCGGCGAGCGCACGCTCGAGGTGCTGCGCGGCGTGGATCTGGATGTCTATCCGGGCGAACTGGTCGGGCTGATCGGGCCGTCCGGGTCGGGCAAGTCGTCGCTGCTTCACGCTGCGGGCCTGCTGGAAAAGCCCGACGCCGGACTGATCGCCATCGACGGGCGAGACTGCGGCAAGCTGAACGAGACGGCCCGCACGCGCGTGCGCCTGAACCAGATCGGCTTCGTCTATCAGTTCCACCATCTGCTTCCCGAATTCTCGGCGCTGGACAACGTGGCCTTGCCTCTGCGGATCGCAGGCAAGTCTCGCGCCCAGGCCCGCGCGCGCGCTCAGACGTTGTTGGAGCAACTGGGCCTCGGCCAGCGCCTGGCCCACCAGCCTGCGCAATTGTCGGGCGGCGAGCAGCAGCGCGTGGCTTTCGCCCGCGCCCTGGCCAATGAGCCGCTGATCGTCATGGCCGACGAGCCGACCGGCAACCTGGATCCGCAAACCTCCGGGGCGGTGTTCGACAATCTGCATCAGTTATGCCGCTCGCATGGGGTGGCGGCCCTGATCGCGACCCACAACATGGATCTGGCGCGGCACATGGACCGGGTGTTCAGCCTGGTCGATGGCCGGCTGGCGCAGCAGCGCCTGAGCTAGAGCGGGGCAGGGCCGGCCGCCCCCAACGCGCGGGAACCCAGGCTTCGCCTTAGCCGCTAGGCCGACCCGGCCTTGGTCTCGCCGCATGTCGTGCACACCAGGGACCGGCCATCGTGGGTCATGGTCAGACCGCCGCAGCTGGGGCAGACCTCGGACCGTTCGTCCGGACCGGCGCTCGGCGCGCCCTTGCGGCCGCCGACAGGCAAGAACAGCAGGTTGTCGGGCGCCGAGCCGCGCGCGAAGCCCTTGGAGATGAACTTGGACGCCGGCTGGAGGGCCTCTTCACCGTCGTCCTCGCCGTCCAACGCCCGTTTGCCGTCGCCCAGGCCGTCGGCGTTGAACTCGGCCGGGTCGGCGTTGGCCAGATCCTGGCGGTCCAGATAGGACACGCCCAGTTCGCGGAAGATGTAGTCGAGGATCGAGGTGGCCGAGCGGATCGAGTCGTTGCCGGTCACCGGGCCGGCCGGCTCGAAGCGGGTGTAAACATAGGCGTCCACGAACTCGTCGAGCGGCACGCCGTACTGCAGGCCGATCGAGATGGCGATGGCGAAGTTGTTCATCAGGCTGCGGAAGGCAGCGCCCTCCTTGTGCATGTCGAGGAAGATTTCGCCCAATTCGCCGTCGTCGTATTCGCCGGTGTGCAGATAGACCTTGTGGCCGCCCACGGCCGCCTTCTGGATATAGCCCTTGCGGCGGTCGGGCAGCTTTCGGCGTGTGCGCTGGCGCTCGACCACCTTCTCCACCACGCGCTCGGCGACGAGGGGAGCGGCGGGGCGGCGGGGCGCCTCGTCTTCGACAACGGGCAGGTTCAGGCTGAAGCCGGCCGGAGCGGGGGCGCGCTCCAGGCGCACAGCGCGCAGTCCCGCGCGGGCCGCCGCCGCCTGAAGCCGCGCCGCGTCGGCGGGCTGGTCGGCGAAGGCTAGCGGCAGGGCGACCTGTCCCGGCGCGTCGCTGAACGGCTCGACCGCGGCCAGCATCGCCATCAGGGCGCCGGGTTCCAGTTCGGCCGCGGTGAGGAACGGCGCGCGCTGATCGTCACTCAGCAGGTCGAAATCGGCCAGATCGCCGGCGCCGCAGGCGTGGACCTGAGCCGCGGCGATCTGGTCGGCGGTGAAGCCGGCTAGGGCCAAGACGTCAAGATCCGGATCGGCCAGGTCGTCGGTGGAGGCGCCCAGCACGTCGCCTACGAAGCCCGCGCCGATCACGGCCGGAGCGAAGGCGGCCCGCAAGTCGCGCACGATCGGCAGGGCTTGCTCGGCTAGGCCGATCTCATGTTCGGTGAAGCCGCGCGCCTCCAGCGCCTTGTGGTCGACGCCCGGCGCGTCCCTCAGGCTGGCTTCGCCCAGCAGGCGCCGTTCGGCGGCGCGGATGTCGGCGCCGAGGCGCGCCAGGCCGGCGGCGGCGGCGCGCGACAGGTGCGGGGCGAGGATGTCGTCGTCCAATTCCGCCAGGGCCAGCGGCCCGGCCCAGGGCAGGGGACCGACCGGCGCGCCTCCCAGCCTGAGGCTGAGTTCAGGGTCGTCGAAAAGCGCCGTGGTCTGGGCGTGGCGCAGGCCCGACCGGGTCGCCGCTTGGCGCGCCTGGACGAACAGGGCGTGGGCGGGACCGCTCTTGGCCCGTTCAGACTGGGCCTTGAGCGCCGCCAGCCGTTCTGTGCGGTCGGCGGCGAATTCGGGATAGGCCCCGAGCGCTTGGGCCAGGTCGGCCGAGGCGAGGGCGCAGGCGCCGGCAAGAACGGCGAAGGCGCCCCGCGCCGCGGTGCGGCCCTGCTCCGAATTATAGGCCAGCCCCTGGGCGGCTAGCCAGTCGCCCAAGCCGGCGAAGGTCAGGGCCAGGGGGCGATAGGCGTGACGGCGGGCGGCGAGGGCGACGTCGGCGCAAGCCCCGGCGCTGGTCTCGATCTCCAGCGCCGTGACCCACAGCCGCGCGGTTTCGGTCAGGGCCTCCAGATCAAGGGCGCCGTCCTTGCCGGTCAGGCGGCCCAGATCGAGCGCTGCGCGCGGCGCCGCCGGGGATCGGTCGAGCGCCTCGGCGTCCGCCAGGGTGAAGGCGAGGGCCACGGGCGCGCCTTCCCACGCCGCCAGGGCGGTCTCGGCGGCTTGGGGACAATTGGTGGCGACCAGATCGCGCGGCGCGAGCACCACCAGCGGCGCCGTGGGCCTGGGCTGGGCGCCGTCAGCGGTCCAGTCCGTCTGACCGGCGCGCGCCAGGCCGATGGCCTTGGCCACCAGGGCGTCGTCGGCGCCGGCCTGGATCGCCGCGCGGGCGGCGCGCAGAAGGGCGAGATTGCGCGCTGGGTCCGAACAGGCGCCCGGATCGCCCGAGCAGCGCTGCACGGCGGCCATCACCGCCTCCAGCCGCTCGGCCAGCAGTCTGGCGCCGGCCTCGGCGGCCTGGGCGGCGCGCAGGGCGCCGACCTTGGCGCCCAGGGCCGGTCCGAACGACAGATCGTCCAGCCGCGCCAGGCCCGAGACCGAGGCCGGGGGGGCGAAGGCGGCAGGCAGGCCAATGGCGGGCGTCAGGGCTGGGGCGGCCTCGCCTCGCGCGATGCTGGCGAACAGCGCCGCGCTGAACGTCGCGGCGTCCGCGGCGCGGTCGAACACGCCCAAATGCAGGCCCCATGCGGCGGCGCGGCGGGCGTAGCGGTCTGGCCCCTCGGCCAGCAGGGGATCGTAGGGCGCGTCGGGACTGAGCGCCTCGGGCAGGTCGAGGGCGGGAAAGTCGCCCCTGAGGGTTTGCGCCCAATCGGCCCAGGCCTCGACGCGCGCCGAGGTCCAGTCACGCGGGGCCAGCACGTCCTCGATCCGGTCGGCGCGCTCGATGCGGCGCACGGCCAAGTCCGGCAGGTCGATGTGCTCGCGTTTTTCCCAGCGCATGCTTGTCTCCCGCCGATCCGACGATCGCATCTGCGCCAAGGCTATGCGGCCCGCCCGTTCAGTTCAAATAGATGTTGGGCTTTGCCGCCGCCTATCCACAATATCTTGCGTTTGCGCGGCGGTTGCTGGCGGGAAAGCGCGGCTGGACGGGCCACAGCGGCGCCCCTATAGTCGCGCCGCTTCCAGGCTGGGGCGGTCCGGCCGAATCTGTGATGTCCGAAGGCGGTAAATGTCGGTGCTGAAAGCGATCTTCACCTGGTGGAACGGCGCAACCATCGGCGCCTGGTTCACCATCAAAAAGACCAGCGCGTTCGTCGGCGAGGACGAGTTCGGCAACCGCTACTACGAGGCCCGCACCAACAAGGACAGCTACGACACCCGCAAGCGCCGCTACGTGGTTTACAAGGGCTATGCCGAAGCCTCCAAGATTCCGCCCGATTGGCACGGCTGGATGCACTATACCTTCGACGAGCCGCCCACGGTCGAGCCGTTCAAGATCAAGTCCTGGGAAAAGGGCCACACCCCCAACCTGACGGGCACCATCAACGCCTGGCGTCCGCCCGGCTCGATCGCGCGGGGCGGCGAGCGTCCGTCCGCGACGGGCGACTATCAGGCCTGGAAGCCGTAAGCGCCCCCATGAGCGTCCTGCGCTCTGGGTTGAGGCTTTCGCTGAGCCTGGGCGCGGCGGCGATCCTGGCCGGCGCGGCGGCGGCCCAGACCCCCGCCGCAGCGCAAGGCGACCCGATCGGCCAGTTGCTGCAAACCCAGCCTGCCCATCCCGCGGCCGCCAAGCCGCCGCCCCCCGCGGCGCCGGAGGCGAGCGACGACGCCGAGTCCGATCAGCCCGCCGTCCGCGCCGCGCCCCCTCCGCCGCCCACCCGCACGAAGCGCAACGCCGCCATCGTTCAGGCGCTCGATAAGGTCACGGCCGAAACCCTGCGCTTCGAGGCCGACGTCAACCAGCCGGTGCGCTACAAGGACCTGGTGTTCACCGTCCACGCCTGCGAGGACAGCGCGTCGGACGAGACGCCGGCCGGCGCCTTCGCCCACCTGGAAATCGACTTCCAGCCTAAGCCGGTGCCCGGGCAATCGGCGCCGCCGGCCATGCAATTGTTCAAGGGCTGGATGTTCTCCAACGCCCCGGGCGTGCACCCCTTCCAGCACCCGGTCTACGACGCCTGGCTGATCGCCTGTAAGACCGCTTCGCCCGGCTCGTAAGCGGGCGCCAGATAGAAGTCGCCCTGGCGCTCCAAAGCGGCGTTCAGCCGGCGCTTGTACTGGGCGCGGGGAATCTCCATGGCCCCGAACTGCGACAGGTGCTCGGTGAGAAACTGGGTGTCCAGCAGGGTGAACTGTCCCAGCTTCAGCCGCGCGGCCAGATGGACCAGGGCCACCTTGGAGGCGTCGCGCTCGAGCGAGAACATGCTCTCGCCGAAGAAGGCGCCGCCCAGCGCCACGCCGTAGAGGCCGCCGACCAGCCGCTGTCCCAGCCAGCATTCCACGCTGTGGCCGGAGCCGAGAATGAACAGCTGGCGATACAGGTCCTGTATCGGGCGGTTGATCCAAGTGTCGGCGCGGCCGGGGCGGGCGGCGGCGCAGTTCTCGACCACCTGGTCGAACGCCGTGTCGATGCGCACCTGATACAACTCGCTGCGCACCGTTCGCGCCAGCCGCCGGGGCACATGGAAGCCGTCCAGCGGGAGGACGCCCCTGAGCGCCGGATCGATCAGGAAGATCTTGTCGTCCTCGCGCGCGTCCGCCATCGGGAACACGCCCCGTTCGTAGCAGTCGAGCAGGTCCTGGACGTTGAACGGCTTCACGGGCGCGCGCTCCGTGCGCGGAACTCAGGCGTCAAGTCTAGCCAGATGCGCGGCCGCCTCGATCGCCAATTCATAGCTCTTGGCCCCGAAACCCGACACAAGGCCCTTGGCGGCGAACGACACATAGCTCTTGTGCCGGAAATCCTCGCGCGCGGCGGGGTTAGACAGGTGGCATTCCACCACCGGGATCGACAGCAGCTTGAGCGCGTCGAGCAAGGCGACGGAGGTATGGCCATAGCCCGCCGGATTGATCACCACCGCCGAGGCCGCCCTATGCGCCTCCTGCACCCAGTCGACCAGTTCGCCCTCCCGATTGGACTGGCGGAACACCACCTCAAAGCCCAAGGCGCCCGCGCGCGCCTCGACCAGGGCGCGGATGTCGTCCAGGGTTTGGGAGCCGTAGATGTGCGGCTCGCGTTGACCCAGCATATTGAGGTTTGGGCCGTTCAGGACGTAGATCGGTTTGGTCATGCTCGCCCCTCGGGATTCGCGCGACTTGTATCTTTCGGGCCGCGGCGTCACAAGCTCAAGGCCTTCCGGGCATGTGGAGTACGGATGAAGCTTTGGATCAACGGCGAGGAGCGCGCGTTGGACTCCGTGAGCGATGTCGCGGGGCTGATGGCGGCGCTCGGCCTGGATCGGCGCAAGGTCGCGGTCGAGCGCAATCTGGAGATTGTGCCGCGATCGGCCTATGACGCGACCCCTCTGGCCGACGGCGACCGGATCGAGATCGTCCATTTCATCGGAGGCGGCTGACGTGAACGCCCCTAACCATCCCCAGGCCGAAGCGGCGGCGCAAGACACCTGGACCGTCGCGGGCCGCACCTTCCGCTCGCGCCTGATCGTAGGCACGGGCAAGTACAAGGACTATGCCCTCAACGCGGCGGCGGCGGAGGCCTCCGGCGCCGAGATCGTCACCGTCGCCCTGCGCCGGGTGAACCTGTCCGATCCCAGCCAGCCGATGCTGGTCGATTACCTCGATCAGAAGCGCTTCACCTATCTGCCCAACACCGCCGGCTGCTTCACCGGCGAGGACGCGGTGCGCACCCTGCGCCTGGCGCGCGAGGCTGGCGGCTGGGACCTGGTCAAGCTGGAGGTGCTGTCCAACACCGCCCACCTCTATCCCGATATGGAAGAGACCCTGCGTGCGCTCAAGATGCTAGTCGCCGACGGCTTCCAGGTGATGGTCTACTGCACCGACGACGTGGTCTACGCAAAGCGCCTGGAAGAGGCGGGCGCGGCGGCGATCATGCCGGCGGCGGCGCCGATCGGTTCGGGCCTGGGCATCCAGAACAAAGTCAACGTGCGCCTGATCGTCGAACAGGCGCAGGTGCCGGTGCTGGTCGACGCGGGGGTCGGAACGCCTTCCGACGCGGTGCTGGCCATGGAGTTGGGCTGCGACGCGGTGCTGATGAACAGCGCCATCGCCGGAGCCAAGGACCCGGTGCGCATGGCCACGGCGATGAAGCACGCCGTGATCGCCGGCCGCGAGGGCTACCTGGCCGGCCGCATGCCGCGGCGGATGTACGCCGATCCGTCCTCGCCCCTGGCGGGGCTGATCTAGGGCTAGGCGCCCTCAGCCCTTGGCCTTCTTGGCGTCGGAGATCGCGGCGATGAGGGCGGCCATGTCGGCCCCTGACACCAGCTTGCCGTTCACCTCGAACGAGGGGGTCCCGGTGACGCCGACCGCCGTGGCCAGCGACAGGTTGTCGGCCAGTCTTTTATCCGCCTGCGGCGTGTCTTTGAGGGCCGTGGCGGGGTCGATCCCATTGTCGCGCAGGGCGCGCACGATGTCGGGATCGTCCAGAGCGCGCGTGCCCATCATGGCGTTGTGCATCTGCAGATATTTGCCGGAGCCCTGCGAGGCCATGGCCGCGAGCGCCGCCCGCTTGGACACGCCGGGCTTGCCCTCGTTGTCGAGGATCGGGAACTCCTTGAATACGAAGCGCACATCCTTGTCCTGGTTGATCAGGCTCATCAGGTCGGGCAGGGCGGCCTTGCAGTAGGGGCAGCGGTAGTCGAAGAACTCGACCACCGTGACCTTGCCGCCGGGGTTGGCCACGAAGTCGCGCGGATCGTGCTCGAGTTGGTCCATGCGCACGCGGATCGCATCTCTGGCGTCAGCGTCGGCCTTGGCGGCCTTAAGGTCCTGGGACTTCTGCAACGCCTCTTCGACCACATCGGGATGGGCGAGAAGATAGGCGTGGATTTTCTGGTCGAAGCCCGACTCGGCGGCGCGTTGGCAGCCTGACAGGGCGAGCCCGAGCCCGAGCGCCGCGCCGGCGAGCGCCAGAGGGAAGGTCTTGGTCTTCATCGAACGTCTATCCGCCTTGCCGCGCCATGCTTTGCAGTTCGCCTTCGCTGGGCTGGGACGTCAGGACGATGTCGGTCGCGCGGCGCCAGTCGGCCGTATCGCGCGGCAGCAGATTGCGCGCCTGGAGCGCGAAGGCGCGCGCGTCTTTCATCTGGCCCAACCAGAAATTCTGCTCGGCGGTGGCGAGCCGGGCCCGCCCCGCGTCGCCCTTGGCGTCATAGGCCTGGGCCAGCAGCCACCAGCCGAGCGAGTTGTCGTGCTCCAGGTCCAGTCCCTTCTGCAGATGGGCGATGGCTTCGCCAACCTTTCGCGGATCCTCTTCGGCGACCAGGGTCTGGCCGAGGTTGAATTGCAGCAGGGCTGAATCGGGCTTGAGCGCGACCGACCGCTCATGGGCGGGCTCGGCTTCCTTGGGCCGGCCGGCCTCGAACAGAATCTGGCCCTTGAGCTCCCACATATAGGGGTCGTTGGGATAATCCGCGAGCAGGGCGTCGGTCAGCTTGAGCGCCTTGTCGGTGTCGAGATTGCGGTAGTAAGCGATAGCCCGGGCGTAGCGAGCGGGGAAGCTGGTGTCGGTTTCCTTGTAGTCGATAAAGGTTTGCTGCGGCGCGTTCATGAACGCCTTGAGCTTGGCCACCATCACCGCGTGCTCGGCCAGGGCTTCGGGAGTATCGACCTCGTTGTAATAGGCCGACTTCTGCACCCGGCTGTTGAGCGCGTCGATCCGCTCCGAGCTCAGGGGGTGGTCATAGAAGAAGCGGTTCTTGCGCGCGTCGGCGAACACTTCCTCGTAGCGGAAGTTTTCGAAGAAATCGACCAGGCCGCGCCCCGAGATGTGCGCCTTGTCGAGGAAGGTGGCGGCCGCCTGGTCGGCGGAGGCTTCCTGAGTGCGAGAATAGCCGAAGTAGGTCAGGGTGGCGAAGTAGTCGGCGCTGTAGAGCAGGCCGGCCGCCGCGTCGGGCGCTCCCGCCGCCGCCGCCAGGATGCCCAGCCCCATAGTCAGCAGATAGGTGGCCAGGGCCGGCTTGCCGCCCATGTCTCGCGCCACGTGGCCGCCTGAGATGTGACCGGTCTCGTGCGCGATCACCCCGATCAACTGGTTGGGGTTCTTGGCCGCCTCGATCAGGCCGGTGTTGACGTAGATCACCAAGCCGCCAGCGGTGAAGGCGTTGATGTCCTTGTCGCCGACCAGCATGACGCGCATGTTCTTGGCGTCCAGACCCGCGGCTTCCCAGATGGGGTAGCCGTCCTTCTTGAGGATTTCCTCGATCTCCGCGTCGCGGACGATGGGAATGTCCTGGGCGCGGGCCACGCTGGGCGCGGCGGCGACCAGGACCGCGGCCGCCAGAAGGCTCAGCCGGCGGGGCCGGCCGGCCCGGGCCTTGGCGGAGGTGAGGGCGCTCATCGTCGGGTCCACTCCTGGCTCGCTTCGCGCCGAAGCGCGACATCTAACCCCGCCAAATCCTGCCCAGACTCTTATGGCCTGTTCGCGCCCGCCGCTTACCTGCGCCACCAACCCCGCTTGGGCTGAGCCGGCGGCGTCGAAATTTCGGCCGGGTCATCGACCGGAGCCGCAATCGCCGCTTCCAGTTCGGGCGGCGCGGAGGCCACAACGACCAGTTCCGGGGCGGCCGGCGCCGCCACGGGTTCCGGCTCGGGCGCCGCGACGGCGGCCTGCTCGGCCGCCGCGGCCACGGCCGCCTTGCTGCGCGACCGGCGCGGCTTGGCCGCTGGCTTTTCGACCGCGGCGGGCGTCTCGACCGGAGAGCCCTCGGACACCTCCGCAGCGATAGCTTCGCTTATGGGCGATTCCGTGGCGGCCTCGCTCACCGCGTCGACAGCGACCTCGGCGTCCCGCGCGCCGCGCGCGCGGCTGCGGCCGCGCCGGGCGCGGGGGGCTTTTGCGGGCTCGGCGGCCGGAAGTTCCACCCAGATGTCGGAGGATTCGGTCGCCGGCGCGGCTGCGGCGCGAACCGGGACAGCGGCCGGCGACTCGGCCTGAGGCTCGATCGGCTCCCGAGGCGCGGCGCCATAAGTCGCGGCGTCGGCGGGCGCTGGGCGCGGCGCCTGGGTCGCGAGCGAGGGGTCGAACCAGGTGTAGACGCCGTCGGCGTGCGGCACGCGGATGCGAATCCAGGCGTAGGGATCGGTCGTGCGGACCTCTTCGCGCGCGCGGCGACCGCCGCGTCGGCCCCGGCGACGACGGCGACGGCTGTTCTGGTCCTCGCCCTCGACGTGGTCGTCTTCGTCCTCGTCTTCGTGGGCGTCGGCGGCCGCGGCGTCGGCGACGCGCGGCGCCTCGTGCTCATCGCCGCGCCGACCGCGCCGGCGCCGCCGCCGGCGTCCGCCGCGGGCGCTGTCGTCGTGATGGCGCGGATGGGAGCGATCGCCCTCGTTTTCCTCGGCGTCGACCGCGCTGTGGTCGTCGGCGGTCAGTTCGGCGTCGTCCTCCGCCGCATCCTCGGCTTCGACGTCTTCCTCCTCGTCTTCGTCCTCGACATCGTTGTCGTCGAAGTCGTCGACCTTGGGCGGCGGCAGAATGACCGGGGCGAAGGCCCGGGCCTCCTCCTCCGACAGGGTGGTGAGACGCTCGATCTGGTGGTCGGATGCGCCGATGGCCGTGTCGATCTGCACCGCGACCTGCAGCCCCTGGACCTGGGCCAGGCGGAGCAGATAAGCGCGCTTTTCATTGAGGATATAGAGCGCCACGTCGGTGGGGGCCCGCAGCACGATTTGGCCGGGACCTTGGCGCACCGCCTCCATCTCGACGTCGCGCAGGATCGACAGGGCGCTGGATTCGACCGAGCGCACCCGGCCCATGCCCTGACAGTGCGGACACACCAGGGTTGAGCCCTCCAGCACGCCCGAACGGCGGCGCTGGCGCGAGATTTCCATCAGGCCGAAGGCCGAGATCTTGCCCATCTGAATGCGGGCGCGGTCGTCTTTGAGGCAGTCCTTGAGCTTCTTCTCGACGGCCCGGTTGTTCTTGGCCTCGTCCATGTCGATGAAGTCGATCACGATCAGGCCGGCCAGGTCCCGAAGACGCAGTTGGCGCGCGGCCTCCTCGGCCGCTTCCATGTTGGTCTTGAGGGCCGTGGCCTCAATGTTGCGCTCGCGCGTGGCCTTGCCCGAGTTGACGTCGACCGCCACCAGGGCCTCGGTCTGGTTGATCACCAGATAGCCGCCCGATTTCAACGGCACGACGGGATTGTAAATCTGGGCGAGGTAATCCTCGACCCGGGCCTTGATGAACAGCGGGGTGGGCTCGCGATAGGCTTGGATCTTCTTGGCCTGCGAAGGCATCAGCATCCGCATAAATTCCTTGGCTTCGCGGTAGCCTTCCTCGCCCTCGACGACGATGCCCTCGAGCTCCTTGTCGTACATGTCGCGGATGGCGCGCTTGACGAGGTCTTCCTCCTCGTAGATCAGCGCCGGCGCGATCGAATGCAGGGTCTTCTCGCGGATATTCTCCCACAGACGCATCAGATATTCGTAGTCGCGCTTGATCTCGGCCTTAGTCCGCTTGGCCCCGGCGGTGCGCACGATCAGGCCCATGCCCTCGGGCGTTTCGAGGCTCTGGGTCATGGTCTTTAGGCGCTTGCGGTCGGCGGCTGACGTGATCTTGCGGCTGACCCCGCCGCCGCGGGCCGTGTTGGGCATCAGCACGCAATAGCGCCCAGCCAGCGACAGATAGGTGGTGAGCGCCGCGCCCTTGTTGCCGCGCTCTTCCTTGACCACCTGCACCAGCATGATCTGCCGGCGCTTGATCACTTCCTGAATCTTGTAACGGCGCATCAGGCGGCGGCGGCGGCGCGCCAACTCCTCGCCCATCACGTCGTCTTCGTCGTCGCCTCCGCCATCCTCGCCGTCGCCGTCATGGGCGGAGGCGTGGTGGTCGTCCTCTTCCTCGGCTTCCTCGCGCAGCAGGGCTTCGCGGTCGGCCAGGGGGATCTGATAGTAATCCGGGTGGATTTCGTTGAAGGCGAGGAAGCCGTGGCGGTTGCCTCCGTACTCGATGAACGCGGCCTGGAGGCTGGGTTCTACGCGAGTGACTTTCGCCAGATAGATGTTTCCGCGGAGCTGTTTCTTTCCGCGGCTCTCGAAATCAAACTCTTCGATCCGGTTTCCGTCGACCACCACCACACGCGTCTCTTCGGCGTGGGAGGCGTCGATCAACATTCTTTTCGACATTGCAGGTTTCTCCGCGGCCCTCGCCGAAGCCATGCTTCGGGGGCCGGCATTGCGGGCGCACGCGTGCGGCGCTCGCGCTGGCTTCAATCGCCGCGCGGCCGGTCCATAACCAGGAAAATGCTGGTAAGGCGCTGCCCATTGTTTGTCCCTTCGCGCCGGGGGGCGCGAACGATGTTTTAATCCAGCCGGATCCGAGGACACGCCTGGGGCTTGTTTCTTGACGCGCTGCGGAGCGCGATCAGGGTGGCGCGCCGGACCTTAGGTCCGCACGCCGTGCGCATCTTTGGTCGTAACGGACTGGCCTTTCGACGCGCGGGGGGACTTTGCAACAAGACATTGCAAAAGAAAAGCGTTCCCGTCGGCGGGCGAGGCCGTTACCTCACATCAGCCTTAACGGAATCGCTACGGGATCGGCCCCATAGGCATCGTTCGGCTTTGTTTTTTGGCGAACGGTCATGGGTGAGCGCCTGTTTTCGGCGATCTGGGCGTGGAAACGGCAAGCGGCGGGCCTTGGACTGCTGATCCTGGCTGTCATGGGCATGGCGTTTATTTCGCCCTCGCGCGGCGCCGACCTCGCTTCGGCGGTCAAGGTGCGCCTGGGCGGCGACCTCTCGCAGACCCGGCTTGTGATCGAGAGCCCCGCGCCGGTGCAGGGCAAGATCGGCGATCAAGGCGACCAGAGCCTGGAACTGTCGTTCTCCGGCCTGCCCCTGGGCGACGACATGGACGGCTCGGGCCACGGCCTGGTGCGCAGCTGGGCGCTCAAGCGCGCCGGCGGCCAGGTGAAGCTGTCGCTCGACCTGACCGGCAAGGCTACGGTCAAGCGCCGCTTCGTGCTGCCCCCCGCCGACGGCATCCCTGTTTATCGCTATGTGGTCGACCTGGAAGGCCCCGGTGGCGCGGCGGCCAGCCCGTCCAGCGCCGCGCCCGCGTCCTCGACCCCGCCCGCGCCGGTCGCCGCGCCGGCCCCGTCGCTGATCAAGCATGTCGCCGCGCGTCCGGCCTCGGCCGACGACAAGCCGTCTCACCCCTTGGCGGACTTGGTCCAGGCCGCGGAGGGCCTCCACGACCGCTGGGCGCGCAAGGTGATCGTGATCGACGCCGGGCACGGCGGGCATGATCCGGGCGCCTTGGGTGAGCGCGCCAAGGAAAAGGATCTGACCCTGGCCGCCGCCAAGACGCTCAAGGCCCGGCTGGAGCGTACCGGCAAATTCAAGGTTGTGTTGACCCGCGACGACGACACCTTCGTACCGCTGGAAGACCGGGTGCAGATCGCTCGCAAGGCCGGGGCGGACCTGTTCATTTCCCTGCATGCCGACGTGGGCGCCGATCCGGCGGTGCACGGCGCCACAGTCTACACCCTGTCGGACCAGGGCATCGACAGGGCCGCGCGGGGCGCGACCGACTCCGGCTCGTTCCTCAACGTCAAGCTGCCCGGCCACGACGAGAGCGTGAAGCAGATCCTCCTGGACCTGACCCAGCGCAATACGCGCAACCGCTCGTCGGCCTTCGCCGAGAACCTGATCGATTCGGTCGGCCAGCAGACTGAACTGGTCAGCCGCAGCCACCGCGACGCAGGCTATGTGGTGCTGCTGGCGCCCGACGTGCCGGCGGTGCTGCTCGAAATGGGCTTCATCACCAACCACCACGACGAGTCCGAACTGATGGACCCGGCGCGGCGTGGGCGGCTGATGGACGCGGTGGAAGAGGCGATCGAGGCCTACTTCGCCGACAACACCAAGCTCGCCCTGCGATAGGGCCACGGCGCGGCCACGTGTCCGACGGGCGCCAGACGCCTTTTCCTCGCCTTCCGAAAATGCTCTAGAACGGCCTGGGGCGGTCGTGCGCCGAAGGTCTTGAGTCTTGAAACCAACCGAACGTTGGATCGCCGTCGTCGGCATCGCCATGCTCAGCGTCGTCGCCGTGGCCGGCTTCGCCCTGGCTGTCTATGCGGCCTGGCTGTTCCACGACATGCCCGACGCGGCCGATCTGGTGAACTACCGGCCGCCGACCTCGACCCGCGTCTACGCCTGGGACGGCACACTGATCGGCGAATTCTCCAAGGAACGCCGCATCTTCGTGCCCTACGACCAGATCCCCCCGCGGCTGGTCGAGGCGTTCCTGGCCGCCGAGGACCGCAACTTCTTCCAGCACGGCGGCATCGACATGACCGGCCTGGGCCGGGCCATGACCAAGGACGTGTTCAACGCCCTGCGCGGCAAGCGCCTGGAGGGCGGCTCGACCATCACCCAGCAGGTGGCCAAGAACGTGCTGCTCGGCAACGAGCACAGCGTCGGGCGCAAGCTCAAGGAAGCCATCCTTGCGCGCCGCCTGGAGCAGACGCTCGATAAGCCGCGCATCCTGGAACTGTATCTGAACCAGATCTGGCTGGGCTACCGCTCCTACGGCGTCGGCGCGGCCGCCTACAACTACTTTGGCAAGTCGCTCAACGAACTGAGCCTGTCGGAGATGGCCTACCTCGGTTCGCTGCCCAAGGGCCCGGACAACTATCAGCCGGTGCGCAACAAACGCGCCGCCATCGCCCGGCGCAACTGGGTGCTCGGCCAGATGGCCGAGTCCGGCTGGATCACCCGGGCCGAGGCCGACCAGGCGTCCAAGGATGATCTGGTGGTGCAGGCCGCGCCGAGCCGGGCCAAGTACCAGGACGCCGACTATTTCGTCGAGGAGGTGCGCGAGCGCGCCCTGAGCACCGTCGGCGAGAAGCTGACCGAGGGCGGCTACTATATGCGCACGACGCTGGACCCGCGCCTGCAGACGATGGCCCGCTCGTCGCTGATGCAGGGGCTGGAGAACTACGACCATCGGCACGGCTGGCGCGGCCCGTTCGCGACCACCAATCTGGCGGAGGGCTGGGAAAAGGCGGCCCTGACCCATGTGGCGCCCGCCGAGCGGCGCGATTGGGCCGCCGCGGCGATTGTCTCGGAAAGTCCGGTGCGGGTGAAGCTGGCCACGGGCGGGGAAGGGGACCTGGAACCCGCCGACGTGGCCTGGGCCAGGGTCGGCAAGGGCCTGCATCGCGGCGACCTGGTTTGGGTCGAACCCTCAGCGCCCGGCCGCTATCACCTGCGCCAGATTCCTCAGGTTAACGGCGCCTTGGTGGCGATGGACCCCTATACCGGCCGCGTGCTGGCCATGGTCGGCGGCTACAGCTTCTCGCTGTCCAACTTCAACCGAGCGACCCAGGCGATGCGCCAGCCCGGCTCATCGTTCAAGCCGTTCGTCTACGCCACCGCCCTCCAGAACGGCTACACCCCAGCGCGCATCGTGATGGACGCGCCGATCACGCTTCAGGGCAACCGTCCCGGCGAGACCTGGAGCCCCCAGAACTACGAGGGCGACTTTCTGGGGCCTCTGCCCATGCGCCGGGGTCTTGAGCTGTCGCTCAACGCCATGACGGTGCGCATCGCCCAGAGCGTCGGCATGAAGAAGATCGCCGACAACGCGATCAAGGCCGGCATCGTCGATCATATGGACCCGGTCCTGGCCATGGCGCTTGGGGCGGGCGAGACCACGCCTTTCCGCCTGACGGCGGCCTACAGCGCCTTCGTCAATGGCGGCTACAAGGTCCAGCCGCACCTGATCGAGCTGGTGCAGGACCAGCAGGGCAAGACCATCTTCGACGCCGACCCGCGCGCCTGCGCGCCGTGCAACGCCGACTACGCGGGCGAGGATGCGCCCAAGCTCGATCCACCGGCCCAGCAACCGCTGTTCGACCCGATCACCGCCTATCAGATCAATTCGATGCTGCAGGGCGTGGTTCAGCGGGGCACCGCGTCTGCCGCGCGCGTGATCGGCCGGCCGCTCGGCGGCAAGACCGGCACCACCAGCGAATTCCGCAGCGCCTGGTTCGTCGGCTTTTCGCCGGACATGGTGGTGGGCGTATTTGTCGGATTCGACGACAACCGCTCGCTGGGCAACAAGGAGACCGGGGCGGTCGACGCCGTGCCCATCTTCATCGACTTCATGCAGCAGGCGCTAAAGGACCAGCCGGTGCACGACTTCAAGGCGCCGGCCAACGCCAGGTTCGCCTATGTCGGCGGGGTGCGCGAGGCGTTCCAGCCGGGCACCGAGCCGCGCCAGGATGTCCCCTTGGCGCCGGTCGACGCGGCGATTCCCTTGCCTGACCAGGAGGAAGCGCCGCCGCCCGGCGCGCCCGCTCCGCCGGGACGCCCGCCCGGCGCGCCAGCCCTGGCGCCGCCGCCCAGACCCGCCGACGATCTGAAAGGATTGTATTGAGCCATGAAGGTCGATGGACGGTGTCATTGCGGCCAGATCCGCTTCCAGGCCGAGGCCGACCCCAAGAACGCGCGAATCTGCCACTGCACCGACTGTCAGCGTCTGTCGGGCGGGCCCTATCGCACCGGCGTGCCGGTGCGGGCCGAGAGCTTCACCCTCCAAGGCGAGCCGACACGCTATGTGAAGACCGCCGCCAGCGGAACCAAGCGCGTGCTGGCCTTCTGCCCCACCTGCGGCTCGCCGATTTACGCCTGCGCGCTGGAGGCGCCGACGGCCTATGTGCTGCGGCTGTTCTTGCTCGATCAGCAGGACGCCTTCGCGCCCAAGCGGCAGATCTGGCGCAGATCGGCCGCGCCATGGGTGTGCGATCTGGGCGACATGGAGTCGTTCGACGACCAGGGGCCCTAGACCAAGGCTTGCCTTGCGCGGGCCCGACCGGCGCGCTATCTCCCGCGCCCCGAACGGAGTTTATCCATGAGAGCGGATGTCGCGGCCTCTGTGGCCGACATCGAGCAGTCGATCGACTTGCTCAGGAGGCGTCTTTGACTGGGAGCCCGCGCTCCGCCGGCTCGATGAGCTGAACGCCCGGGTCGAGGACCCGACCCTGTGGGACAACGCCGAGGCCGCCCAGGCCCTGATGCGCGAGCGCACGCGCCTCGCGAGCCAGGTCGACGCGATCCGCGACGTGGAACGCGAAGTCCGCGACGCTGTCGAATTCGCTGAACTGGCGGACGCCGAAGGCGACGAAGCCTCGATCGAGGACGTGCGCGCCCAGCTCAAGGCCCTTAAGGAACGTGTGGCCCGCGCCGAGCTGGAAGCCCTGCTCTCAGGGGAAGCGGACGCCAACGACTGCTATGTCGAGATCAACTCGGGGGCCGGCGGCACGGAGTCCAACGACTGGGCCCTGATGCTGCTGCGCATGTACACCCGCTGGGCCCAGGCCCACGGCATGACCACCGAGATCATCGAGGAAACTGGTGGTGAAACCGCCGGGATCAAGTCGGCGACCCTGCTGGTCAAGGGAACCAACGCCTATGGCTGGCTCAAGACCGAGGCCGGCGTGCATCGCCTGGTGCGCATCTCGCCCTACGATTCCAACGCGCGGCGGCACACCAGCTTCTCTTCGGCGTGGGTCTATCCGGTCATCGACGATACGATCCAGATCGAGATCAATCCGGCCGACGTGCGCACCGACACCTACCGTTCGTCCGGCGCGGGCGGTCAGCACGTGAACAAGACCGATTCGGCGGTGCGTCTGACCCATATTCCCACCAACACGGTGGTGGCGTGCCAGGCAGGCCGCTCGCAGCACCAGAACCGCGACGAGGCGTGGAAAATGCTCCGTGCACGGCTTTATGAGCTGGAATTGCAGAAGCGCGAGGCGGCGGCCCAGGCCGTGGCCGACGCCAAGACCGATATCGGCTGGGGGCACCAGATCCGCTCCTACGTGCTGCAGCCCTATCAGATGGTCAAAGACCTGCGCACCAATGTCGAGACGTCCGACACCGACGGCGTGCTCGACGGCGACCTGGACGCCTTCATGGGCGCGGCCCTGGCCCAGCGCGTGGGCGTCACTCGCGACGGGGGCGAGGCGCAGTAAGGCGCCTCCGTTAGCGCGGCTGATCGCCCACAGTGTCGCGGGCCGAACGGGGGAACGTCATCATGAGAGGCAAACTTCGAGCCGTCGCCGGGGCTGCGCTGGCAGTAGCGCTCGGCGCCGCCGCGCAGGCCGCGCCGCCGATATCCACCGACGGCACCGATCCGAAGACCTGGGATCCCAAGACCGATGGCCCCATCGCCGCCCCGGCCAACCACAAGGTGGTGTTCGAGAGCGACACCATCCGCATCATGTCGGTCACGGTCCTGCCGGGCCAGAGCGAGCCGCTGCACGCCCACCTCAAGTGCGCCGTGCTGGTGTTCGACCGACCGACCAAGATCGTCAATCGCGACGGCCATGGGAACGTCCTGACCGACGCAGTGGTGCTGGCCCAGATCCCCTGGCAGGCGCCGGGCGCGCCCAAACAGGTCCCGTTCGTCTGGCTACAGCCGCCCGAGGCGCTGCATTCCATCACCAATATCGATACGCACGCCCTGCACCTGACGCGCGTCGAGATGAAGAACGGCTGCGACGCTCCGCCAGCCTAGGGCCGGGCGCCCTGCCGGCTACTCGGCGGCCAGTTCGACCGCTGGTGGGCGCTGCAGCTTCAGGCTGCGGCCCTCGAAGTAGGCGCCGGTTTCCACCGACAATTGGTCGTGCGTGACATCGCCTTCCACGTGGCTGGCGGCGAACAGGCGCACCACCTTGCCGGTGATCGGCCCGATCACCGTGCCACGGATGTCGACGGTGTCGGCCACGACCGAGCCCTCGACCACGCCGGTCTCGCCCAGGGTCAGGCGCGCGACCCGGACATCGCCGTGCACCTTGCCCTCGACATGCACCTCGCCCTCGCTAGTCAGACCGCCGCTGACCACCAGATCCTCCGAGATGACCGAGGCCACCTTGGGCTGGCGGCGCGAGGACTCGGGCGTGGCCGTGGCCTTGCCGGCGCCGGGCCGGCTATCCTGCTTGCTGAACATAGTCGCCTGCCTTGACGAACCGATCGGGATTTTCGACCCGGCCGTTGACCCAGACCTCGTAGTGCAAATGCGGCCCGGTCGAGCGGCCGGTCGAGCCCATGGCCCCGAGTTCCTCGCCCAGGGCCACGTGCTGGCCTACCTTAACGACGATCCGCGACAGGTGGGCGTAGCGCGTCTTGAAGCCGCCCCCATGATCGACCTCGACGGTGTTGCCGTAGCCTGTGCGTTGGCCGGTGAAGGACACTACGCCCGGCGCGGTCACGTGCACCGGTTCGCCCTTATCGCCGGAGAAATCCAGGCCCGGATGGAACGCCGGCTTGTCGGTGAAGGGATCGGTGCGCACGCCAAAGCCGCTCGAGCGGGCGCCGCTGTCGGTCGGCTTGGCCAGGGGCAGCTTGCCGGCAGCATCGCTCAAGGCGCGCATGTCGCTCACGTCGAGGGCGGCCTGGCGGATGCGCGCGGCGAAATCCTGATCGACGTCGAGAATGGCGGCCAGGGCCCGCGGGTCCTTGGCGCCGATCAGGGGCCCGCCTTGCCCTCCTGTGGGCGGCGCGTAGGGCGCGGGCGTCAGGCCCGCCAGGCGCAGGGCCATGCGCAGCCGGTCGGCGCGGGTCCTGGCATAGGTTTCGGCCTGGGCGATCAGCCGCTCTTGGCCAGTCTTCACCGCGTCGATCTGGACCAGGGACGCGACCACGCCGTGGAAGTCAACGCGCGGCGGCAGGCTCTTGGCCAGACCCGGAAGGTCCTTGGCCCCGCCGATCAACAGGGCCAGGGCGGCGTTGCGTTTCTCAATGTCGGCGGTCAGTCGCACGGCGCCGGCGTCGGCCCGCGCTGCAGCCGCGCCCGCTTGCGCATGCGCGGCCTGGGCCTTCAAGGTCGCGGTATCGCTGGCGGCGTTCACCAGGCTGAGCGCCATGGAGGCGGTGCACACCCCCATCCACAGCGCGCTCAAGACCACAAACGCCGCGGCCAACGCCTGCCGGCGCGGAGTCAGGACGATCGCGGTCAAGGCGCCGTCCGACCGCACATAGACGTGCCGTTCCTGGAAGAGATTGTCGAACGCGGCGCGCAGCCGGTCCAAACCGTTGAAATGCATGAACCGTCGTTCCCCGCCGCCCACGAAGCCGGGGGATATGAAACGGTTACGAATTCTTAAGCAACAGCGCGCGCCGTCGCAGGCGCACGAAAGTTCGCGCGCGCGTTGAAAAAACGCAGCCTCTTAGCCCGGCGGCCGGGCGAGATTGGTTTATTCAGCCTGGGCCGAGTCTCGGTGCAGAGCAATTGGCCAAGACGCGGGGCGGTCAGCCCAGGGCTTGGACGGCCTCCAGCACCTCTTGCACGTGCCCTGGCACCTTGACCTTGCGCCACACCCGCTGGATCACGCCCTGGCGGTCGATCAGGAAGGTCGAGCGGTCGATGCCCATGTATTTGCGGCCGTACATGCTCTTTTCGATCCACACGCCGTAGGCCTCGACCACCTCGCCGTCGACGTCGGACGCCAGTTCGATCGTCAGGTCGTATTTGGCGCGAAACTTGGCGTGGCTGGCGACACTGTCCTTGGACACCCCGATCACCATCGCGCCGGCGGCGTCGAAGGCGGCCTTGGACTCCGAAAAGGCGACCGCCTCGGAGGTGCAGCCCGAGGTGTCGTCCTTGGGATAGAAGTACATCACCACGATCTTGCCCTTGAGCGCCGCCAGGCTGGCGCCGTCGCGGCCATCGGTGGGCAGGTTGAAATCGGGGGCAGGGGCGCCGGGCTCCAGGCTCATGACCATTGGCTCCTAAACGGGTTTGACGAGAACGATCTTCTTCTTGCCGGCGGCGATCTTAATCGCGCCGTCCGCGACATCGGCCAGGGTGACCAGCTTACCCGCGTCGTTCCAGGCCGCGTCGTTGACCTTAAGGCCGCCGCCCTGTGCCAGACGGCGCGCTTCGGAGCGCGAGGCGGCGAGGCCCGCTTCGGCGGCCAGATTGGCCAGGGGCACGCCGGCCTGCAGATCGGCCTTGGCCACTTCCAAGGTCGGCAGGTCAGCTGAGAGGGCGCCCTGCTCGAAGGCCTGTTCGGCCGCCGCGCGGGCGGCGCGGGCCGCCTCCACGCCGTGCAGGAGGCGCACGGCCTCGTCGGCCAGCACCTTCTTGGCCTCGTTGATCTGCGCGCCTTCCATTGCCGCGTAGCGCGCGACCTCGTCCAGCGGCAGGTCGGTGAACAGCCGCATGAACCGCGCCACGTCGGCGTCCTCGGTGTTGCGCCAGAACTGCCAGTAATCGTAGGGGCTCATCAGGTCGGCGTTGAGCCACACGGCTCCGGCCGCCGTCTTGCCCATCTTGGCCCCTGAAGCGGTGGTCAGCAGAGGCGTGGTCAGGGCGAAGGCCTGCTTGGCGTCGGTGCGCCGGATCAGCTCCACCCCGTTGATGATGTTGCCCCACTGGTCCGATCCGCCCATCTGCAGGGAGCAGCCGTAGCGGCGGTTCAGCTCGAGGAAATCGACCGCTTGCATCAGCATGTAGTTGAATTCGAGGAAGCTCAGCGGCTGCTCGCGCTCCAGCCGCAGCTTGACCGAGTCGAAGGTCAGCATGCGGTTGAGGGTGAAGTGGGGGCCGAACTCGCGCAGGAACTCCACGTAGCCGAACTTGGACAGCCAAGCGTCGTTATCGACCATGATCGCGTCGGTCGGTCCTTCGCCGAAGATCAGGAAGCGGGCGAACACGGTCTTGATCGAGGCGATGTTGGCGTCGATCTGCGCCGCCGTCAGCATCTGGCGCTGAGTGTCCTTGCCTGAAGGGTCGCCGACCTTGGTCGTGCCGCCGCCCATCACCACGATCGGCTTATGTCCGGCCTGCTGCAGCCGGCGCAGCATCATCAGGCTTATGAGATTGCCGATGTGCA
>Ga0335069_10001226_pt1 | contig 41481 bp, 39 predicted proteins | sample Lox_Sample_11_FD_206714 | JGI IMG/M metagenome (GOLD analysis project Ga0335069, IMG submission 206714) | Soil microbial communities from Loxahatchee National Wildlife Refuge, Florida, United States - Lox_Sample_1.1 | ecosystem: Environmental > Terrestrial > Soil > Wetlands | place: USA...
AGTTCCTCGTTGGACGCGACCTTATAGATCCAAGCTCCGCCGTGGCTTCCCACTACGTGATAGCGGCACTCGAGCTTGCCGTCGGCTTCCAGTTTCTCACCGTACTTGGGCTGCTCTGCAATCGCGTGAACCACGTCAGGGGTCAACCGTGTGACATCGAAGTGCCAAAGGACAAGAAACTTCATAGAGACCTCTCCGCGTGGAGTGCTAATGCTGAATGATAGCAGATGCGATGTTGCTGAAATGAGATGCGATGCAGATGCGCGCTGAGTGATGAGCCATCAAGACCGATGGGACAGCCCCCAGACTCACGAAACGGGTGGCTGCCGCTGCCCCCGAAACACCATCACCCGCGAGTTTTCGCATTTCTAGAGTGGCAGTCCAAGTGCAATAGCTAAAGATGACATGAGCTCGAGCTGCCGAAAGGCGGCCGCTGGGCGGGAGCAAAGTCATGTGGATGAGAGCATGTGCGGTGTGTAAGTCACTGCTGAAGAAGCGTCGTCTGTGCGACTTAGTGAGTTGCCAGTGCGGCTGGCAATGGTGAGTCTCGAAGGAGTGTGCGATGCCTTTATCCCAACAACCCGCGTGGCGGCATAGCAACCAATATAGCGCCGAGTCAGCTTGTCCACACTGCGAGGGCGTCATCTCGCACGAACCATGGTGCAGCTCGCAAAATGCCAGAGTTCGATACGCATTTCAAGCGGCTTTCCACTATGATCACCTGACCCCTCAAGATATTCTGATCCTGCACGCATTAGGCGTGAAGTGGAGCGAGAAGAAACCCTAGGCGACTGGTCTCGCCCCCCGGCTGTCGGAGGCCTCCGCTTGACCAAGCGCCCGACGCGTTCGCCAGGTTTGGCGCACGTCAAGAGGGCTATACCAAAAACACCCCAAGCCCTCATGACATGGCTTGGGGGCAACGCAGACGTGGAATGGTTGATGGCTGCGACTCAGATATATGAAAAGGATAATGTCCAAAGACTGCATTGCCGCCAACTGGAGCACGGAGCGACGGCGGGCGAGATATTAAAGCGCACCAGAACCGATACTGCTGGCCTGATTGTGCTTGGCGTATACGCCGAGTCACAATTCGCTCGGAAGATGAGCGGGCGCTTGCCCGCGATCAGTATCAGAGGGAGCAGGATGTAGCGGAAGGACTGCGCGCCACACTGTGAAAGCACCGCAGCGGGACTGACGACGCGGATTCGTCGGCCCCCTGGGGACAAGGAAGGAGCATACCGGTGAGCTGCCGAAAGATCGACCCGAAAGAGGTGCTGGGAATTGACATTATCCGGGACCGATTGGCTTCCATTGACTCGGGATTCTGGAGCTGAACTGGCAAGGCCGGGAAGGACGGTCAGGTTTTTCTGGGAGTTTCTATCTTTTTCCACTCATCGGTCGGCGGCGCAATTTATGCCCGACGTAATCTCCGCACAGCATAGTGGTCGATCATCAAGCGGTGGAGCGAGATCGGTAAGAGAACCGGCTTCCAGCTGACCGTCGCCGGTGCCTGTTGGGTATAGTATGCTGCGTGGCACTGACGGTCGATGTTCGGCAAAGATGCGAGGGTGGCTAAAGATGTGAAAAGGAATGTTGATGCAAGAGCGACCGGCGTTCTTATGGTGGGTGATGGCGCTCGCCCGTGGCGAAGGCTCCTCTTAAGAAGTAGCATGCCTTGGATAAACGGGGAAAAATCCGGCACAGCTCGATCCATCTTATTTTTCTTCGTTCTCTATTTCTCGTTCGCATTTTGGGCCGCGGCGCTGGACCCCACGCGTCACATCTCGCAATATGCGCATACAGCTTGGCGAGTACAAGACGTTGCCGAAGACTTTCGCGGCCCATTCACTCAGACCGTCGACGGATACTTTTGGTTCGGAACGGCCAGTGGGCTAGTGCGCTTCGACGGCGTCAGCTTTATTCCGTACGCCCCATCGGGTCTGAAGCTGCCAACCCGTGGATTTAAGCACTTGTTGGGTGCTCGCGATGGCAGCCTCTGGATTGGCACCACAAGCGGTCTGGCTCGATTAAAGGACGGCAAGCTTCAGTGGTACTCCGATTCCGCGCGGCATATCGGAATCGGTTCCATCCTCGAGGATCACGAAGGCACAATTTGGGTCACGCGCTATCACGTTCCTGCGACCGAGGGGCCCTTGTGTCGAGTAGAGGGAACCGGGCTCCATTGCTATTGGAAGAACGATGGCATTCCAGTCCATTATGGGCTCGGCTTAACGGAAGACAGCGCAGGAAACTTATGGTTTGGATCCAAGGTCCTTTGTCGTTGGCGAGCGGGCTCTGTCGCGACTACGTATTTGAACGAGATAGCCAACCGTCGGGACGCAGGGGACGGCATACTCGATGTCGCAACCGGATCTTCGGGAATGGTTTGGGCCGCTACGGATGGGGTTGGCCGCGACTTGGGCGTGCGTTATTTCTCCGGCGGCAAGTGGGCTTCGTACGTCGTCCCGGGCTTCGATGGAAGCAAAATCAATGCGCTGGCACTGCATGTCGATCGGAATGGCTCTCTTTGGATTGGCACAGACAACGGTGGACTCTATCGTGTCCACGACGGCAGAGCGGAACACTACGGGGCCGCCGACGGGCTTTCGGGCAATGCCGTGCAGTCCTTTTATGAAGATCGCGAGGGTGATCTCTGGGTACTCACCGACGCCGGAATTGACATGTTCCGAGATACACCTGTGGTCAGCTACTCCACGCGAGAAGGATTATCACAGACATTTATCTTCACGGTTCTTGCCTTACAAGATGGGTCCCTGTGGGTTGGAAACGGAAATGCCGTCGACATTCTTGCGCCAGGAGGGCACTCAAAACTCTCGGCGGCCGAAGGGCTGCCGGGCCAAGACGTAAACGCATTGTTCCAGGATCATAGGGGCGTCGTTTGGCTTGGTTTGGATGGTAAGTTGATGGCATACGAGCACGGGCGTTTCAAGGAATTTAAGCGCCCCGACGGCTCCAGTCTCAATGAAGGAGACTTATCGGCAATAACAGAGGACGCGAACCACAGTATTTGGATTTTGACTTCAAGCCATGGTCTCTATCAAGTCGAAGGCCAATTCGTAAATAAGGTTTTGTCGGTGAGCAGTAACAATCGGCCTTCGGGATTTCTCGCTGCCGATCACGAGGGCGGCATCTGGGTCGGCTCACTGAACGGCACCTTGACTTATTACCGTGCGGGTCAAGCACATACCATCGCATCGCCGGCGCCCGACAGCTCTTTCACGCTGATGGACATGGCTGTGGACTACGACGATTCCCTGTTGCTCTCGACGAGCAATGGACTTTTTCGTTGGGACGGCCAACACTGGAAAGTTTTGAACAAAGACAATGGCCTTCCCGGCGACGCAGTTTCTACCGCAATCCGAGACAATGCTGGCGCACTGTGGCTCTTTACGCAGCGTGGCCTGGTGAAAATTGAACAGTCGGAGTATGAAAAGTGGCGCCGCCAACCGACTAGCAAACTGGCAGTCGAGATTTTTGACAGGTCTGACGGTGCACGGCCCCGCGGTACCTTCCAACCGATGCAACCGGTAGCCGCAAGAACGGGGGATGGAAAACTCTGGTTCGCTGCATCCGATGTCCTGCAAATGGTCGACCCTCGGCATATACACAGAAACCTCGTTCCACCTCCGGTTCACGTAGAAGAGGTAATTGCCGATCACAAGGATTACGGATCTGCTGATGGAATGCGTTTGCCAGCCTTGACCCGCGACTTGGAGATTGACTATACGGCTCTCAGCTTCGCAGCCCCCCAAAAGGTACTGTTTCGTTACATGCTTGACGGTCGCGACGCAGGCTGGCAGGAACCTGGGCCCCGTCGCCGGGCGTTTTACAACGATCTGCGCCCAGGCCACTACCGTTTCCGGGTTGTCGCATGTAATAACGATGGCGTCTGGAACGATGCCGGCGCATCCCTGGACTTTACTATCGCTCCAGCGTACTGGCAGACCAACTGGTTCCGCGCGCTATGCCTAGCGGCGTTCCTGGCGATGCTGTGGACCGCTTATCAGCTTCGAATCAATGCTTTGAAACGGCGCCAGACTTTATTGGAGCGGAATCAAGGACTGTTAGAGGAAAACCAAGCTTTGTTAGAACGACACCAGGTCGAGATCCGCGCTCTGAATGAACAGTTGATCAAAGGGCAGGAGGCCGAGCGTATGCGCATCTCCGGAGAGTTGCACGATGGTGTTCTCCAGCAGATCACTTCCCTTACGTTAAGGCTAGGCAAGGTAAAACGTCAGGTGCCGCCCGATTCGGAAGCCAACGCAACGGTCGGTGGCGTACAGCAACAACTCATCAAGATCGGAACCGACATCCGTCATTTATCGCATGAGCTTCATCCTGCACTACTGCAGGAAGCGGGCCTGCCGGCGGCCCTGTCGGCATATTGCGAGGAGTTCAGCAAGGTGCGTGGACTGCCGGTGACGTGTGAGATGGATAACAGTGTGGAGGAGTTGTCGCCTGGGGCTGCACTGTGTCTCTACCGTATCGCGCAAGAAGCACTGGGCAATGCGGCCAAGTATTCGGAGGCAAAGAAGGTTGAGGTTCGGCTTACGCGTTCCAATGGCCGCGTGTGTCTTTCTGTCTCCGATGACGGTGTTGGTTGCGACCCGAAACAGATTGGCAAGGCTAGGGGGCTGGGTGTGATCAACATGCGAGAGCGCGTATATCAGCTGCATGGGACGTTTGAGTTCGATAGCGCACCAGGGCGAGGGGCTAGCGTGAAAGTGGAAATTCCTTTTCGACCCGGCTCGCAAGTTTAGTAAGCGCCTATAGATTGTCGTATGGGACCGCCGTCCTGGCCCACCGTCAACTTCGACCTCCCGGCAACTCTTCCCAAGTCCCTTTACTTGCATGTAGGCTGTGGCAGAATCACCAGAGCGAAAAGAGTCAACTCGTCTTTGAGCGGCAGTGGGGTTCGCAGTCCAACGATTGATACGTGCTTCCGTTTGACCTGCTCCCCAGGAATTAGTCCATTGAAAATGTGACTTCTCCATTTACTGACCCGCCCCGGGAAACTATGCCGCAGGAGGTTGGAAATTTCTGCCTGCTGACCCGCCCCGGGAAACTATGCCGCAGGAGGTTGGAAATTTCTGCCTGCTGACCCGCCCCGGGAAACTATGCCGCAGGAGGTTGGAAATTTCTGCCTGTGACCCGCCCCGGGAAACTATGCCGCAGGAGGTTGGAAATTTCTGCCTGCGTAGTTCGGCTAGTGCCGGATTTACCGGCTGTTTCGAGCTAATGTAACTCAAGTGATGGTCTCCAGCAACAGACCCGCAGACGAATTGTTTTTCGTATGGATCGTAGTCGTAGTCGGGCGGTGGGAATGTGGGAAACGCGAAGCGTTTTCCAAGCGGACGCAGTCCGCGTCATTTCCACCGCTGGTCGTCGCCGCAAACTCTGCCGGCGTTCGATCCGCCAAGGACGAGTGGGGCCGATGGTAGTTGTAGTCCTGACGCCACAACGCCAACTTGTGGCGAGCGTCGGCCACGCTGAAGAAGGCCTCCACGTTCAAGCACTCGTCACGCAGTCGGCCGTTGAAGCTCTCGATGTAGCCATTCTCGACCGGTCGTCCTGGCCGGATGAAGTCCAAGTACACCGCATTCTGATACGCCCACAGATCTACGGCCTTGCTGGCGAACTCGGTCCCGTTATCTACCGTGATCGATTGCGGCGCACCGCGATCGGCAATAATCTCGTCCAACACAGCTGCGACTTTCTCCCCACTTAAGGAAACATCCGTGAACAATGCCAAGCACTCTCGCGTGAACTGGTCCACTACCGTCAGTACCCGAATCCAGCGGCCGTCGGCCAGCCGCTGGGCAACGAAATCCATGCTCCACTTCTGATTGCGTCGTATGGCTGATCCTTGAGGTATCCGCTGTCGCTGTGCCCGTTCTTTGCGCTTGCTGGTCCGCACAATCAGTCCTTCTTCGCTGTACAGTCGGTAGATGCGTTTAGCATTCACTGCCCAGCCCTCCCGCTTCAACAGCACGGTCAAGCGCCGGTACCCATAGCGCACACGACTGGCGGCCAGCTCGCGCAGCCGCACTCGCAGGCCCTCCTGCGGATCACGATGATGCTGGTAGCGCAGCGTCATCCGGGGAATCGCAATCAGCCTCGCCGCGTGACGTTCACTGAGTCCGTGGACGGCCTGCGCCCACTTCGCCAGTGCCCGCCGCTGCCGAGGCCTTACAGCTTTTTTGCGACGATCTCCTGCAGAATGTGGCGGTCCAGAGAAAGATCCGCCACCAGCCGTTTCAGCTTCCCATTCTCGTCTCGTAGCTGCCGTAACTCGCGCAGCTCGCTCAGCCCCAGGCCGGCATACTTCTTTTTCCACAAATAGAACGACTGCTGGCTGATGCCATGCTTGCGGCAAATCTCCACCACCGTGGTTCCCGACTCGGCCTCCCGTAGTACCCGCAAAATCTCCTCCTCCGTGTGCCCCCGCTTTGCCATTCCTGCTTCTCCTCTCCCGCTTCCAGAGAACCACGACAGGCTGCCATCTCTCAACTTCAAGCTGGCTTAGTTTTCGGGTTTTGGGTCACGTTTCTTCTTCATTCCCGGACGTAAAGGAGAAGGTGCATGGCGGTCTTGAGATTTGGTATTTCGGAGAAACAGAGATGTGTTCTCGCAATTACTGCGCTGGCGGTCTCTCTCGTCTTACCCTGCATTCTGCCCCCGCATTCTGCAAGGCCAGGTAACAATCTCAACCGGCAATATCAACCGTACTGTCGTTGACCCCAGCGGGGCCGCTGTATCCGACGCGAAGATCACCATCACACATATCGGCAGTAAGCGTCTGAGCAAAACACCTTTTCGAAGCGGAGGGACGGTCGAAGAAGTCGGTTCAAGTCTGGTTTGGCAAATTTTCCGTGGGTTTGGGAGGGCTCCCTTGAGCCTTAGGATTGCAGCTCATCTTAAGATTGACGCGCTTGCCGTACCATCTCGATGAACACCTCTCTGGTCTCTGCCGCCTCGCACACTTCCCGCGAGAACGCGACCCGTGTTCCCTTCACGCCATCCTGGGTTTTAAGGCGTAGGTGGAAGCCGAGGCGGTCGACCGAGGTCATCTCGGCCCCCTGGGCGTCAATGCCGGCAAAGCGTTTGGCGAGCAGGATGAGGGTATCCTTATGGTCGGCGTTCATGTGCTGTATGATGCCGCTCTTGTGCTCTACCAGCGGATCGGGCTGTGCCTGGGAGTAATCTGACGCCGTTACCCATCCCATGACTCCGAAGCCGCCCACGTAATAAACGTCCAATACTTCCATTCGGTAAAAGAAGAAGTCGTCGAAATCGACCCAGTACTTGCTGTCCGGGTAACGCGTCAGGTAAACGGTACGTGCTGTAGCCAGCTCTGGCACCGGAACTCTGTTTACCATTCCTATTAGCGTCACCCTGGAGGCACCGAGAGGGTCGCCGCTGGCGTCAGGCTCCGTCACAAACAGGCTGGCGCGTGGGTCCGCTTCCAGATTCTGCGTATGCATGGCCATAGTGCTGATGAGGAAAAGTGGACGCCCATGGCCATCAAGCGCATAAGGCATCAGGGATCCAAAAGGAAATCCCGGCTGTTTGCGCGACAGGGTCGAGAGACTGCCAATTCGGCCCAAGTGCAGCAACGTACGCGCTCGCTCGGCGAACGAAGGCTCGGGAATAGAAGGCTGACTGCTCGTACCGCCACCAGCGTGTTTGCCGACGGATGAGGAAGGCATCGTTGATCACTCTCCCAGCTTTTCAGCAGACTATGTCGATCCCCCAGCACCGGACTCTCGAATGGTCAGGGGATGGAAGGCGAGAGCAAGACGAGCCTCCGGGCAGCGCTGTCAATCCCTGGACTACGCCCTCTCCTTTTTCCGCGCAGCCCAGCGCGCCTTCATCAGGGCCGACAACTTCTTCCTGGCGGCAGCGCTCATTGCGGGACGGGCTTTTGTCTTCTTGGGAGCAGACTTCCCCTTCCACTTTGCCCATCGCTGTTTCATAGCCGCCGAGATTCGCTTGCGGGCTGCAGGGCTCATCGTGCGCCGTCTCTGGCGTGTTGCCGGTGCAGTTTGTGACTTCGGGGGACGCCCGCGGCGAGGAGCGAATGGGACAGCGAGTCCTTCGAGTGCAGAGATGGCGTGATCCATGCGAGCGCGTTCTGACCTAAGTTCTACCAATATTCTGTCTAGATCCACGAGAATCCTTTCAGGAAAAACAACTGTTGGACAGTGTAGCGCAAGGGATGGCTAGAGGTAGAACGGCAGAGTGGGCGAGTAGGAATATCTACAATCGCTAGCTGATTGCGGGTCAGGAGGCGGTTCTGCTAGCTGCCTCCAGAGTAAAGAACGATGCTGGTCATCTTGACTTGGAGGACTCGACCACGACAGAGCTCGCTGAGATTATGGGGTTCCGCGAGGAAAATAGAGTTCGGCGGCGCCGCCCGGTTATCAGACTGCCAGCACCCGGCAAGGCTGTCGAAGGTCAGGAACACTGGGTTGTAGCTGTGGGCCAGCACCGAAGGAACCAGTCCATCGCACCGGTTTGGACTGCAATAAAATGGAACCTGATCTTCCTCGCTAATCCAGGATTACACCCGTTGTCGTCTCATCCCGATATGCAATGCGTTGTCTGAATGACGGCGAGAAAGCATTCTGCGTTACATCAAAAGCGTACGATACTGGCTCTGCGAGAAAGGCCGGCGGATGAACACTACTTTGCGTGTTAAGACAATTCTGTTTGCCACGGACTTTCTGGAGAGTTCGAGGCTGGCATTGGATTTCGCTGTCCGGTTCGCCAAGCACTACCAAGCAAAACTGCTGATCGTGCACGTCTTCCATATGTCGCAAGCTGCAACCGAGGCCGAAGCCCTGGATGGTCCGAGCATTTCCCGCCTGAGTTGCGAAGCCCGCCTGGAGGCCTTCGCTGTCGGCGTGCGCAGACTCGGGATCGAAGTGGAATGCCTTTTGATCGAAGGCTGGATGCCGGGGGCGTTACTCGACAAAGCCCAGGACATCAGGCCCGATCTTCTGGTGCTGGGAACCCACGGTGTGTATCGCGGCCTTGGACACATGCTGATCGGCTCCAACGCCGAAGAAATGCTCTTATCTGCTCGATGTCCTACCCTCACCGTCGGGCGTCACGTGCCGGCGGGCATCGGCCCCGACAGTTCGCCCGACTATATTCTTTACGTCACTGACTTCACACCTGAATCGGCTGCAGCCGCCCCTTACGCGGTGGCTCTAAGCCACGACTTCCATGCCGGACTTCAGGTCTGCCATTTTCTTCCCTTAGAATCGGATGCGAAGCCGGAGTTCCAACACGGTCTTGCGGAACAGTATTGCGACGCCGTGCGACACAGGCTGCCTGGCGCGGAGAGCTCGTGGTGCATACCCGGAGCCCAACCGGAGCACGGAGCGACGGCGGACGAGATATTAAAGCGCACCAGAACCGATACTGCTGGCCTGATTGTGCTTGGCGTACACGCCGAGTCACAATTCGCTCGACATCTTCATGCCACCTTCGCTTATCAACTCATCGCAACCGCCGCGTGCCCGGTGCTGACCATCCGTGGTTGAAAGTTGAAACTAAGTATCAGCGGGGCGCCCGACTTTTCAAGTCGAAATTCTTTACGGTGGGATTTGCACCTACAGCACATGCACACTAAGACCCCAACTCCGCTGTGCCTATGGCGGTCTACAGCCAGAGTTAAGAAGTCCCATCACACCAGTTCGTGGGAGGCATTTCGGGACGAGCTCATGAATGAGAAAGCTCAACCATGAACCAGCGAGCGGCGTTCTAGCAGTTGGCGCGAAAGCAGATCGAGCTCGTCCACAGCGGCGCCGTAGCACAACTGCCCTAAATTCCTGCACCTATGTAATGAAACCCCCTTTGTAAGGGGGTTTCGTTACATTTTATGCTCGACCCAACAAAGCGATTCCGGTATACTTTTCATCAAAACCCCCTCTTACGGGGGGGTTCATTACAGGGAATGCCATGAACCCCTTGACGCGGTCATTGTCGACGCAGGAAAGCAAGGTCGTGCTGGCCCTCACCGAACGGGGCCGGCGCGAGGCAACGCGGGCGGATATCCTCAATCTGCTGGGCGGAAGCGCCAAGGCTGCCGACCATGTGATCGAATCCCTGCGCCGCAAGGGCTGGATCCAACGGGCAACCTGGGGCAAGTATCTTCTTATACCGGCGGAGCAAGGGCCGGACGCGTTAGGCGATAGCAATCTTCTGGCGTTGGCCAGCCGCGTCGCCGATCCTTATTACATCGGCTTCAGCACTGCGGCCTCCCACTACGGTCTGACGACACAGCACCGCAACGTGATCTACGTCGTAACGCCGGTGCGGCTGCGCGCCCGCGAAGTAGGAGAGGCGCGCGTGCGGATCGTTAATCCATCCTCGGACAAGTTTTTCGGCTTCGAGCCCGTCGATGTGCTCGGCTACAAGGTGATGATCTCCGACCGGGAGAAGACCGCTATCGACTGCGTCGATCGCCCGGCGCTCGCCGGCGGGGTGGGCGAAGCCGCCATGATCCTCGCGACCGCCAGCCGCCGGTTCGACTGGACCAAGGCGGCCAATTATCTCCAACGGATTGAGTCCGGCGCGCTCGTGCGGCGCTTTGGCTGGCTCGCCGATCACGTAGCTGCCGACATGCCGGCCGAGATACACGAGCGCCTGATCGGCATGACCGGCGGCGGCAGCACGAGAGCCCGGTTAGGCCCCCTGCATTATCACAAGGTGCAGGACGCTATTGGCTATGACAAGACCTGGCGTCTGTTCGTCAACGTATCGCGCGAAGAGCTGAACGGCAGCGCCGGGCTCGGCCGGCGCAAAACCGTAAGGAAGGACAGGTAGGAATGCTGACGCAGGCACAGGTGCAGCGTTACTCCAATGAATCGGGGCTGCGCGACATCATGATCGCGGAGAAGGAAGCGGTACTGACATTTCTTCTTCAGCTTCTCTCGGAGCGCGGCATTCTGGACAGGCTCGCCTTCAAGGGCGGCACGTGCCTGCGGAAAATGTTCATCGGCGCGCAGGGCCGGTTTTCAACTGATCTGGACTTCACCGGAACCGAAGATCACGATCACGAGGACGTGATCCTCGATATGATGGCGGCATTCGAGCAGCCCTATCACGGAATCCAGTTTGCCATTCCGGACGAGGGCTATTACGAAACGCAGGACGGCCTGTCCTGGGGCGTCAATCCGACATACTCGCATGGTTGGAATCAGGGTGGCAGCGAAATCAGGCTGCAGATCAGCCGTCGCGAAACACCGACGCTGCCGACGGAGCGGCTGGCGCAGATAGAGCAGAGTTATTTTAGGTTCCTGCCGTTCGCGCCTGCTGAAATCGTGTGTCTTGCGCTTGCCGAAATCCTTGCCGAGAAAATCCGCGCCTGCTATCAGCGGAACAAGGCGCGGGACATCTACGACCTCGGAACACTAGCGACGCGCCCGCTCGATCAGGCCCGCATCCGCCGCCTTGTCGTGCTCAAGCTCTGGCAGGCGCGAGATACGTTCGAGCCGGCGCTCCTGACCCAGAAATTCGAGGATGGCCGGGACTTTGATTGGGACGATCTTCGCCAGCTCCTCAACCGCGCGGTGAACATTGATCGCGAGAGAATCACGCGCGATTGCGTTAGGGGATTCGGATTTCTCGCTGACCTGACGGACGATGAGCGGGCGCTTGCCCGCTGTCAGTATCAGCGGGAGCAGGATGTAGCGGAAAGACTGCGCGCCACACTGTGAAAGCACCGCAGCGGGACTGACGACTCGGATTCGTCGGCACCCTGGGGACGAGGAAGGAGCATACCGGTGAGCTGCCGAAAGATCGAACTGAAAGAGGTGCCGGAACAAAATCGGACACGATACGGGACCGTGTCATCGCGGAGGCTGAAAAAGCTTGGTCGTCAGCAAAGACTAATTTGGACGGCGTGATCGGTTGGTAAGAAATGCGGGCGCTATCGGAATCGGTACAAGCTGCCCGGTTGCCAGATTACAGAACCCGCCTTGATAAGACAACGACCCACGGCGCAGGAACTGCGTCAGCATCCCCAGGGCTTGATAGGCAAGGTTTTGGTTTATGAAAGGCTCCTGCCGCGTTAGCGCTTCGATCGCGCTACAGGACGGCTGATCGTCGTGTTTCGTGTCTTGTTCGAGGATCTCTGGGTATAAATCGGCTACCGTTGGCAGCCGAAGCTTCCGTTTTCTGTTGGCTGGATTGTGCGGCTGGCCAAGGACGAATTGTCCGCTGGCCGCGTTGTTCCCAAGGTCAAGCCAGTACAATACCCTCGAGTTCGATACCCATTTGTGGATCGCGCGACGCGCTTTGCGGGTGTCGACGCAACCGATTACGAAATCGATTTCTGTGCTCTTGAGCCGCTGAATTGTCGTTTGCATCCCTTGCCAGTTGAGCCCCCAGAAGAGATTCATCCGATGCGCCAGCACAATCGCTTTCGGCAGGCCAATCTCAGTCCGGCAGAACGGCTGTCTAGCGCAATTAGCTTCACTGACGGTGTCGGGATCGATGAGGGTCACGGCGAGACCTCCTGGATGACCGAAGGCGAGCAATGCCTGGTGAAGGTATGGCAGGCCGGAGACGATGGCGCTGCCGTTACCTCCACAGCCAACCACCAAAATGCGGATTGTCCGCTCAAACAGCTGTGGGCTGGGAGTGTGGATCATCTTTGTGCAGCCTCCAGCTTTCTCAGGTATTCGTGTAATTGCTCTTGCTGCACAAAGGTGGCCTGGGGAAACGTCTTCTTTCCCGCGAGGCTCTTCCACAGGACCGTGGTTCCTCCCTTGCGTCTGGTTAAACGGCCAGCACCGCCCGGATGGGTAAATTCGCTTTGGAAAAATGCTTGCTCCCAGTCGCTCATTGACGCGATTGTTAACGACTTCGGAGTGCGCATTGTGCCTGCACAAACCGCCCCATTGCTGTCGATGTTCCAGTACGGAGCCGCCGCCAACTCTGAGTCCCGTTCCGGTCTTCGGTTTTCGGGAAGCGCTCTAACGTAGAGCACTGTGTCGCGCACGACAAATAACAGTGCAGGGTGCGGGAATAGCTTGCCAGAGACATCAGCGAGCTCAGAGCCAGCCCGGAAGAACATGGGGCGCATGGCTGCCGGCGTCCACCAGGCGATGAGCTCTGGGGTTCGAGCGACAACATTGTTGGGCAAGTATTCCACGCGACAACTCGTGCCTAGTTGGCTGGCCAATTCGCGCAACGCCGCTGTACTGAGTAACTGTCCGGCACCCAGAAGTGGCGCTCCGTTACCATCCCGTTGTGCAACGTCATGAACCGTCGCCATGGAGCGATTGCCGTGGTCGTTTCGGTAAAGGAGGACGGCTTGGAAAAGCTTTAACTCAAGTTCGCTTCCGACATTGATGCTGAACTGCATGCGGTTTTCTCCTGGTCCTCAATGAGTTTACTTACCTCCACCGTCAGGACTAGCAACCTCATCAGCGTCTCGACAATTGCAAGGGCCTGACGCACGCTGGCGGGATCGTGCGGTCGAAGAGGGATGATCAGGTTGGGTTCCGGCGTCTCCTGCCCCCACTGCTCGCATTCGTCATCGAAACACGCCATGACAGCGTCGCCGGGACGGAAGTAAAGCAGGATGGAAGGCAAAGGAAAGTCGAGCGAATGGTAGCTGCGCTGGTATTCAAGCCATTCCTCGTCCACTCTGGCGCGCTCCGTGGACTCTGAGACGCCGCGCAATTCGATGGTCTTGTCGTAAAGCTTCTTCAGCCATCCCTCGGTGGGTATCGGATACGCATCCAGTGTTAGTTCGGATTCTGGCTGTGTTCGCGCTCTCAGGCACTCCGGCAAGTCTTGGTCGAGCTTCGGGATCTCATACGAATCGGGATCGTCTTCCCCTTCTGCCCACTCGACCATCTGGTCAATCCGATAGCGGGCGTCGCGGTCGTCGTACACCCGCATCCAGCGATACAAAGCACGGCGCAGAGTGTCATAGAAGGCAACTCCCATACCGGGTTGGAAGGCTTCGAATGCTTGGATTGGCGCTGCAAGGGCCAAAGGAAACGAAGAGCCGGTATTAAGGATGAAGAAGAGTTGTCCTCCAGAATCGGCGCCGGGCGCGGAATAGTTGGTGTCCGCGATGGATTCGCTGAGCGTGAGACATAGCTCAAAGTGTTCAGCGACTGTTTCTTGGCCCCAGCTGCGGAGGAAATGGCGCAACACCCGATCCACGAAGGCCGATGGGCCTCTCTCTGCCGCGATCCAGTCGGCCTCACTCGCGATATCGAGTTCGACAAGGCTAAGAGCCAATGCCGCCAGATCGGAGCAGCCGAAAGAAATTCGGCTTCCGGCCTGCTCCTTTTGCAGCATCGGAATTGCCATCAAGGCGGGACGATTGGCCAGACTCCCGACTGCGGAAACACGGGATCTCCTCTTCCCTGCAGCGAGAGAGCCCGTGCGAGAGCGTTGCTTGCATCTTGCGCGTTTCTGCATTTCACCCATTCCTGCATAAGTTTGGCGAGGTGACTTCCACTCGCCCGGTTCCCGTCGGCATTGCAGATTTCCCGTAGTAGCGCTTCGCGGTCGATGCTGTTCATTGCACTCAGCCTTTCGATCCAATCGCACGTTCAAAGCTGTAGCGTAGGCGGTCACCGATTGTTTCGGGACCGGTGATGGCGGCATTGGTCAGCTCGGGAAACTGGTGGGCATAAAAGGAGCGCACTTCTTCGATCGAGAATCTGGGATTCGGATCGGCTAAGACCGCTCCGTGGTACACAAAATCTCGTTCGACAGCCTGGATTTTCATGCGGTGTTTCCTCCGTCCTGTTGCTGCTGCTGCTGTTCTTGTTGAATAACTGATGTGCCGACCCCATCCGACTGCGCAAACAGTGACGGTTCTGGCTTGGGCTCTGGAGTCACTGTTTTTGCCGGAGCCGATGGAACCGCAGCGGTGGTCGTACCCGCTGGCTTTGAATTCTTCTTCCTAGCTTCTTCGCGAGCAGCCTTTGCAGCGGCGTCCATATCGGCCTTGGCGGAAGCGAGGGTGCTTTGCAGCTGCAGATGCGTTCCGACGTACTCAACCAACTGGCGAGGAAGCTCGCGGTCGAGCTCTTCCGCGGTGCCAGTGATTGCCAGCGGAGTCGTTACGGCTTGGTCGTCGGCATCTGATACCTTCTGCGGCAGGACTGTCGCCCTGAGGGTATCGCCCTCGACGATGGAAACGGTTAACAGCAGCCTGCGCTTACGGAGCAGGGGCATCAGCTCAGTGAACATGTTTTTTCTCCGTGTGAATTGGGAAAGACGTAAAGCGGTATGGAATTGCTGCCTACTGTGAGGCGAGTCGCGGTGTCTGACACTGGCCAGAGCAGATGCGTCGGCGAGAAACCGACCTGACCAGTAGGTGAGCATCTTCCGGGCCTGATTGGGGCTCTGCGCCCGGCAAAAGGGCCGAAGAAATGTTTGCCCAGTGGCGTTGACAGCGCCGAGGAAGAGGGCTTATTGTGGCCCGCATGGCTGCCCCTCGGGCACAACATTCGCCCACTCGTAGCCTGAACTCACGCGTTCCACGGCGGTCTGGGTAGAGGATCGGCTGACCGACAGTCAGCCGTCGAGGTATTCGTCTACACTGATCCCTAGCTTCGCCAAGGTGTCTGCCGACTTCCATGCACTGTTTATTCTGCAAAGTGGAGTCGACTGCATCGCGGAGTCAACAGCACATTATTCCTGAATCACTCAGGAAACGACATACAAAATGCGTGAAATGCACGGTGTAATCAGCCTGAACCCCTACACACTGGCGATTATGAAGCGGTACGCGCTCATCCTTGACAAATTCTATATAACGGACCTTGAAAAGGAACTTTCATGGCACCTGCCAGACGAGTTCGCTTCGAGCATCAACGCCGATCTCCAATTCCTTCAAGAGCGCGGCATAATAGCATGGCTTTCGCACAAATCGATACCGATGAATCAGACGCCCGAAATGGAAACGCATATGGGGCACTTTCGGACACTCACTGAGCAGTTCCTTAACGATATTCAGGCAGGGGCGGAGGACACACCTAGACCTTTCGAGCTACTGGATGTTGTAAATGACGTTATACTTCGGGGGCTATCGGCTAAGCTAAACGCGGATGGAGCGCAAGACACGGTCCCGATATGCAGGGCGGATTTGCCTTCCGGGGCTTCCTCAAACGCACCTACCAGCGTGCACACGGTAGTCAGGGTTGCCGTCAACAGTCTTCCGGTTCCTGACGATCAATGCGCCTGGCAGGACATTCTCGATTTCAGAACGGAACAGCGCGACAAATTATGGGCCTTCCGACGCTTTTTGCGGGGGCTGACGACCAAGGCCCAAACCGAATCCGAAATTCAGGACGACATCGAATGGACGCTGAACGAATATGCGCATTCGATGAAAGTTCACAACCTCAAAGCGTCGCAGAGCTTCGTCGATGTGTTTCTAATTGCTCCTCTAGAGATCATCGAGAATCTTGTGAAGTTCAATTGGAGCAAACTCGCGAACGGCTTGTTGTCGGTCAATAAGCGAAAAGTTGAACTCTTCGAAGCAGAAATGAAGGCGGCCGGCAGAGAATGCGCTTATGTTTTTGACGCGAAAAAGAAGTTCCGCAACAGCCCTTGATATACACGAGAAAGTGCTTGCACGATTCTTAGCGTGCTTTCAGGCTATGGTCCCCGACTTGACGCTTCAAACCGCAACCTGAAATATTGGAGTCCACTATGCCGGCAACTATTGTCGTGGGCGGGCAGTATGGATCAGAGGGGAAAGGCAAGGTGGTCGCCCTTCTGGCGAACCGCTCGAACTCCCCTTGGCTTGTTCGGTGCGGCGGACCAAATTCCGGTCACACTGTCACAATTCATGGCAACGATGTCATCCTCCGCCAGGTTCCGTGCTCCTCGGAACCTCACAGTGCCACATTCTGTATTTCGGCGGGATGCGCGATCGATGAAACAGTCCTTCTTCGCGAGTTGGACTTGCTCAACATTGATCGCCAACGGATCATCGTCGATCCTCGTGCAGTAATTGTCACCGAGGAGGATCGTGAAACCGAACGACGTGCCTTGAAGGATATTGCCAGCACGTGCTCCGGAACGGGAGCGGCATCGGTGCGAAGAATGTCTCGGGGTTTTGACGTAACTCTCGCGAAGTTCTCCGACCCAATATTGAATCGTTGCCGGGTCGAAACCGTCGCCCCCCTGCTTCATGATGTGCTTGATGAGGGGGGAGATGTCATCGTCGAGGGTACCCAAGGGTTTGCCTTGTCCCTCCTGCACGGACCCGACTATCCGTTTGTGACTTCGCGTGATACGACGGCTGCTGGATTTGCAATGGAAGTGGGACTTTCTCCGCGACTGATCAACGACATCATCATGGTGATTCGGACCTTCCCGATCCGAGTAGGTGGATCGAGTGGCCCCTTCGCCAGAGAAACCTCTTGGGAGCAGATCGCCGCCTCTTCGGGGGCGCCCAAGGTATTTCCCGAGTACACATCTGTCACAAAACGCTTACGCAGGGTTGCAGAATTTGATGTCGAAGCGGTGAAGCTTGCGTGTCAATATAACCGCCCTACAAGTCTGGCGGTGATGGGCCTCGATCGAATCGAATATGCCAATACCGGAGCAACACAGGCCAGCGGATTAACAGTGAAAGCCCGCGGATTCTTGGAAGACCTGCAGCTAGCCACGGCCGTTCCTGTTGAATTTGCAGGCACTGGATTCGGAACACTTGATGTAGTCACGCTTAGAACCAGAATTCGTCGCACCGAGCCTTGCCATGTCTGACATGGATTTGAAAAGGTTGCGGAAGCTACGAAGCCGCGCAGAGGTATTGCTGAATTCCCTTGTTTCCGACCTCACCCCCTTTCGACATAAACTCGAAGCCCACGGTTTCCGACGCAAGCCTGACTCGGACTCGATACAGGACGACGTAAATGTCACAACAACGTGTTCGTGCCTCATGTCCCTTGCCCTCCCGGACAAACTCGAGGAGTTTTATGGCCATGAAAGCCGCAAGATGGTCCGGAACATTTTCTATAAGGTGCTAAACGCTCCGTGGATGAGCTCTGGCCTGACGGAAAACAACGCTTTCACGACGACTCTCGTGATCCGGCTGCTGGGATTCCTCGTTGAGGCAGGAGCAATGCCCAGCAGCGACGCAGACTCAAGCATGAAGAAGCACTGGGAGCCTGAACTACGGTTCTCGAATTTCGAGGCTTTTGCACGCAAGCTCGTACAGCACAAGGACCTTTTCCCGACGTTTCTATTCGAACTATTTCCCTCCGATTTGCAAGAAAATCTGAGGTCATTTGTGGCTACTGGGATAAACCGCAATGAAACAGAGAAGCGAGTTGCGGCAGAGCTGAACAAGTTAATCAGAACGGCATCCTTTTACGACGCCCCTCGCTTCAAAGACGTGAAACTCAGCAAGGAGGCATCCGAAGAATGCAAAAAGACTTTAGATAGTTACCACCTTGCAGGTCTTAATCGAACTCTACTGCATCAGTATTTTGTTGAGGATATCGTCCCTTTAACGTCGAAATCCCTGAGCGACATTGCCCACGATATGACCTCGAACCTAAGTCGGTTCGGAATCAACGACTATCCACCTGCCGCGGCCGTCCTCTACTGGTTTGTCGACGGCGTCAGCCGAGCTCAGATTCACCTCGCCGAGGAGGAGTGGACACGACTTTGCGGTTTTGCCACTAACGAATTCACTCGGCAGAGATCGGTAGTCGTCGCGAAGCATGCTGCGATGATGGACCCGGTGGCAATGGCAATGGCGGCTTGTTTATGCTCACGATTGCGGAGCATTAGCCAAACTCTTCAACTTGGCACGACGAAGGATCATAGCAGCATATTGCCATCCATTGTGGAACTTGAGCGATCTGCGTCGGACTTGTTTTCTGAGCAAACAAGTAGTGGCATCTGGCCCAAATACTTCCCCCTTTTTCACTATCAAGACGCTGGCTCTAATTTCTGCTTCACTTTCGAACTGCTCGAAGCCATTTTGGTTGAGTTCGGAAAGAATCACAACCGTTTGCTCGCAGAGCCTTCGGTTGTCACAGGTCTTGAGCGAGCAATCGAATGGTGCGAGACCAACCGCTTGCGTTTTTCGGAGAAGGGTTCTGCTGGCAAGCTAGTGCCCTACGACGGTTGGAACTCTGGAGGCAACCTCGGCACCCTGCGTAAGGGACAGCCTGAATCTTGGGCTACCGCCGTCGTTCACATGTTTCTTTGGGAATTGATTGAAGTATTGTCACGATGTATTCAAAAGAGAATCTTAGGTTTCTATGGCGCCCGGAAAAGCACGAAGTGGAACGGACTGCGCAAACTACTGGACATCGATATATGGCTGGACGACAAGTCAACAAGCTTAGTCACCACACTGGAAGGGACGATTGTAAATACATTCCGCTCGTTTAAAGGAGAGCACAAATCCGAAGGGCTGAGGAAGCGACCAGCCAAGAAGGCGCCTTTGTCTGCTTTGCTTTTTGGACCACCCGGAACCTCCAAGACCGATGTTGCGAAAGCCATAGCCACTGAACTGGATTGGCCCTTGGTTGAGATAGATCCTTCTCATTTTCTTCAAGATGGCTTCCAGAATATTTACATCCAGGCGGAGAGAATATTCGAGGACGTTATGGATCTTTGTGGTGCGGTCGTCCTATTTGACGAGATGGATGCGCTTGTTCAGAAACGCGACTCTGAGACTGGAATTGACATAGAAAGCAGATTCCTGACGACGTACATGCTGCCGAAGCTAGCGAAACTTCATGATCGTGGCCAACTTGTTTTCTTAATGGCAACCAATTTTCAAGCCAATTTTGACGACGCTATCAAGAGAGCAGGTCGTTTCGATTTCCTGTTGTGCATGGGGCCACCAATGCTACAGGCGAAATGTAAGTCGATTCATGTGTTTTTTGACTCCACGCCGACCAAGGGAACCGAGCTCGCGGGCAAACAGATCATGAAATATGCCGCCTCAGATCCGTGGCTGGAAGATCAACTGAGCCTCTACACGTTTGGAGAGTTTCTCAGCTTTGTCCCGACTATCGGTTCAGTCAATAGCATCGGAAGCAACTTGAAGGATCGTGGCCAAAAGGCATTCAAGAAGTTGGTTGAGAAAAATACTCCAAACATTAGTTTGAAGCTGGATGACTTAAATGCCCTTAAGAAATTGTGTAACTGCGACCGACTTAGCGAGATCGACAAAGCGAGCTTCGATGAAGCCAAACTCAGAAAAAGGAAAATTGATCCCACCATCCCAGCGATCAAGTATATGTTGGACAGGAAGCAGACTAGACGGCAGTTTGCTCAACTACCCGCAAAGGCTCAGCATACCAAATAATGTGTCGTCCACTCGCCACCTCAGTTCTTCGAGCGATTCATTGTTCGGGATGATGCTGTCGGCTTCGTAGCGGATAGACGACGCGGTATGGTCAACGGGACTTCCAGATTTAATTCTCTCGCCTCCTAGCTTGGTCTTGGTCGCCAATCGGTGCTGAAGGACTGCATCGCTGGATTCCAAAAACCAGGTCACGACCAGCCTCTTCGAAAGAGTGCTAGAGTCTACATCACTCAAACCTCGAATTGAATCCACCACAATCGGCGCATCTAGCAATTTGATGGCTCGTGTGAGCTTCTTGCGTAGCGGGATTTGCCTATGAATATCCAGAATGACAGCCCCGAATTCGCGGAGATCCGTCTCCGAGATACTTTGTGGATCAATTAGCCTTTGGAACATGCGGTTTCCAGACGGAGCATTTGCGTCTTCGACTAACAGCTCACGAATAACATTGCGCGTACGTATCCACTCGAACCCATAGAAAACGCTGAGATAGCGAGCAACAACCGACTTTCCAGCTCCCGTCTTGCCGGCCAAACAGATCACGGGGTTATTGTCGAAAACCAGGGGGCAAACTTTTGGAACAATGAGTTGTGCCTCGCTTGGAATACCCATTGGCTCAAATAGCCCGACTTCGAAATAGCGCGCCACAATGGCTGAGGTGATCGCATCCATCTCATCGTGTGAATGTGTTTCGAGTCCGTCTCCACTTAACCCGAGGCGACGTAGACCTTCACGTAGCAGGGCGAGACTTTTTTGCTTACGCGGAATACAGAGAATGTCCTGAGCCGCGCCGGGGTAGGATTCAATCACGCGAGGCGCTCGCGGGAACGATTCGATGGCTTTACGGAGGCGAATCCCTCGCAACGTGAGATTCTCCATTGAGTCAATAAGCGACGGGTACGCGGGAATCCCGACGCTCGCTAGGTCATGTTCTGCCACACGCATGATCCCGGCCTTCGGGTCGATTGAATCGCCACCACCTGGCAGCCCTAGCGGAGAATCTATGCTGACGATCCTGGGCTTGTGCTTTCTGATGTAAGTCAGGATCTCTTCGTCAGAAAACAGTGAACATGTCTCCACTGAACACTCATTGAGGACCGCAATCCCCGTTGCCTTGTCCCCAGCAGTCAGATCGATTCCAATAACTCTTGATCCAGCGGGAATGTTCTGCGGTGGCTGTATGCGAGCCGTCAATATCCCTTTGTGGTTGTCGAGAGCCGCCCCGAACTGGAGTTCTTGTTGTACAAAGGTCGACGTGCTCCTCGTCAACTGTTTCCGTCGCGATCTGCTTTCAGCAATCCACTCCTTCAGCTCATGATGACGAAGCCTGTTTAATACAACAGGTGGGTCGAGTCGCTGCAGCGCGGCGGCGCCAAATCTAAGGTTGATGAGATGAGAACGAGCGTGCGCATCTGAGCCTATGGAAATTGCACAGCCGGCATTGACGGCTTTTCGGAGCAAATGCAAAGGCAGATCCAACCTCGACGGAAAGCAATTTAGTTCGACGGCAACGCGCCAAGAGGCACATTTTTCAAACACTTCGTCCCAATTCACGTCCGCCGGGGCCCGAAGATAGTCCGGAACTCCAGGCTTGCCGACAATAGCGGATGTTGGATGGGCGATTATGTCAATGTACCCGGATTCGATCGCCCGTACGAGCCGATCCGTGTTCGCACGAACGTCGTCGGTCCAATTGGAATGCACAGAGGCAACGACGAGATCGGCGGCCGCAAGCAGCGGGTTTGGAAGATCCAGAGAACCGTCTCTTAGAATATCAACCTCGATGCCGTGTAGAACTGGGCAGACCGGAGTTGCTAGAGTCAGCGCATTTGCCTGTCTCAGCCATAAGAGTGGGGTAAGACCGCCCTGCAGCTTGGCTGTCCTACTATGATCGGTCACTGCGAAGTACTTGAGCCCACTTGCAGCAATGGCTTTGGCCATTGTATTGACAGAGGCGCTTCCATCAGACCATGCCGTATGGAGGTGAAGATCTGATACAAGATTGCCTTGAAGATTGACCGCAAGTGGGTCTAGGGACTTTGCCAACGCCGAGATGCTCTTGCACGCGACCTCTCCTGGCTCTGCCTTTAGCGAAAAGCCCCATCCCATTTGGTGTTTAATTCGAGTTCCTGCTCCATTGTCCTGTGAGTCGCGCCGAAAGTGCTTTTCTCGCTTGAGTGCCTTACTGATAGCACCTGTAATCGAGTCCCAGACAGCATTTGCGCGAATAAGCAGAGGACCTGCCACGGGCTCAAACGGATCGGTGATTCCATCCAACTGCCACCCTAGATCCCGGTCATGAAACTCCTGTATCGTGTGCAGGAAGCGCAACAGGGGCGGTACGATATGCGCTGTTTGCCACGGCCCCACGTTGAGCCCATTGCAGAGCTCAAGAATCCGATCACGATTGGAAGCGAGGTTTGTCGGGTCCTGGCGGAACCAGTCGTCGGACAAAGAACGCAGCGAAAGGGTCGTAGCTATCTTGCTGGGACCCAACCCACGCACAGAGCGAAGACGCAGACAACGATCAAAACGTTCACTGCGATAAGTGCGAAGCTCAGGAATAGTCCCACTCCGCCCAACATTGGTGAGGTATTGCCGGATTCGCGATGAAGGGACGTAATCAAGATCTTCATCTCGAGCTGTTCCATCGAGCCAGCGATCAATTGTCGTCCCGTAACCGTCGAGGCTATAGCCCGCGCGCCAGAGCGAAAAAGTTCTATATTTGGGAATCTCCGTGCCCTTTGCGAGCGCATCCACTTCCAACAGAAAAGCTAGATCGTATAGAGGTTGAACGTATTCAAAGTCCCTGATCCGAAAATAGTCACCATTCGGCACGGCCGCGGCCATCAATTCGGCGTCGCTAAATAGAGAGGCTCCTTTCGAACGCTTTGTCTTGGCTCTGTTCACTTGCTATTGAGTTCTCCGTCCACGAACGACGCGAGCCGTTTGTAGAGCTCCGGATTCTTAACGAAATCCCAATCTTCCATTATTATTCGCAGCTTCTTGCCAGGGTAGCGGACAAAGTATTCTTCGTACGCCGCGTTGACCAAGCCATAGTATGCGGGATCGATTTCCAACTCGAAATCGCGTTTTCTAGTCCGTATCCGTTCAACCAAAAGATCTGTCGTTGCCGATAGGAAAATTATCAAAGCCGGAGGAGGAGTCTTCTCTATACACACGTCGTACAACTCGGTGAACAAGCGATTGAGGCGAGTGTCCTTGAGATTCAAGTGCGCGTAGAGGAGGTCTTTACCAAGGTGGAAGTCGGCGACGACTTCTGATTTTGAGGCAGTACCGGCTTGATTCTTTAGCTGATGAAAATGCAGTAAAAGAAACGCGAATTCAGTCTCGGTAGCGTTCCCGACTGGGTCATCGTAAAACGCGCGAAGAAAAGGATTGGTCTCGAAATCCTCCAGCAGCAGGGTGCTGTGTCGAAGGGCCGCGAGGCCCTTGGCAACCGTGGATTTACCAGCTCCGACGCATCCTTCAACCACGATCAGCATAAGCTCCCATTTGAGATCCCTGGTCGTAGGCCGGGGCTAGCTCTTTCCGGCGCCAGAGTTCTGTGCATCCCTTCCGGAGTCTCCCTTCGGGCAATGGGCGGCCATCTCCGCTACGCGGGGAATGATTCTCTAAAACCTAGACTCCTAAGAGTTTACTAGCATATCGTACAGTTCTTGCCATGACCTTTGGCGGCACCAGAAAAGCTCTTGGCATACTGTAAATCTAGGCAGTATCATACACGCAGTATGCCGCAGACTGAAAGGCTAACGGCTCGACAGAAGCAGGTCTTGACTTTCGTCGAGGATCGTCAGCAGCAAACGGGCTTTGCGCCCACGCTCCAAGAGACGGCGACGCACTTCGGCTTCAAGAGTCCGAATTCTGTGCGGCAGCATCTTCGCCTTATGGAGAAAAAGGGCTTCGTGCATCGTGTTCCTGGTCGCTCCCGCGCTCTGATAGTCGTGCGGAGCGATAGTCGAGGCGATCCTGATTTAGTCCGCGTGCCTTTGCTTGGCCGTATCCCAGCGGGGAATCCTGTTGTTGCGCACGAAGAAGCCGAAACACTCCTAACATTGCCGGCACACCTCTTTTGTGGAAGCCAACTCTTCGCCCTACGTGTGCACGGAGGGAGCATGAACGGTGCGGGCATTCTCAATGGCGACATCGCAGTTTTTGACGCAAAACCTGAAGTGAAAGATGGGGGCATTGCCGCCATTTTGATCGAAGACGAGGCAACACTCAAGCGAGTGTATCGTAGACCGGAAGGACTTCTGCTCAAGGCCGAGAATCCCGCATTTCGCGACATTAAAGTTGCTGCAAGTGACGCCGAGCGCGTACGAATAGCCGGTGTGTTGGTTGGCGTTGTGAGGAAGGTCTGAATCATGGCCGCCACTAACGCTACCGACAAGACCAATCGGCTGAACGAGCACGCCAGGGCATTAGGCTGTTCTGACCTTCTCCGCTTGGACGCTGAAGCGACACCTTCCCACTTGGAATACCTCGATTTATTGCCTGACAAACTCCATGCACCGGTGCGCCCAGACGCCGTCGCAGAGTTTCAAGGGAAGCCCTTGCTGTATTTAGTCGACAGTGTTGACGAAGAGGGCAAGTCAAAACCCCAGGCGCTGGAAATTCAGGATCTACAAGCTCTACTTGCGAACCGCGGCGAACATGCGTGCCTAGGTATAGTAAAGCCCGGTTCGTTGGAAATCTATCCCATCAATCTCGATCGGAAGACACTTTCGCGCGCGAAATTCCGCACTATCCATGTGGCGCGGCAAGGGGCAGCAACTTTTTTCCAGAGCCTGGCGATGGGGAAGCTTGACGTGCTGGGGAGGCCTGCGCAAGCAGACTACGTTTTTGAGACCATTCACAAGCTCTTGGCGGCGGCGTCAGAGGATCTTGCGGGAAGTAAGAACAAGGCTGGCCCGATGCATGGTCTTGATGTGCTCTCCACGACAGGCCGGGCATTGTTTTTTCGGTTCCTGATTGATCGCAGAATTCTTTTGCCTTCAGAGCTGGCCGAGATTTCTCCTAAAGCCGACGATTTGCGTGACGCCTTTTCAAACGCCGACAAAGCGGCCGCAACATCCTGTTGGCTCGATGACACATTCAACGGAGATCTCTTGCCACTCGTTCCACAACTAAATTCCAACGCCAGCACCAAACAACGCTTGCGTGCTTACCGTCGTTTTTATAGGGAAGCGGGCGAGGCTACTGGACAGCGGCTTTTCAGTCACCTCCAAGCGATTCTTCGCGGGTGGAAGAACGTCGGCGGGGCAACCTTTCAGCTCACCTTCAATATAGATTGGAATGACTTCGACTTTGCTCACATTCCAATCGGAGTGTTAAGTCAGGTTTATGAAACATTTAGCCGCCAGTGGGACGAGGTGCATGCAGAGGAAACGAGTGTACATTACACGCCGCGACACATCGCCAAGCTGTTAGTCGAAGAGGCTTTTGCTGGCATAAAGGACCCGGCGGAAGCTAGTGTGTTGGACCCAGCCTGCGGAGCTGGCGTATTTCTGGTACTCGCATTCCGGCAGCTCGTACGTAAGAGTTGGGAGAAGACTGGTGTTCGTCCGGACACGCGCTTAATCCAGCGAATCCTCTACAAACAGCTGCGGGGCTTTGAGGTGAGTGAGTCTGCGCTCCGACTTTCCGCGCTCGCACTTTACATTTCTGCTATTGAAGTAAATGGGACGACTCGGCCGCCGCGGAGCCTCAAGTTTCCACGTCCATTGCGAGACGAGGTCTTGTTCAATTTCGGCCAGCAGACCACGGACAAGAAACGTGGTTTTGTCCTTGGAAGTCTTGCCCCGAACCTGCCATCCTCATTCAACAATGGTTTTGACATCGTAGTGACGAATCCCCCGTGGACCCGACTGCGCGCGTCATCCGACAATGCCAAAGTCAAAGCGAAGGAAAAGGCGCGCGCATCCGAGATGAATTCGGAATTCACCGCACTCACACGTCGTGCGCTTACCGCTCGCGGACTTGAAGCAATTGCACAGAGTTACGAAAATCCCGACAACAATCCTGATTTGCCGTTTCTGTGGAGAGCTACTGAATGGTCGAAGCCAGATGGAATGATAGCGATGGCTCTTCCGGGTCGCATCATTCTGAAGCAGAGCGCGAGAGGTAAGGCCGCTCGCGACGCAATTATGTGCGGATTGGCGGTGACAGGAATTCTCAACGGGTCTGATTTGGAGAAGACTCCAGTTTGGCCCAACATGGATCTGCCTTTCTTGCTCCTGTTCGCCCGTAACTCCGTGCCGCAACCCGGACATCACTTCCACTTCGCCACGCCTGTCCGCGAAAACCACCTCAGCAGTCGCGGACAGTTCCGCCTGGATTATCAAGCTGCAGAGTTGGTCAGTGCAGAGGCGGTGGTTGCAAAGCCGTGGCTATTGAAGGCCCTCGCTGTGGGCACTGTGCTTGATGTGGAGGTAATCGACCGCCTCCCTCGCGGTTCGCTTGGCGATTTTTGGAAGACGCATGATTTGCGTTCAGGCGAAGGCTATAACTTGTCCCCACAACTGAAGCAGCGACCTGCCACTCTCTTGTTCAACTTGCCAGACTTCGAGGTTCCCGAGCAAGGGTTCTCTCTTGAGTTAGAAAAGTTGCCAACTTGGAGGGAAAGGCACAGAAGAACAACTGCTCACTCGCCACGCAGTGAACAGTTGTATGCGCCGCCGCTTGTCATTATTCCCCAAACTCCGCGCGAATCGAGAGAACAGCCCAAGGCATTCGTATCTCAGGCAAAAGCAATCGCGTTCTCCAAGAGCAATTATGGATTTTCAGCGGCGACATCGCCCGACGGGAAAGTCGTCGCGTCCGCTCTTTACCTGGCTGTTCACAGCACTGTGTACCAGCACTTCTGTCTGATGAGAAGCTCGCGTCAAGGAGCAAGCTTTCGAACGATTCTTAAGGAGGATTTGGAAACCTTTCCATTCCCCAACCCAGCTCAGCTCAGCGCTATCAAAAAGCGTGTCATGGTTGAGCTTGCCGAAGCGTTGGAAACGGACGCCACGAAACCCTGGGATAGAATCGACGATTTCATTTTCGATCTTTACGGTCTTGATGAACATGATGCGAGCGTTGTGAGCGATACGGTAGCTTATTCCGGTCCATATCGGTCAGTTCGTGAGCGTGCGGAGCATCCGGCCTCACCTGATGAGCTCGAAGTATTTCGCAAGTATCTCGAAGACATGCTTCAGCCTCTTTTCCAGGTCACCGATGAAAGAGCCGTTGTCTCGGTGCACCCTTTAAGCGCTGGACAATGGAATCCGCCATGGCGATTCGTGTCCGTCACGTTGGCAGGGGACCAACTACCCGACATCCAGACCTTGTTGGCGCGCTTAATGGTGGAGGCTAACAAGACCGGGGCTAGCCGGATCATTCTTCGTGTGCCCAACGGCGGGCTTGTTCTCGGAATACTCAACCAGCGTAGGTTTTGGACTCGAAGTCGAGCACGACTGTGCAGTTTACATATTGAACAAAATCACTTGGATGCTTTCCCTATTCCAGCGCCATGAGTGTTCCCGGATTTTTTACAGCGGTTCCGGACTACGGGCTGCCCCACCCCGAAGTGTCGCTTCGCCTCATTCTCACTGCACACCTAGCATTGGTGAAAGCATTTGAACTCCTCCGCTCGGTCCCACCTGCGGGATTCCTGCTCTCCACAGCAAAAGAAGATGACATCACCCGGCAACTTCATTGGATTATGGAGAACAGACTCCTCCGGAGCAAAGAAGTCGCCGGGTTCGACACTCGCCGAATCAAGAACGTCGTTAGGGCCCCGGAAGTCACCAATTATGACGGACAGCATCCCGCCAAGAAACCTGACTTGGTGCTCTTTCTGCTCAAACGTGAGTCTCTTTCCGTTCTTCGCTCTCATGATGGCATTTTCGCGGAGTGCAAGCCGGTTGACGACGCCCATCCGGTAGGCACCCACTACTGCGATGGTGGCATTAAGCGTTTCATCAATGGCGATTACGCCTGGGCTATGCAGGAAGGAATGCTCATCGCATATGCTCGTGGCGGACGCACGATAAGCAAGGATCTCACACCCGTGCTCACCTCCGGGAGTCGCTACACCGAACTGGGCTTTCCGAGTGCGCCCGCGGTTGTCAGTATTTCTCGCGCGTCGGAAAATAGTGAGGCCTTACACGCCACGCAGCATCAACGACTCTTCGCTTGGCCCGCCGGGCACGGCAATGCGTGCGCGATTCGTATTTTCCACTCCTGGCATAACTGCTCCTGAGATCTGCCTGCAAGTGAATGCGGCACTGACTGGATCGCGGAGCCGATGGTGCAGTCTCCAACTCGCCTTCAAGAAGACTCGTGTTTACTGCAGTGTCAACTCTGCAAACCCACAGGAATACGCAGTATTCCACGCGCGAACCCACGTATGGAATCCGACATACTCTTGGCACACGGTTTTGCCGCGGACGCTGATTTGAAGCCCTTTCGGAGGCTGGGACGACTGATCGGCCGTCAGTCCGTCAGTCGTCCATCCGCCTCGATCCTTTTTCTCGGTTGCACCACCAGTGTGTGGCTTGGATGTTCTGCGGATGGTCATCTCGCCAGGCTCCTCCCATCCCTTTCGGCTCCCTGTGGTCGGGAACCACATCGCTGTATTCGGCAAATTCCTCGTGGCAGATGGCGCATTTGCCGCCTTGCTCAGCAATTTTTTGGTTCAGCAGCTTGCGCATCTCGGCGGGGGAGCGAAGCTCTCGGTACCCTCTCGGGTGGTGTGGGTCTTCGATGCGCTGGATGCCAAGCCGCAGTCTCCGTTCCCTCTCGGCCTGCTCCCGGCCACAGCAGAATAGCGAACGATGAATCGGGCAAAACTCATTGCGACGTAGCCTCAATGCAAGCCTCCTGTGAAACGGTGCTGATAGTCCGCCAGTTCGGAAAGGGATTTCGAGAGGAATCCTTGAACGCCAGAATCAGATCGCGAACCTGACGTCGGCGCTCCAACAACTTGCTCAGTAGTACCTCGAGTTCTTCGGAAGCAGAGCCGTACCACTCTGGAGGAACCTCCTTTATGAGCGGCCAGAGGGAGGTATCCGAGAATCCCTCAATCCGGCTCAGCCACGGCTCGAAGCTGTCCCAGCCGGTGACGCCCTCATACACATCGTTTCGCCCGAACACCCCACGCAAAGGTGCATCGGGAAAGCTCCATTCACCGGCGTTGAAGCAATAGCCCTGGTCGATGAAGCTGGCCGTGAAATTGCGTTCACGCAGCCGTTTCCAGAACGCGACCTGCCGGCCATCGGCATTACTCGTCCACTTGTCGAACGCAAGAATCCCCGCGAACTCACGGCGATTACGCACTCGCCCTATGGCTGTTTCGGGCAAGTAGTCGTGTACGTCACCTTCGACAGGTGGGACGACAAACCGGGAGCCGAATGACATTCCGCCAGCAGCAACGATCCGTTTGCCACAGAGTTCAATGCAGAGATCCGGCGTGTGTTCGACCAGCCAGGGGTCTACATGAACAATTGCAGGCTCAGGAACAGACAGGCCGATTATCTGAGCCAGACGCGTCCCTAACCAGTCATTCGCTAGCACTCGCGGATGCTGCGGGTTATTTTGGAGCTTGACGACGTAGTAATTCCCGTCGGCGCACCGCATGAGATGGCTTTGGGCGCCTCCGCGCATTCGACGGATGTGCTGTACCGCTTGTATAGGCATGGCTGATCCATTTCGGCTGCACGGACTCGAGCAGCGTTTAGGTGAAGATTGGTGTTATCGGAGAGAAAGGAAGAAATCGTTGAAACAGGCCGAAAGGGGTCAGCCCTGAGGAGGGTTCGGAGAAAGCGGTAATTCAGCGGCCGACGAGTTGTACCTTAGACGTCGATCAGGTCGACTTTGTAAAGATCCAGCAACTCGTTCAGCAGTTTGCGATTGGCGGGATTCATCAGTGACCCACGATTGGTCACTTTGAAGGTAGAACGCGGACACTCGTAAATGGCATACGCGACCCGGCCAGGGTCGCGCCGTGAACGATACCGGATCCCGTCCGGCTTGACTGGGTGCTTCCTGAGAGCGGCAGACCATTGCTGGGCAATTTTGTATGATCCCGTCAGCAAGCGCGCATCCGCCCCAAGGTGGGACAGCCCCCCGCTTTCAGCGAGATCGATGAAGGTCACGGCTCTTGTTAGCTCTAACTCAGCGAGGTACCGGCCTTCCAAATAGGCGCCTGATACGGCTGGAGCGCCTGTCGTCTGGCCGCAGGACTCAATAAAACAGCAGTGCGGATCCTCTCCCGCGTACATCACGCCATATGACCCGGACGGGCAGTCGGGGGCATCAAATCGATTGTTTCCGGTTTTTCCGAAGAAGACTGCTTCGTGAACGCGGCGATGCAGTCGAAAGATGACCGCACCCTCCTTCAATACATAAAGGAGGGGCTGTCGTCGGCCGAGCTCCGCGTGAGGCGGCGGATGATCTCCCGGTCTGTCGCTCACGCTGCCCCTTGCTCCCCGTATCCTTCGGCTGCTCGGACGACATCTCCCGAATCGCCGGTGCGCAGAACCTCAATGGGTGTTTTCCCGTCCAGTCGATCATTGGGGCTTCCAAAAAATACCAGCTGCATCCAGGGATCGAGGCCGTTGAGCTGTTTGAGCGCTTCTTCCAGGCCTTTAACGGTCTTCCCCTCTTCGAACTGAAAACCGGGGTAGCTGTATCCCCGTTTGCCTTGCGTAAGGGCCAGGAGTTGGCCCGAAGCTCGTCTTTTGTCTACCGCTTGCCGGGTGATACCAAGCACTTCCGCAACCTGCTCAGAGGTAAGCGTTCCTCCACCTTGTTCAATCAGTTGCTGTTTTCGTTTAAGGCCTCTCAGCTTCGCGGCGGCGAGAGGATCGTCAGAAATCGACTGAACCACAGCGGGCGAGGCACTCAGGGCATCCACGATGACTTCATAGTCCGTGGGTGCGGCCGTCGCCTCGTCGATTTTCGTGGCGGGTAGATCCTCTTCGAGATTCCTGACCACTCGCAACACTCTGGAAACGAATGCTGGATGCTTTGTCTCGGCGGCCTGCCGCAACGCTGAATTGAGGAATCGATGCTCCTCTTTCGGGTCTCGTTCGATGTTGAGGCAGAGCCGTTCACCGTCGAATGCTGTGCTCACCAGAAAATTTTCGAGGTTTACAGAGAGCCGACGGTTTTTCACCCGAATCAGCGCACAGCCGTGCTTGAGCTCAATTCGGAAGTCGCTTGTCGGTTTCGACGAGAAGCACAAGCCCTTGGAGGATTTTGCAATCCGCGCGAAGCTGGCCGGAGGCCGATTGCCCTTCGAGACTTCACCTAACCACCTGTCAATGGCGGATTGAACCTCATCGAGGGTGTTCGGATGCACCGATACAGTAAGCATGTGAGCCTCCGGTTGACCAGTTAATTATCTCAAGTAATGATACACCTCGTCAACCATGGCCCGCGGAAGTAGAACACTGGGCGCCTTTCGTTCGGCATCAGCAATCGAGGAGTGTGCGGCTGGGGGCGCCCACACCGCGTCACCAAAAAATGCTTGATTGTGGAGATTTGGTTCGTGGCCAAAGTGGGTGAGCGCGAGCACCCCGGATATCGGAATCGCGGCCTGGCCAGCCATCTGGCTGTGCCTTTTCCTGCAGTCACATTGCGCTGCAGAGATTTATGATCTGCTCGACAGATCGTCTCAGTCGAGCGTCTCTTCCAGGCCCATGAGCTGAGAATACGCTTCGCGTTCTCGCCGGTGGCTTCGTGCCGTGTGGTCGTCCGGCATGTCGGCCGCAATGACAAATTCTTTTAGGAACTGGATGCGCTCACGGGGAGCGATGCGACCGCCCACCATGAAGATCAGGTAGTTCAGATTTTCCCTGCAGAAGCGCTCAAACTCGTCATCCTCGACGATATAGGCAATGGCACTGCCCCTATGCTCCTGCTGGATCTTTAATCTGCCCTCGATGCCCCACTGCTTTACCGTGCCGGGGCTGACCTTGAGGAGATTGGAGATGACGGAAACGGTGTAGATCATGCCGTTGCGTCCGCCGGCTCTGTGGTGATGATGATAGATCTTTAAGTAAATCGCGCGCGGAGTGGTCTTAAACCGCTTGGCGATTTCTCGAATACTGCTGGTCTCCGACAGCTCGATGATTCTGTTTACGTCCTCTTGACTCCAGACCCGGCGTGCATTCGGCCGGCGAAACCCAAATCGTTCCGCCAGCCTCCAGCAAGCCTTCTCTGGATACGTAGTGAGCGCCTGGAGCTGCTGTACCACCAGAGCGCCATCCTTCTTGGGTATTCTCGTTGACCTTACGATGCTTAATGCTTTCTCCGACCAGCAATAGTGCTGCCGGGGCGATCGTGAGCGAGAGTTGTCGACAAGCATGGGCCCGAAAACGAATCAGATTCGTCTCCTTTCTCTGAATTTGGGGGTTGCGATTCAGACGAGTTGGCGTTCCACCATGAAAGCAACAACTCTGTATAAATGGCAAGAAAAAAGTTGCCCAACGGCGTAGGGAGAACGCCTGAAAACAACTTGGAATCAAACCTGAATGCCGAGTCTTATCGCATTATCGGTACATAATATGGTCAGACTGTGGAAGGAAACGGCCGAGGGCAAACCAGTGACAGTTCGCCCTCTTTCGTTACGCGGCATTGAGCATCTGCCCGGCAACTTTGTTCAGTTCCAGCTTGCGTTCCGGGTCCTCGGTCTTGCCAGCAACCCATGAGATCGCATTTGACAGGCGCCACATGCTATTGCCGGCGGGCATGTTCAGCGTGTCCACCGAGTTGTAGGCTTCAATCACCGAATCCGCCTCGTTCTTCTGGAGTGCCTTTCGCAGCAATTCGCGGGCCTGAGCAGGATCGACCGGACGCTCACTGGCCTGACGAATGAAATCCATATGCTGCTGTAGTTGTTCGGCATTGAGTTGCCGCTGTATAACGTCCTTCAAAGCGCTGACTGTGGCCTGAGCGTCCAGATCATAGGTCCGCTCGGAGTACACCATCGACTCGTCCAGACGCTTGCCGAGATGGACTTGCCTCATCTCTTCTTGTGTGATGGCGAGGTTAGTGCACCAGATTCGCATCAGGTACGCGCGCACAGATAGCGCTCCATTGCCGAAGTCGGAGTTTTCCAGTGACAGACCATAAGCGACAACTTCACCCGGCACTGGCTCATACACCTCCGGCATGATGGCCTGGATCGCAATCTTGGTGTCTGTGACATACCCCTGGTACGGCAGCGCGCCCTTCTCTTGAACCGCCGTGGCGAAGGCTTCCACGACCGGACGCGAGTCGATGCGTCGGTAAGAATCGGATAGGAAGCCGCGCACCTCTTGCTGTAGCGATCGCAAGAGGTAGCGCTTCTTACTGAAGTGGCGATTGAAGACCGTCTGAAGGTTGTGAGCGAGTAGCTCTCTGCCCCAGGGTTCGGCAACGGACTGCAGGCTGTCGATGTACTTGACGGGCATTTCAGTCGCCTGCGCCATCTGGTAAACGGCATTTCGGTGCAGGGACTGTTCGACGGCCCCCTGCTCCCGATCGGGTACGGTCATGAGTATTTCGGGCAATGTGTCGGCCGCGCGGAACTGCAGCGCGTCGCCACGCACCAGCCTGTCCGTTGGCTGGTTGCGCATGACATGTTCGATAACGGTGGTCGCGCGTGAGCGGCCCCGCTCAATGAGGGCTTCCAATTTCGAGACGGCTTCGTTCTTCGACTCGATGGTCGCGAGCATGAAGTTTTTCTCCTCTAGGCGGAAATGTGTTGGTGTTCTGCGGCACGAGGGCAGCAGGCGACTGGTGTAGAGCCAGCTGCGGGATTGCAGGTGAAGTCTTTCGCGTGCCGACACAAACAGGGCGTAGTAAGCCCGTGATTCATGCGGCGTGAGCCCGTGCAGCGATGATGTTCGTTGCGCCTGCAGTGCGAGCACCATCGCTTGCGCGGATTTGGGGCAGTTCTGCCGATTTCGGCGAGGGTCAAGTTCTGAATGTTCATGGGAATGTGAGAGTGGTGTTTTGTTCCTAGAACAGGGACATCTGCACCGCAGGGTTAGGTGTTGGAAGGTGCGCCGCCTCCGTCGTATTCAGAAGTATGGGCGCAGGATCATCGGGCGTTACAACCGAAGGCGGGACTTCTTTCGATAGCTCTTGCTGTCCGGAAGTGTTGGGCAGGAGTTCGCCCACTCGGCGCCACAGCAGGTCGGCGGATTCTCCGATTCCTCTGTTCTGCACCAGCTCGCGGGCCATCGCGGTGAGCATGTCATCATCGCCATCGATGGCCTGCAAACCGTCCGAGGCAAACTTTCCTTCCATTGCAAGCGCGACGAGGAGCTTTCGGCCCATGAGGCGTAAACAAACTTCCTGCATCGTTCCCTGATAGGCGAAGAATTTCACCTCGACGGGATGCCTCTGGCCGATGCGCCAGGAACGTCGGCTGGCTTGACGTAAAGTGTGCAAGGAATAGCCGGTCTCGTGAAACAGGATGGTGGGAAACTCCAGAAGGTCCAAACCGGTTTCAACCAGCTTGGGATGACAGATTGCGACATCAATCCCGCGCTTCAATTGTTCGCGGTACCAGGCTTCGCGCTTATGTGTGGGGACGGTAGCCCTGAGCAAACCAACCCGAATGCCCTCCGTCCTCAGCAGTTTCTCCAGCCGCGCCGTGACGTCATACTTGTTGGTGTAGACGGCGAACAGCTGGCATATGCGCCCCCGAGCTAACTGGGCCTTGATTTCCTGAATGAGCGCGCGTTCCTTCGGATAAAGTTCCGCTTCATCCAGGTCCCTGGTTTCCGCAATGACGAAACTCTCGCGGTGCTGCGTCTCGGGGTTGTAGCGTGAACCGGTAAGCGTACCGAGGCCGTAAGGGTGATCCGGATACACCAGCAGCGCGTTGAGCATGGTGCTCAACACGCTGCGATTGCCGCGATTCTCTTGCAAAGTAGCCCTGATATCGTTCTCCAATTGCTCGTAGGCTTCTTGCAGAGGTCCCTTAAGGGCGACAGGGATAACCTCTTCCCTGTACGAAGGAAGGGCATCAGAGATGTCCTCCAATGACACGAAGGCGCACGTGTCCATCAGGTATTTACCGAATAGCAGCGGCGACGCGCCTGGTCTCCTTCGGATCGTTACTTCTGTTTTGTTCTTCTTGGAGCAGGCGTTGTCCTCGATCTTGGTACGCTCGATCGTCTCGATGACGCCAAACTGCTGGGTGAAGCGCTCTTTGCCGGCGGCGCCCCAGGTAAATCCGTCCCGCACCATGCGTTTTGCGTCCAATCGGAAAAGTGTGTTGTAAAGGTCGTCGGCATAGCCGCTCAGTAGAGTGCCGGTCAGGCCGGCGACCTTCTTCGCCACTCTTGCCAATACACCCAAAGCGTTACCTTGCGCTGTGTCGCCGGCAAGCTGGTGAACTTCGTCGGCAATAGCGTAGTCAAACCATTCATGCATATAGCGGCCCATGTAATCGGCTGGCGCCATACGCTGAATCTTCGTGCGGTCGGCCTGCCAGAGCGCCGAATAGTAGGCTGTACCTCCCTTGTCGTTCTCCACGAACTCGTGAAGCCGCTTGTTGTCGAAGTCGCGGACATCGAGGAACTCGTCATCGGTAGCGATAGGCTTATGGGTATCCGGATTGAGTACGATCCCCAAGTGTTTGCCCGAGCGGCCCTTCAAATAAGCGTGCTTCCAGAAATAGCCAAGTTTCGCCCGCTCGCGGCCCATGATGAAGATGGAGGTTTGCGGGCAAATCCTCCGCCATCCACTTGGCCCCAACTTGCGCAAATCGGGCAAAGTGGCGTGCAGGCCCTCGCGCACGATCTCGCCGCGGCGATGGCGAACTTCGTTGATTCCATGGGGATCCTTGGCGGCGCCTCCATTCCGCATATCGTCAACCAGGAAGACACGGACGCTAGGGAGAGTGAGAAAAATCTCGCGCGCCCATTTCTCGACCAAGTGTGGCGGCGCCATCACGATTGCTGAGAACGGTCGCCCCATTGCGTGAACCAGCATCATGCCAAGCGCGATCAGGGTCTTGCCGGCGCCGCATTCCGCGACCACGTGCGCGCTCCGGGCAATCTGCCAGCGCTTGGCGCCACCCATGATGGCAAGAGCCTGTGCGGGATAAGGCGTTCGCAGCATGTGCGAGAGGTGATTTGAGTGCGCCTCCTCGGGGCTGTGCAGTGGAGGGAAAGAAGCGAGTATTCTCGCCCCCAGCACGGTGGCGTGGAGACGCATGTAGTCATTGAGTGATGCCGGAATTGACATGGGAACTCCACTCGGAAGGTTTGGAATATGTCTTGGATTTGGAGCTGGATCGCAGATGGGGGAGGACTTACTTGCGGAGGATTAGCGATTCCCGGTGCCTGGCACTATAAAGAGGTCATGTTCGTGCCGGTTCCATCGAGAGCCTTGGTTTCGGTGATTATCGATTCGCGGGCGAGAAACTGAGACAACAAGCCGCCGAGGCAATCGGTCACGAGGGACAACCCCTCACCCATGTTTTCGATTGTCTCAGCGATCGGTTTGCGCCCTAATTGCCGCTCGCGCTTGGCATCCTCTGCTAGAGCAGAAACTGTTCGGGTCAGCAGTTCGCGAAGGCTGGCAACATATTCACTGCGCACCCGATGCCGGTAACGCCGGATTACCCCGTGCGAGCCTGACAAACATTCATTGATCGACCGAAGAGCGGCTTCCTGGTAAGGCTGCAAATGGTTCTCGTCTGGTTTCCAGGCTCGTAAAAGTTCGGCGTGGGCGCGCCGCAGCAACTCGCTGGTGACGGCCAGATGTGCGAGATTGTCGGATTGTCGGGCCAACATCAACTCAATGCTATTGCGTTCGATAGTGACGTAGCGGCACATGGGATCGCCCGCGCGCAATTCGGCGCGGAGCTGATCAAGATATCGGTTGCTCATTCACGACTCCAGGTTTCGGGTGGTGGCTAATTCCTTGTTGAAGGCGCAAGGCGGCGGTTACGGGTCAGCAAAGATATCGCCTAAGGTCAAATCGCCAGAAGGTAGCTTGGCCCCGCGTCTTGCTTCCGCTCATCGCGTACCGAGCGGTTCGCGGTGTCCGACGTTTATTGAGGGACAGCATCTCCCGTCTGCCAGTAAATCGGCCCGTTGTCGCTCGGGAACGCCAATTTGCCCTTTCTCAACCCATACTCAAGTAGCTTCAGCAGTTCCCGCCTAGTGGTCTTGACAGCAACGGGAGAATAGCCAAACCCGCTGAGCTTTTGGATCCGCTTGCGACGGTTCAATTCACCGAGGAACCAATCCGCCCACTGCGGTAATGCCGGCAGGCCAAAATGGAGAACCAGCGAGGACCAAATGAACCCGGACTCATCGCTAATAAGAAGAAGGCGATCCTGTTGCTCGTGACCAATCATCTCTTTCGATAATGCGACCAGATGCCTTAGTGGACGCTTCCGTCCGCCTGTGATGATAGAGCCGCGGAAGCATGCGGGCGCTTCGCCCAGCGAGACGATCTTCTCCACACCATCGGGATTGACAACCGTAAACGGATCATGGCTGGCAAACGCGGCAGCCAGCGCGCCGATCTCGGTATCGCCTCCGACGACAGAGATAAAGTGTGCTTTGCTCTCCTCTCCGATCCAGGCGCTCAGATGGACGCGGATGTGGGTCTGCGTTTTCTCTGAACGCCGCAGATAGACGAGTTCTCCGAAACGTTCATGCGCATTTTTCATCGCTTGGCGTTTCTCCTTCCTTGAGGACCACAACTCGGCCGGTCTCATAGGCAAGCGTCAACTCGTGGCTGAAGCGTTCCCGCCGCCGCACGATCTCGTACCCGTCCTCCTCTTCGTGATAAACATCAACGTGCTTTACCGAACGCCAGTGTGCGATGTGCCGATTCTCTCCTTCACCGAAAACGCCATTGAGCATTCCAGCCGTGCACAGCAACCCGACATGTCCACCATGCAAGGGGGTAACAGGCCGCCCTTCGATGCGCTCTTGCTTGCGAACCAGCAGACTACGGGCGTTTTCCATGGCGCCGGAGCGCGACAGTGCGTCCTCGATCGCATCGAGCGGCAGCCCTCTGTACTGCACAGGCACGGGCGTGGATTCCGGAATGATGTACCGTTCCGCTGTCTCGGAGCTTAACGGCGGCAACGCATCGTAGTGGTAAGCCATTCGCACAAGCTGGTCGGCGTGTCTGGTATCGCCGCGCTGATGTTCCTTCTTGCGGACGGCCAGGACGGCGAGTTGGCTGAAGCGGATTGACTCGGGATGGGTCAGACGGAACACAGAGATTCGCTCGAACTGGCTGGCGAGACGCTTAGCGCAATGCGACAGCGCTGTCACAGGAATGACGAAGATCAGCACCCCTACCGTCTTGAGCCACCCGTAGCAGTGATCGAGAAAGACAAGTTCCAAGCGCTGATTGCCGTGCTGGCCCATTTCAACGTCGTATGGTGGGTTGAGATACAGGAGAGAGCAGCTGCCTGCGGGCACATACGATTCGAACGTGCTGCCTTGGGTCGCTGCAATCCCGTGCGCGGCGGCGGCGGCCGCACGATCAGCGTCCAATTCGATACCGGTCAAGTACACCGGGAGATTTTGTGTGATTTCCAGGAGTGCCGTCCCATCGCCGACGCAAGGATCTATGCCAAGAAACGGGCTCGGGGCAAGCAGTAGCCGCCGCAGGTTACGTGCTTCTTCAGTGGGTAAGGGGTAATGCCCAAGTTGCAGGCGCCCCGCGTTGCGCATGGAGCAACTCCTTTCTGTGAGATTGAGTCGGGTTAACGAGCCGGCAGAAACAGACGATGGCAGGACGCGAAATTCTCTTGCGGATCTATCTGTTGATTTCTGTTATCGAAGTGCGAATGGCGTCAAACAATTCACCTGAACTTAGCGGCCCAATACGCGGCAGAAGCGCACGCACATTGGCACGCACTGGCCTGCTTAGCACTAAGACTTCTGAGGACTAATCGGAAGAGGAATATTGCAAGCACTCTCGGTCCGGGATGACTTCGCTGCCATTATGGTCAAAGGTGGTCTTCCAGCGCAATTCGTTTATGGTTTCTTCAGCCTTAAGTTCAACTTGTCTCGCTCTTCTCCCCATTTCCAATGCGCGTAGAAGAGGCTCAGAGCAGTCTTAGACACTGATGACTTTTCGATATCCCAGCCCAGAGCCACCAGAATGATGCGCTCCAGGTGCCACCGCAGATGTTCGCCGGCATAACTGAGAGCCAGCCAGTCAGCCTCCGAAAAAGCCTCGCCATGCACGATGGCGTTGCGGAGGTCGTATAGCCGTTGTCCTCGTCCTTTATCAACGAGCGGCCAAAGGTCGTCAAAAGCACCGGGGTGGGCCTTGGTGAACGTACGAAACAGCGTCCCTATGCGAGGGCGATTGCCGGTCAGCGGATGTTGGGTTGCGAATACAAGCGCCCCTTGAATCCCAGAGAACAATCTGGCGATGCTGGTTTCCAAGGTTTGATCGTTGTCCATGAGGGCGTAGATCGCTGAGTCGAGCAGTGCCTGATGTTTGGAGCTTGAGTAAACCTCGATCGCTCTCTGAAAAAAGTTCCGGTACTCCTCCCGGTTACGCCGAATGAGAGGGTCCTCCCGGTCGGTCCGTTTGCGAAATTTTCCGAAATTGAACTGCCAGAACCCACTCCACTCCTGCTTGGTTTCATGGCTCCAGTGAGCGCTGATCGTCCGTTCTCGCGAGGCGAACGACGCCAGGACGAGAAGAGCATCTACGTCTTTCTTGGCCGTGGCCGGATCTTTGTAGCCATCGACGGTGATCGAGTAGCCACTACGGATTATCTCCCGGCTCACGCCACGATGGCTGCATTTCATATACCGGCGGACAAACGCCTTCGCGCCGTCCGACAGCGTCAGGAAGACATCCGGCCTGGAAAAGCCATACTTCGCGGCCTCGGCGGCTTCCTCCTCGTCGTGATTGGCCAGGATTTGAAGGGCGAAGCACCGCCGCGCGACGAACCACGCCGGGTAGTGATCTCTGCGTGAATCCAATCGGGCGCCGGACAGATACCGTGTCTTGATTTCGAGACTTCCGACTTGGCCGGAAGTCTGAGACCAGTAGATGGCTTCCTTATGGGATATCTGGCTGGGTGGCTTTAGCCAGATGTCTTTCGCCAAGCGCGTCTCCACGACATCTTCGAGCCTGCAGAATGTGCCTTCAAACGAGAAGGGACCTTGAGAGGCTTGAAAGAGACGCTTCGCTTGTTCCACCGTGGGGAAAAAATAGATACGGGTCTTGCGGGTGTGAGGCGCGACGTTCTCGAATTGTGCCAACATTTCGGGATAGCGATCATGGATACTCCGCAGCTCGCCTCTTATAATCGGCCCTCGGCCGGCCGCTTCTTCAGGAATGGCGATATCGGGTCGTTGGGGTTTGGCAGATGCCGACTTCATAACCCACAGACTATCGTGGAGAAGAGGAAACCGTGAAATACTTATTGATCGCACCCAACCATGAAAGTAAAGTGAAAATCGGATTGGCGAAAGCCTCGCCGCTACGACTGATCCCCACGACCGACTTATAAAAACAGCCACGCAGAAGCTATTGCTGCCGATAAACGACATAGCATCCTTCCACTCCGAGTTTCCACTCCATGCGTTGTCCACACTCATATCAGTTGATGAAAAGGCGTCGGATGAGCGAAGACATGGTGATATCCTCAGAACCCTCAGGAGCCTGACTCCTCCCGAGTGACGGAATGCTCGGAAGTTGCCCACCTCCGGCGGCAGGATGCTTTTGCGGAATGCATACCGGCCGTGCACTATCCCGGCTAGAAGGTCTGCCTCAACGAGCTGTAACCTCTAGGCCGACTGTTGCCTTCTTGCTGGATGTCAAACTCGGTCGGGCAAGCACGGGAGACACACGAATAGCGTGAGTGTGTATCTCCCGCGTGTGTGTTCGGAGGGAGCAGCGGTTCAGGCTGCGCTAGGGTGGGAACCGTTGTTGGAGATGCCTTCGAGGCCCTGGACCAGGTGAATCAGAGTAGGCATGTCGCCGATTTCGTTGAGGGGAGGGGCCTGCAACTTGGATAGGAGAGCACCGACTTCTGCTTCCGGGATTCTATCCAGCACAGCCTCCATACGGCGCAGTCCACGTGTTGCGGACTCCAGCACGTCGAGGATTTTCTTCTTCTG
>Ga0335069_10001227_pt1 | contig 41440 bp, 10 predicted proteins | sample Lox_Sample_11_FD_206714 | JGI IMG/M metagenome (GOLD analysis project Ga0335069, IMG submission 206714) | Soil microbial communities from Loxahatchee National Wildlife Refuge, Florida, United States - Lox_Sample_1.1 | ecosystem: Environmental > Terrestrial > Soil > Wetlands | place: USA...
GAGGCGGCAATGGCGTCTGAGACCGTGCTGGTGACGGGCGGTGCGGGCCTGATCGGAGCGGCCCTGTGTCGTAGGGTCTGCCGGAACGGTCACCAGGTCGTCGCCCTCGACGATCTGTCCGTGGGAAACGCCGAGCGGCTCCCCGCGGCCGTCCGCCTCGTCCGCGGTGACGTGCGGGACGCCGGGCTGCTGCACCGGCTGCTGCTGGAGCTTCGCCCGCGACGAGTGTTCCACCTGGCTGCGCTGCACTTCATCCCGGAGTGCAACGCCCGTCCGGTCGACACCCTCGACATCAACGTCGGCGGCACGCGAAACCTGCTCGAGGGCTGCCAGCGGGTGCGCCCGCGCTCCGTGTTCGTGGCGTCGACTGCAGCCGTCTACCCCGTGGCGGGAAGCCCCTTCAGCGAGGAGACCCCGGTGGGACCCATCGACATCTACGGCCACAGCAAGGCCATGGCCGAGGACCTCGCCCGGCTCTTTCATCGCGACACGGGCGTGCGCACCGTGGTCGGCCGGCTCTTCAACGTCATCGGCCCGGACGACCCCAATCCCCACCTGGTGCCGGCGGTGGTGTCCCAGGTCCGCAGCGGGCGGGCGGTGCTGGAGATCGGGAACCTGGAGCCGGTACGGGACTACGTACACGTGGACGACGTCGTCGCCGGGATCCTCGCCGCCGAGGGCGGCGCGGCCGCGGAGTGGGTCGTCTACAACATCGGCTCCGGCTGCGGGCGTTCGGTCCGCCAGGTGCTGGCCGCCGCGCAGGCGGCGGCCGCGCGACCCATAGAGATCGTGCAGACCGCGGAGAGGCGGCGCGCCGTGGAGAGGCAGGAGCTGGTCGGCGAGATCGCGAAGCTCTCGCGCGACACCGCCTGGACGCCACGGGTGCCTTTCGAGGCGGCGATCGCGGCGCTCGTCTGGGGAGAGGCGGGGTGAGGGGGATCAGCGGCGCAGGCCTTCGGCCCACGCGCAGAGCGAGTCGATCACCTGCCGCTGGGCGTCGAGCGGCGTGAAGACGTGGTCAGTCTCCTCGACGACCTCGACCAAGAGACGATCGGCGGGCACCTGCCAAAGCCGGGGCGCGAGTGCCGTTCGATAGTAGTAGTGGGCCGGGTTGCCGGCCGAATAGACGAGGCACAGCGCGCCGCCGCGGCCGACGAAACGCCTCATCCGCTCGGCCGGAGAATGGGGATCGGTGCCGGCCGAGGCGGCCCCGGCGGTCTCGACCGTGTGTCGTCGCCATCGTCGCCACCGCGAGCGCAGGCGCTGGCCCACGGTCGACCACGCCTCGCTGCGGCCCGTGAGCAGCCGAGCCCAGCTCGCCGGCCGGAGCAGCCGGTCGCGGTACGAGTCGATCAGCTGTCCGGTCGAGGGCGCGCTGCCGGGTTCGAGCAGCGCCAGGCCCACGATCCGCGGGTCCTCGCCCGCCGCGAGCAGCGCCTGGTCGGCGCCGGAGCAGAGGCCGCAGACGACGAAGCAGGACGCCCCGCGCGTCGTCGCCAGCAGGTCCAGGCAGGCCCGGGTCTCGGCGATTGCACGCGCGGCGAAGTCCGATCGACCGCCGGCAGCCCGGCTGTCGCCAATGCCCGACAGGTCGAAGCGGGCGACCAGCAGGCCGCGCTCGGCGAGTCGACGCGCGAGCCTCACGTACAGGCGATTGGGGCCGACGCGGTGGAGCAGGCCGGCGTTGAGCAGGACGACCGCGGGACGGCCGTCCACGAGCGCTGCCGGAGCCGGGTCGGTGATCACCCCGACGAGGGACTTGTCGGGGCCGAAGAGGAGGACCGTCTCCCTCACGGGCATCGGCGGTCGAGCCATCGCGTGATCCGCTCCAGGGCATCGACGGCGACGAGGGCGCTCGCCATCGCGTCCGTGTCCCGCTGCCACGCTGCCGACCCGGCCATCCGTTCACGCTCCAGGCTGCCTCCCGGCGGCGGCCCGGCGGGAAACACCGTGGTCCGCTGGTCCGACCCGGTGGTCAGCAGCAGCGTGTGCCTCGCCGGCGGGCTGGCGCAGCCGGTCAGGTCCACCGCCTCGATCTCCGCCCGCAGCGCCGGCGGGAGCGGATACCCGAGCACCTGCGGTGGTTCCGACTCGACCGCCCTCGCGCGCCGGGCGTTCTCACGCAGGAACGTGGCGTGAGCGGCCTCCAGCTCCTGCAGGTAGACCTGACCCCGCGCAACCGGATCCCACAGCGCGAGCTGCTCGATCCCCTGCCGCCGCCGAGCCAGCTCGACCGCGAGCGAACCGCCGAGCCGAAGCCCGACGAGCGCCATCCGCGACGCTCCCGAAAGGGCCTCCAGCTCCTCGAGCGCCGCAGCCGCGTCCTCGAGCCATCGGGCGAGGCGACCCTGATCGTCGGCGCCGGCCGAGTCGCCGCAGCCGAAGTAGTCGAATCGCAGGACGTGGAAACCCGCGGCGGACACCCGGTCGGCGAGCTGGCGGAGCGAGCGGTGCGCCCGCGAGTACTCGTCGCCGAACGGGTTCAGGATGGCGACTGCCGAGGGCCGCGTCCGCGCGCCCGCCGGCGGGTGGTGGAGGCCGAGGAGCGGCTCTGCCGTCTCTCCGAAGAAGAAGGGCCTCACAGTGTCGTTTCCGGGCGGGTTGGCGGAAGCGGATCCTAGCACGCGGGGGCCGCCGCTCCAACGCCGCCCGGAGACGAGGGCGATCGGAGAAGCCGCTCGCGATCAGGGCTTGTAGGTCACCACCGCTTGCGCGGCAGCCCACAGATCCCAGGGGTCGATCCGCCCGTCCTTGAGGGCGTCCTTCTCGGTGACCAGGAGCAGGAAACGATAGGTGCCGGGAGCCGCGGCCCCGGACCAGACGATGGACTGGAAGCTCGGCCGGTCGAAGTCGAACGGGGCCTCCAGGCTGACCCCGGCCGAGAGGGCCGGCCACGCCGCCGGATTCGACCAGGTGCCCGGCACGGCGCCGGACGGCCCGTAAGCGACCACCTGCTGGCCGTCCGGGAGGAGGCATACATAGTAGACATCGGCGTGGGCGGGGACGCCGGGATTGTGGATCGCTGCGCTCAGGGTCAGCGTCTGTCCCGCCAACGCGGTGGCGTGGTCGGCGGACAGCGAGGCCGTGAGGTTGCGGTGCACCGGTAACTCCAGCACGTAGGCGTCGACCGTGCTGCCGCCGCCCCAGTCGCTGGCGAACACGGCGCGGGTCCCGCTCGGGCTCGGCACCACGTGCGGCTCGGCCCAGTAGCCGAGCCGCGGGTTGTCACTGCCCCAGCTGCGATGGTGCGCGGCCCGGCAGACCCGGCCGGTCGTGGTGTCGGCGATGACGAGCTCGTTGTCGAGCACGCCGAGGCCGGCGGGGTCCCCGACGATGGAGAGGAACACCCACCCCGGTTGCCGGTAGGCCAGACCGGACACATGCGTGCCGGAGGGCGGATAGGGGTACCCGGTGGCCGGTCCGATCACGACCTTGGAGTTCCCTGTCCGCATGTCGTGGGTGACCAGCGACCCGATCCCGCTGCCGAGCGGCCCGGGGTCGAAGGCCACGGCGTGGTAGGCGTCGTCCCCGTTCGACAGGCGGCCCAGCGAGGCGTGCTCCCAGGGATTGCCGAGGTCGAGCCGCCTCAGCACCTTCATGCCCAGGTCCACCACGTAGCCGCCGATCCAGCCGAGGGTGCCGCTGGGCGACGCCTGCACCGACGGCAGCGTCGTCGCGGTGAGTCCGCTGACGAGGTCGTCGTGCAGGCGATAGAAGAACGTGCGCCCGTCGCACTGCAGCCCGATCACGTCGGAGTCGAACGAGGTGAACATAGGGTCGGATCCCCCGCTCGCTTCCGTGCAGAAGGAGAACGTGTGCAGGATCTCCTTCTGGCCCGTGCCGACGTGGTAGCGGACGAAGCGGTTCCCCGACACGTAGAAGAGGATGTCGGGATCGCTGGTGTGCCAGTAGACCTGCTCGATGTCGGCGGGGTCGATGTCGAGGGCACGGATGAAGCGATAAGTGCGGCCGTCGTACAGCTCGTGTCCCTTGCCCACGTGGTACAGGATGAGGCGCGACTCGTCGGCGTTCCAGGCGGAGACGGTCGAGTAGAGGGGGACGATCGCCGGGCTCTCGCCGGAGTCCGGCACGGCCGTGATCCGGCGCAGCACGCCTCCCAGGTCGGGGTCGACCACCGCGGCGCCCAGCGCGGGCCGGGCCAGCGGCCTCATCGGGTGAGGAGCCTTGTCCACCGGCAGGCCGGCGCAGAGATCCGCTGCGCTGGTCGCCGTGGCACCCCCGGCCATCGTCAACGCCACTGCCAGGGCCACTCCCAGGCCGTTGCGATTCTCGAGGTTCATGTCGGACCTCCGGCTCACGCTGTCGGAAGAGGAGCGCGTCCGACGGCGCAGCGAAGAGCGCAGACTCGCGGCAGGCGAGCCGCGGGTCCCGGAAATCGAAGCCGCTTTCGCGGGACGCCGGGGGACCCCGGCCCCGCGGATCGGCGCTGCGACCGGCAGAGGATGCCGGTACAGTCCGTCACTCTATCGTATCGGGGCCGGACGGCCGGTGCGGCCGATCACAGGGGGGCGGCTACAGCTCGATCTCCACCCGGCCAAGGTCGCCCTGCTCCCCTGCGCCGCCGCGGGCGGCGTGGGCGGCCGCGATGCGCGCCGCGAGCGCGGCGCCGGTGGGCGCCTCGAAGAACGTCGAGAGCGGCAGCGAGACGCCGAACGCCGTGCGCAAGCGGGAGAGTGCCCGCGCAGCGAACAGCGAATGGCCTCCGAGGGCGAAGAAGTCGTCGGCGACGCCGATCGGACCCACGCCGAGAAGCGCCTCGAAGAAGGCCACGACCTCGCGCTCGAGCGCGTCGCGGGGCGCGATGAAGGGATTGGGCAGCTCCGGCCGCGGACGCAGCGGCGGCGCCGTGGGGGACGCGGACCGGGGCCCGGGCGCGCCCGGAGCACCCGCCCAGCGCGCCAGGCGCTCGGCCAGCGGCGTCGTCGAAACCGCGAGGTTGCCCGTGAAGTCGCCGCGAAGGAGGTACTCGATCAGCTGATAGCCCTCGCGGACGCCGATCACGGCCGCCGGGTGCCTGCCCGTCTCCGTGGTGTCGGCTCGTCCCGCGAAACCCCAGCGGTCGAAGGCGACGCTCAGCCAGCGAGCCTTGCCGGCACGGGCACGCGCCAGCGCGACGTGATCCAGGAACGCGTTGGCGGCCGCGTAGGCACCGTAGCCCACGCCCCCGAGCAGCGAGGAGAGCGAGGATGTCAGCAGCCAGAACGGGGGCGCTTCGTCGAGCAGCCGTGACAGCTGGACGAGGCCGCCGATCTTCGCTCGGGCGATCCGCTCGCAGTCCTCCCGCGAGAGGTCCTGCAGAGGGCCGAAATCACCGGCGCCCAGGACCCCGGCAGCGTGGACCACCCCGTCGATCGGGCCCAGGCGCCGCCGGACCTCGACCACCGCGCGGCACAGGGCCTCCGGGTCGGCCACATCGGCGGACAGCGCCAGCGTCTCCGCGCCCTCGGCTTCGAGCGCCTTCATCCTCTTCAGCCGCACCGTCACCGGGTCGGAGGCGTCGTGGCCCTCGATCCAGGCGTCCCATCCGTCCCTCTGCGGCAGCGCCGTCCGCGAGACGAGCGCCAGCTTGGCGCCGGCGGCGACGCGGGCGATCGCCAGGGCGATGAGGAATCCCAGGTTGCCCAGTCCCCCGGTGACCAGGTACACGCCGCCCGGCCGAAGCAGCGCTCGCCCCTCTCCGGCGCCCGGAGTCACCGGCTCGACGGTCCTCGTCCAGCGCCGGGTTCCCCGCCAGGCGACCACCGGGTCGCGCGCGACGCCGGCGATCTCGCCCAGGAGCTGCTCGGCGATCGCCGCCGGCTCGGCACTGGCGGCGTCCACGTCGATGCTGCGACAGGAAAGCTCGTGGTACTCCTGCGGAGCGACGACGGCGAGGGCGAGAAGGGGTGCCTTTTCGGGGCAGAGCGGCTCGCTGCCGACGACGTCGTGGAGCCCGCTCGTGACCACGGACAACTCGATCGGACCGGCACCGGGAGGCCGTCCCAGCGCCTGCAGGAGCCGGAGCACGCTGTAGTAGCCCCGCTCGGCGGCCGCTGCCGAGGCATCCGCGGCGTCCGCGACGGAATCGACTGCCCACAGATGCACCACCCGAGAGGGAAGCGCCTGGCGCCGGCGGAGGTCGTCGACGAGGGCCGCGTAGTCCGCGCCCTCCCCGGGCCGGATGCGATAGCCCGTTTCCGGGTCACCCGCGAAGGCCCCGCCCGCCGTCACCGTGACGACCCGCTCCGCGCCGCCGGCGAGACGGGAGCCGAGAGCGCTGCCGATGCCTCCCTCGTCTGCGAACAGCAGCCACGCCCCGCCGACGTGGGCCCCGCCGGAACGCAGCGCGGCGCTCCGCCACCCCGTCTCGTACAGCCAGCTCCGGACGTCGAGCGCCGGAGGAGGTGCGGGCGCTTCCGGCGCTTCGTCCTTCGGCTCGACCCAGTAGCGCTGGCGTTCGAAGGGATAGCTGGGCAGCGCTGCCCGGCGCGGTCGGGAGGGTGCGTGCACGCCCTCCCAGTCCGGCTGCACGCCTCGGACCCAGAGCCCGGCGAGGACGTCGAGCGCCTGGGCCGCGTCGCCCGGCTCCGGCCCCAGGACGAGCGCGACCGTCCCGTCCGGCGCGGACGCCGCCCCTCCCACCATGCGCTCGGCCGACCGAAACTCCTCGACGGCGCCGCGCATGGCCGCCTCGAGCGGCATCTCCTCGCGAAGGCAGGCGGCGACCCGCTCCCCGACGCCGTTCCCGACGACGACCGCGGGCCTGACTCCCCACGCCAGCCAGAGGCGCGCCTGGGCGTACTGGAGGGCGAACAGCACGGCTTCGGCAGCACCCGGCTTGCCCGGGGCTGCGGCCCCGTCGGAGGCCGGAACCCGGAACAGCAGCTCCCGCAGATCCAGGCCCAGCCGGGCCTGCGCGGTAACCGCGCAGGCGGCGAACGCTTCGCGGAAGCACGTTTCGCCCTCGAACAGGGCGCGGCCGGCTCCCGGCCGTGGGAACGGACCCGAGGGCAGGCAGAAGGCAACCCTCGGGCGGGCCCCGCCCGGCGCGCCACGACGGACGCCCGGCTGCCTCGCTCCCTCGAGCAGCTCCACCGCCTCGGCCGTCGTCGTGCAGACGGCCGCCCACCGGTGGTCGAGCGCGCGCCGGCCGACCTGGAGGGTCCAGGCCACGTCCGCAAGCGGCTCCTCCGGCAGCTCGCGAAGGCGCCGGGCGAGGCGCCGCCGGGCCTCGTCGAGGGCGTCTTTGGTCTTGGCGGAGAGCACCAGCAGCTGCGCCGGGCGTCCCGGCTCGGCATCCGGCCGGGCCGGTGCCTGCTCGAGGACCACGTGGGCGTTCGTGCCCCCCACACCGAACGAGCTGACGCCTGCGCGGCGAGGCGACGCGCCGGCGTCCCAGCGGCGAAGCGCGGTGTTGACGAAGAACGGGCTCGCCGCGAAGTCGATCTGCGGGTTCGGCGTCTCGAAGTTGAGGCTGGGCGGGATCACGCCGCGCTCGACGCACAGCGCCGCCTTGATCAGGGCCGTCGCGCCGGCGGCAGCGTCGAGGTGGCCGACGTTCGTCTTCACCGAGCCGATGGCGCAGAAGCCACGGCGCGAGCTGGTGCGACGGAAGGCCTGGGTGAGGGCGCTCACCTCGACCGGGTCTCCCAGCTGCGTCCCCGTCCCGTGCATCTCCACGTAGCCGATGCTGTCCGCCGACGCGCCGGCCGCGGCCAGCGCCTCCACCACGACCTGCCGCTGCCCGGCGACGCCCGGGGCGGCATAGCTGGCCTTGCGCGCCCCGTCGTTGTTCACGGCCGAGCCGCGGATGACCGCACGCACGTGGTCGCGGTCGCGCAGGGCGTCCTGCAACCGCTTCAGCGCCACCACGCCCACCCCGCTGCCGAACACCGTGCCGCCGGCACGCGCGTCGAAGGCCCGGCAGTAGCCGTCGGCCGAGACGATGCCCCCTTCCTGGTAGAGGTAGCCGCCGTGCTGGGGCACGTCGACTCTCACCCCTCCGGCCAGGGCCACGTCGGTCTCGTAGCCGAGCAGGCTCTGGCAGGCGAGGTGGACGGCCACCAGCGAGGTGGAGCAGAAGCTCTGCACGGCCACGCAGGGCCCGCGCAGGCCGAGCTTGTAGCCGGTCAAGGTGGCGAGCGAGTCGGGGACGTTCAGGATCGTCGCCTGCACGTCACCGAAGGCGGAGAACACCTCGCGGTTGCCGTACAGGTTGCGCACGAGATAGCTGCTGAAGCTCGCCCCGGCGAAGACGCCGACCGCGCCCTCGTACTGCTCCGGATCGCAGCCGGCGTCCTCCAGCGCCTCCCAGGCGCACTCCAGGAACAACCGCTGCTGGGGGCCGAGGATCTCCGCCTCGCGCGGGCTGAACCCGAAGAGCGCGGCGTCGAAGCCCTCGACGTCCTCGAGGACGGGGCGGGCGCGTACGAAGGCCGGGTCCGCGAGCTTCGCCTCGTCCTCCCCCGCCTCCCGCAGCTCCTCCTCCGAGAATCGCCTGATGGACTCGACACCGTCGCACAGGTTCCGCCAGAAACGCTCCACGTCCGCCGCGCCGGGGAAACGACCGCTCAGGCCGCAGATCGCGACCTCGCCGCCGCCCCCGGCGCCGGCTTCGTCGCTCATTGCAGGCTCCGCTCCCGAACCGCCTGCCTCCTTCGGCTCTCCTCCTTGCGGCGTTCTCCGCGCTCGCGGCTCTGGTCGGAGTCCGCCGGGCCGCCGCCGGCCGGCGGCGCCACCAGCCGGCTCAGCGAGTGCACGGTCGGCCCCTCGAACAGCGTCGCCACCGAGATGTCGGAGCCCAGTCGGCTGCGGACCTCGGTGACGAGCTGGATCGCGAGCAGGGAATGGCCGCCCAGCTCGAAGAAGTTGTCGTGGATGCCCACCTTCTCCAGGCCCAGGAGCTCGGCCCAGACCGCGGCCACGGTCTCCTCCGTCGGAGTGGATGGCGCGACGTAGGCGCTGTGCAGGTTCGGGCGTGGGTGGCGGGGAGCGCTCTTCCGCGCCTCGGCCGCCTCCCTGGCACGCTGCAGGCCCTCGAGGCGGACCCACTGCTCGATGCGCGCCTCCAGGTCGCCGGTCGACACCACGACCTGAGCGACGTCGCGCAGGGCCAGCAGGCGGGCGAAGGCCAGGGCACCCTCCGCGGGCGCCATGGCGAAGCGGGCGAGGCCCTCGGTGGCCTCACCCGCCGGGGCGGCGAGCCGCCACTCGTCCCAGTTCACGCTCAACCACGGCACCGTCCCTCCGCGGCGCGCGTGGACGAAGGCGTCCATGTACAGGTTCGCGGCCGCGTACGCCCCGTAACCGAAGCCGCCGAGCACGCTGGACAGCGACGAGGTGAGCAGGCAGAAGTCCAGCTCACGTCCCTTCACCACCTGGTCCAGCACTTCGAGGCCGGCGACCTTCGGGTGGAACTGCTCCTCGCACTCGCGGCGGCCGAGCTGGGTGATCGGCCGGAAGGTCCCGCCGCTGACGATGCCGGCGCCGTGGATCACGCCGTGGATCCGGCCAAAGCGCGCCTCGGCCTCTGCGAACGCCGCCTGCATCTGCGGGAGGTCCCCGGCGTCGGCACGGAGGACCAGCACCTCCGCCCCCAGGCTCTCCAGTCTCCGGACGCGGGCGATGCGCACGCTGGTCGGGTCCGCCTCCGGATGGGATCCGAGCCACAGGTCCCACTCCGCCATCGGGGGCAGCGGCGAGCGCGCCGTCAGGACGAGCCGCGCCTTGACCGTGCGCGCCAGGGAGGCAGCCAGCACGAAGGTCACTCCCCCGAGGCCGCCGGTGATGAAGTAGGTGCCGTTCTCGCGCAGCCTCGGCGGGCGTTCGGGCGGCGCCGGCAGCCGCACGCGGTCGAAGGCCTGGACGAAGCGCTGGCCGCCGCGATAGGCCGCGACCACGCCGGGGACCTCCGCACGCAGCTCTTCCAGCAGCGCGTCGAGCGCGCCTTCGTCCTGCCAGGACGGCGACCCGACAGGCTCGACGTCCACGCTGATGCAGCGCAGGTTGTGCTGCTCCTGGGGGAGGACCTTGGCCAGACCAAGCAGGGCCGCCTTCTCGGGGTGAACGCGATCCCCCTTCAGGACCAGCGCCTGCTGGCTGGCGAGCAGGGCGATCCAGGCGGTGTGCGCCCAGCGCCGCCCGGCCAGGGCCTGGCCGAGCATGAGGACGCTGTAGTACCCGTGCTCCCAGGCGGCGTCCTTTTCCGGCGCGCCGGCGTCGATCGACCAGCCGTGGACGATGCGCGTCAGAGGTCGTCCTCCTCCCTCGAACGCCGCCAGCAGCCTGTCGTAGTCCGCCGCCGCCCGCGGATCGATCCGGAAGCCCTCTGCCAGACCGCCGGCGAAACCCTCGCCCATCTCGACCGTGGCGACGACGTCTCCCTGCGCGCGGAGCCGTTCGACGATCCGCGCCCCGGCACCCTGAGGGTCCAGGAACACCAGCCACAGCCCGTCCGCCTCCGCCTTCGCCGTGGTCTCCACGAAGCGCGGGGCCGGCGCCGTGCGCCAGGCCGGCAGATAGAACCACTCCGCCGGGTCACGCCTCTGGCTCTCGCCACGCTGGGTCGAGGCGGCGGTCGGCGGGTCGATCCAGAACCTCTGCCGCTCGAAAGGATAGAGCGGCAGCTCCAGCTTGTGACGCGTCTGTCCAGCGAACAGGCGCGAGGGATCGACCACGGCACCCGCCGCCCAGGCACGCCCGAGCGCGCCCATGGCCACGCCCAGGTCGTCCTGCACGTCTTGCGCGTGGCGGACGGTCGCCAGCGCCACCCGCTCCCCGCCCGCGCCCTGCTGGCGCGCCAGGTTCGACAGCGCATTGCCCGGCCCCAGCTCGAGCAGGATCCGCTCGGGCTCGGACCAGAGGGTCGCGACACCGTCGGAGAAGCGGACGGTGCCGCGCAGGTGGTCGCTCCAATACCGGGGATCCGTCGCCTGCGAGTCCTCGATCCAGGTGCCGCTCAGGTTCGAGACGAACGGGATCTTCGGGGGGTGCAGCGTGGTCGCGGCCACCCGGGCCCGGAACGCGTCCAGGATCGGGTCCATCATCGAGGAATGGAACGCGTGCGACGTCCGCAGCCGTGAGGTGAACACGTCTCGCCCGGCAAGGGCCTGCTCCAGCGCGTCCACGCCCCCGAGCGGCCCCGCCACCACGCAGAGCCGCGGCGCATTCACCGCCGCGATCGACAGCGGCTCGTGGACGAGGCCCTGCAGCTCCTCGAGGGGCAGCGCCACCGCCATCATCGCGCCCGGCGGCAGCGACTGCATCAGCCGGCCGCGCTCGGCGACGAGCCCGAGCGCGTCCTCCAGCGACATCACTCCCGCCAGCTGGGCGGCCACGTACTCGCCGATGCTGTGGCCGATCATGGCCTGCGGCGCCACGCCCCAGCTCATCCACAGGCGGGCCAGCGCGTGCTCGACGACGAAGAGCGCGGGCTGCGTCAGGGCGGTCCGGCGCAACTCCTCCTCGGCGGCAGCCGTGGCGGTGGCGTCCGGGAAGAGGACGCGGCGCAGGTCCAGGCCGAGCGGAGCCCTCAGCAGCTCGCAGCAGGCGTCGACGTCCTGCCGGAACGACGTCTCCCGCTCGTACAGGCCGCGGGTCATCCCCGGGTATTGCGCGCCCTGGCCGGGGAAGAGGAACGCCACCGGCCGCTCCGTCGCCCGTGAGACCGAGGTGAAGACGCGCTTCGGCTCCCGCGCCTCCAGCAACGCCGCCGCCTCGCCGGCGCTCGTCGCCACCAGCGAGCGCCGGTGCTCGAAGCGCTTGCGCCCGGCGAGGAGGGTGAAGGCGACGTCGGCGAGGGCCTGCTCCGGGTGGTCGCGCAGGTGGGAGGCGAGGCGGTCCGTCGCGCTCTCCAGGGCCGACTCGCTCCGCGCCGACAGCACCAGCAGCTGCGCCGCGCGCGAGCCGCCGGACGCGCCCCGGGCGGGCGCCTCCTGCACGACGACGTGGGCGTTGGTGCCGCCGACGCCCAGCGCGCTGACGCCGGCTATGCGGGGGCCTGCCCCGTTCGTCCAGTCCTGCAGGCGGCTGTTGACCACGAACGGGCTGCTGCTGAAGTCGAGCTTGGGGTTCGGCCGCTCGAAGTGCAGGCTGGGCGGGAGCTGGCGGTGCTTCAGGGCGAGCACCGTCTTCACCAGGGCGGCGATGCCGGCCGCCCGATCGAGGTGGCCGAAGTTCGTCTTCACCGAGCCGATCGCGCAGAAGCCCTTTTTCTCGGTGCCCAGCCGGAAGGCGCGGCTCAGGGCCTCGATCTCGATGGGGTCGCCGAGCGCGGTACCCGTGCCGTGCGCCTCGACGTAGCTCACCTCGTCCGGGCCCACCTGCGCGACCGCCATCGCCTCGGCGATCGCCTTGGACTGGCCGACCACGCTCGGCGCCGTGTAGCCCGCCTTTCGGGAGCCGTCGTTGTTGACCGCCGAGCCGCGGATGATCGCGTGCACCACGTCGCCGTCGGCCAGCGCGTCCTCCAGGCGCTTGAGCGCCACCACCCCGACGCCGTTGCCGAACACCGTCCCGGCGGCCCTCTCGTCGAAGCTGCGGGTGTGGCCGTCCGGCGAGAGGATCCCCCCCTCCTGGTACACGTAGCCGTTCGCGGAGGCCGGGTTGATGGAGGCCCCGCCGGCGAGGGCGAGGTCGCTCTCGCCGTTGAGCAGGCTCTGGCAGGCGAGGTGGACGGCCACCAGCGAGGTCGAGCAGAAGGTCTGCACCGTCACCGCCGGCCCGGTCAGGTCCAGCTTGTAGGAGACGATGGTGGTGAGCGAGTCGCGGTCGTTGAACTGCCCCACCGAGCTGAGGCCAGCACCCGCGGAGCGCATGACCTCGGCATTGGGCAGGAGGTGGCCGGTGAGGTAGGTGCTGAACCCGCACCCGGCGAACACCCCGATGCGGCCGGCGTACTGCGCCGGGTCGCAGCCAGCCGCCTCCAGCGCGTGCCAGGCGCACTCGAGGAAGATCCGGATCTGCGGGTCCATCGTCTCGGCCTCGCGGGGGCTGAAGCCGAAGAAGGCGGCGTCGAATCGCTCCATGCCCTGGAGGCGTGGAACCGCCTTCACGTGGGCGACTCCCCGGCGGATCACCGGCGGTTCCGGTGAGAGGAAGCTCACCGACTCGACTCCGTCGCGCAGGTTGGTCCAGAACTGCTCCAGGTCGTCGGCGCCCGGGACCCGGACGTTCATGCCCACGATGGCGACGTGGTTCGCGTGCTCGGCGTGCGTGCTCATCTCGACTCCTGGCTCCCCAGCGTCTGGCCCGTCCTCGCCCGGCGCCGGCGCTGCATCATCTCGAGGCGGGCTCCCGCCCGCTGGCCGACGTCGCCCAGGTCGAGCGGTGGCTCCTCGGGCCTGGCCTCCGCCGACAGCGCGCGCGCCAGGCCGACGACCGTCGGCGACTCGTATAGGGTCACGATCGGGATCTCCCGGCCGAGCGCCGCCTTCAGGTGCGCCATGGCCTGCAAGGCGGTGAACGAGTCGCCGCCCAGCTCGAAGAAGTTGTCGGCGGTGGCGATGCGGTCGCGGCCGAGCACCTTCCTCCAGCTCTCGACGATGACGCGCTCGAGGTCGCCGTCGCCTTTCGCCTCGCGCGGGGCGGCAGCGGCGGCCGCCTCCGCCTGGGCCTCAGCGGCCGGGGCAGCGTCGGCGGTCGGCCGCGCCACGAAGCGGTTCAGCAGCCGCGGCATCAGATCGAGCGTGAAGACGGCCACCTGGGGCAGGCCGGAGCCCAGGATGCGACGGAACGCCTCGACGCCCTCCGCGGAGCCGATCCCGGTCTTCAGGCTGATTTCGCGGGACGCCTTGAGGGCTCCGGAGACGGGCGTGTTCACGGCCATCCCCACCTCCCGCCAGGCATCCCAGTTGATCGAGACCGTGGCCCGCGCTGCCCGGACGGCGAGAGCGTAGGCGTCGAGGAAGGCATTGGCGCCGCAGTAGTCGACCTGGCCCACGCCACCCACCCAGGCCGCCGTGGACGAGCACAGCGCGACGAAGTCGAGCGGCTGGTCCCGCAGGACCTGCTCGAGAACCAGGGTGCCCTCGACCTTGGGCGCCAGCACCCGGGCCGCGACCTCTCTCTCTTTGAGGGGAATCAGCCCCCCGCCTGCGACGCCTGCCGCATGGATGACGCCGTGGATCGCCCCGAAGCGTTGCAGCGCCTGCGCGACCACGCCCTCCATGTCGGAGAGGCGGGTGACGTCGCCCGCCGCGACCAGGACCTCGCCGCCCAGCTCCTCGAGCCGCCTCACGCTGCGGATCCGCTGGCGCACGCCGGCCTCGACGGTGCCGTCGCCGAGGCAGGACTCCCACGTCTCCCGCGGCGGCAGCGGCGTGCGCACCGTCAGCACCAGCCGCGCCCTGTGCGCGCGGGCGAGGTGCTCGGCCAGGGCCAGGCCGATCCCGCCCAGGCCGCCGGTGATCAGATAGACGCCGTCCTCGCGCAATGGCGTCTGCGCCGTCTCCGGTCCGAGAGGCATCCGCTCGAGCCACTGCACCCAGCGGTGCGCGCCTCGGTAGGCCACCATGCGTTCGCGGGTCTCGGCGACCAGCTCGGCCACCAGCCGGTGAGCGAGGCCGCCCCTCTCGGCGGTCCCGGCGGGTAGGACGACGTCGACGCTGAGACAGCTGACGTTCTTCAGCTCCTGCGAGACCACCCGGCAGGGGCCGAGCACGGTCGCCTTCTCAGGACGCAGCAGGTCGCCCCCCACGACCTCCTGCATGCCGTCGGTCACCACCGCCAGCCGCACGGCGTCCTTGAGCGCGGAGGAGGCGAGGGCCTGGGACAGGAACAGGACGCTGTAGAAACCGCGCGTCTGCGCCCCGGCCAGCCGATTGCGGATCTCGCTCGCCCCTGCCTGGGCGGTCACGCCCCAGAGGTGGAGCACGTGCGTCGGCGCCCCGCCCAGGCTGGCCGCCCTCTGCAGCAGCCGCGCGTAGTCGGATCTTTCGGCGGGATCGATCTCGAAACCGCCTGCCGCGTCGCTCGCAAAGGTGGCGCCTGGACGCACCGTCGCCACCGAGGCTCCGGCGCGGCGCAGCTCGGCCACCACGGCCTCGCCGAGCCCGTGGTCGTCGGCGAAGACCAGCCAGCGGCCGGTCGGCCTCGCCGTGGAGGGGGGCAGGGCCACGCGGCGCCACGAAGGCTGATAGAACCAGTCGTCGATCTCCTGCTTGCGCAACGAATAGCCGCGGGCGATGGCGAAGCCATGGCGGGCTTCGGTCGACGGCGGCACGCGATACTCCTGGCGCTCGAAGGGATAGGTGGGCAGGGGCACGCGCCGGCGCCGTTCTCCGTCCGCCATGCCCGCCCAGTCGATCCGCACGCCGGAGAGCCACAGCCGGCCCACGGCCCTGAGGGCGAACGCGCGGTCGTTCTCCGTCTCTCGCGGGTGACGCAGGCTGCAGGCCACGGTGCCCGACCCGGCGGGCTGCTGGCGAGCGAGCGTGGCGAGCGCGTTGCCGGGGCCGACCTCCAGCCGCGCGATGCCGGCACGATCTCTCTGCAGCGTCGCCAGCCCGTCGGCGAAGCGCACGCAGCCGCGCAGGTGGCGGCTCCAGTAGCCGGGGTCCGTCGCCTCCTCGGCGCCGATCCAGGTCCCGCTCACGTTGGAGAGGAAGGGCCACTGGGGCGGCCGGCGGATGGTGCGCTCGACCTGCTCCCGGAACGGGTCCAGGATCGGGTCCATCATCGACGAGTGGAAGGCGTGCGACGTGCGGAGGCGGCGGCTCATCACCCCGCGCGCCGCCAGCCCCGCCTCCAGGGCCTCGATCGCCGCCACCGTCCCGCTGAGGACGCAGGCTCCGGGCGCATTGACCGCGGCCAGCGAGACCTCGGCTCCCAGGTGAGCGGCGACGGCCTCCTCGCTCGCGGGAACCGCCAGCATCGCGCCCCGCGGCATCGACTGCATGAGACAGCCGCGCGCCGCCACCAGCGCGAGCGCATCCTCGAACGTGAAGACCCCGGCCAGGTGGGCTGCCACGTACTCGCCGACGCTGTGCCCGATCATCGCCGCCGGCTGCAGGCCCCAGGACATGAGGAGTCGCGCCAGCGCGCACTCGACGACGAAGAGGGCCGGCTGGGTCAGGAACGTCTCCTGCAGCCGCTCGGCCGCGCGCTCCTCCTCGCCGGGCCGCGGGTAGAGGGCGGCGCGCAGGTCGAGGCCCAGGGGCACGGCCAGGGTCTCGGCAGCGGCGTCCACCACCTCGCGGAATCGGCGTTCCGTGTCGTAGAGACCCCGACCCATGTTCACGTACTGGGAGCCCTGGCCGGTGAACAGGAACGCGACCGGCACGTCGTGCCGATCCTGCTGGGCGCCGTCCGCGCGCGCCGGATCGGCCAGCGCCGCCACGGCATCCGCCACGTCCCGGGCCACCACTGCCCGGCGATGGGCGAATACCCGTCGGCCCACCTGCAGCGTCCAGGCGACGTCGGCCAGGCTCGCACCGGGAGTCGATTCCAGGTGGGCGCGGAGCCTCCCGGCCGCGCGCTCGAGGGCCACCTCGGTACGGGCGGAGAGCACCAGCAGCTGGCCGTCGCGGTCCGGAGCGGGGGCCGCCGGCGGGGCCTGCTCGAGGACGGCGTGGGCGTTCGTCCCTCCGATGCCGAAGGAGCTGACCGCCGCCCGGCGCGGGCCGGGGCTGGTCCACTCGCTGAGGCGCGCGTTCACGTGGAACGGGCTGGCGGCGAAGTCGATGGCCGGGTTGGGCGTCTCGAAGTGCAGGCTGGCCGGGATCCGGCCGTGCTGCAGGACGAGCGCCGTCTTGATGAGACCGGTGACTCCCGCGGCGGCGTCGAGGTGGCCGATGTTCGTCTTGACCGATCCGATCGCACAGAAGCCGCGGCGGTCGGTCCAGCGGCGCCACGCCTTGGTGAGCCCGGCGATCTCGGCGGGATCCCCGAGCGCGGTGCCCGTGCCATGCGCTTCGACGTAGCCGATCGTCTCCGGGTTCACGTCCGCCGCGGTGAGGGCCTCGGCGATCACCTCCGCCTGGCCGCTGACGCTCGGGGCGGTGAAGCCCACCTTCAGCGAGCCGTCGTTGTTGGTGGCGGACCCGAGGATCACGGCGTACACCGTGTCGCCGTCGCGGACGGCGTCGGCGAGGCGCTTCAGGGCGACGACCGCGATCCCGCTGCCGAAGACCATGCCCCGCGCCCGGGCGTCGAAGGTCCGCGTGTGGCCGTCGGGAGAGAGGATGCCGCCTTCCTGGTACTGGTAGCCCACCTCGTGCGGCAGGTACAGGGTGGCGCCGCCGGCCAGCACCATGTCGGCCTCGTGCCCGAGCAGTGATTGGCATCCCAGGTGCACGGCGACCAGCGACGTCGAGCAGAACGACTGCACCGCGTAGGCGGGCCCGCGGAGGTTCAGCTTGTACGCCACTCGGGTGGCCAGCGAGTCGTTCATGTTGCCGAGCCCCACGTTGAGGCCGCCCACCGCCTCGGTCAGGCGCTGGTCCCACTGCAGGTAGTTCATCAGGTAGCTGCTCTGGCTGACGCCGGCGGCGACCCCGATGGCGCCCGGGAAGCGCTCGCTGTCGTAGCCGGCGCACTCCAGGGCCTCCCAGGCGCACTCGAGGAAGATCCTCTGCTGCGGGTCGAGGATCTGTGCCTCGCGGGGCGTGTAGCCGAAGAAGCCGGCATCGAACAGGAACTCGTCGTCGATCTTCGGCTTCATCTTCACGAGATCGGGCCGGTCCAGGAGCGCCGGGTGCACGCCCGCGGTCTCCGCCCACTTCGCCGGGTCCAGGGCCGACACGGACTCCACGCCGTCCAGGAGGTTCTGCCAGAGCTCGTCGACGCTCCGCGCCCCCGGGAAGCGACCCGCCATCCCCACGATGGCGACCCCTTGACCCTTCCTGTCTTCGCTCACCCTCTGCTCCCCTCCGCGGACGCGGCGGACGCCACCGCCCCTTGCCGTCCGGATCTCTCCTCGACCAGCCGGCCCATCGAGCGGACCGTGGGGCCCTCGAACACGGAAGCCGCCGGCATCTCCACCTCGAAGGCCGCGGCCACCTTCTCCAGCATTCCGATGGCGAGCAGGGACGAGCCGCCCAGCTCGAAGAAGTTGTCGTCGAGACCCACGCGCTCGAGGCCCAGCGTCTCGCACCAGATGGCGCACAGCCGTCGCTCGAGCCGGCTCTCCGCGGCGACGTAGACGCTGTGCAGGTCGGGCCGGGCGTGTCGTCCTCCGGCCGCTGCCTCCTCCGCGGCCGCCAGCGGCAGCAGCCGGGAGGCCTGGCACAGCCTCTGCTGCAGATCCGTGGTCGAGACGAGGACCTGGCGCGTGCGTCTCATCCCGAGGATCCGATCGAGCGCGCGAAGGGCGTCGCCCTCGCTCGTCCAGCTGTCCCAGCCCACGCTCGTCCACTGGCTCCGCCCGCGCCGGTGCTGCACGGCGACGAAGGCGTCCAGGTACGCGTTGCCGGCGGCGTAGGCGCCGTAGCCGACTCCCCCGAGGACCGCCGAGAGCGAGGACATGAGCAGGACGAAGTCGCACGCTTCCCCTTCGAGCACGCGGGACAGCACGTCCACGCCGTCGACTTTCGGACGGAGCTGGCGCACGCACTCCGACCGCGACAGCTCGCGCAGGGGCCGCCAGGCCGCAGGATCGAGGACACCCGCGGCATGGACGACCCCGTCGAGGCTCCCGAACCGCTCTCGAGTGCGGGCCACCACCGAACGCATCGCCGTCTCGTCCGCGACGTCGGCCGCGAGGACCAGCACCTCGCTGCCGAGCGCCTCCAGGGCGCTCACCAGTCGCACCCGCCGTCCGGTCGGGGTCTCCGCTCGTACGGGATCCAGCCACCGGGTCCATTCCTGGCGATCGGGCAGGGCGGTCCGGGCGGTGAGGACGAGCCGCGCCCGGACGCACCTCGCCAGGTGGGCCGCCACCGCCGATCCCACGCGGCCGAGGCCGCCGGTGATGAGGTACACGCCTTCGGCTCGCAGAAGCCCCCGCTCTACGTCCATTGCCGCAGCGTCCGGCAGTGGCTCGAAGTCCGGGCGGAACCGCAGCCCGTCGCGCAGAGCCACCAGCGGCTCGCACTCCGGCCGCGACAGCTCGTCCTGCAGCTGCTCCAGCAGCCGGTCCTTCGCCTCCTCCGCCTCCATTCCCTGCGGCGCCGGCAGGTCGACCAGGCCAGCCTCGAGGCCCGGATTCTCCTGACGCATCACCAGGCACAGGGGCCGGAGCATCGCATCTGCGGGTCGCACGCGCCCCGCCCCGAGGTCTACCGCTCCAGCGGTGACCACCTGCAGGCGTGACGGGGAGAGCCCGAGGCCGCGGAGCGTGAAGAACGCCTCCCGCAGGTCGTGAAAGCCGGCGAGACGGTCCAGCGCGCCGGAGGCGTCGTCGTCCGCGCCTCCTTCGGCGTCGCCGAGCGTCCACAGGTCGAGAACGCGCAAGGGAGTCGCCGAACGCTGCGCCAGCTCTTCCGCCAGGCGGGCGTACCCTTCCGCCGACCCAGGATCGACCGCGGTCACCCGCTCGTCTCCGTGGCTCGGTCCCCTGCGAGCCTCGACCACCTCGTGTCCCCCGCGGCGCAGGCGCTCGACGACGCCGGCCGACAGGCCCGACCCGTTGCCGAGCACCAGCCAGCGTTCGCTCGCGGGCCTGGTGATGGTGACGGAGGGAGCCGCCCGCCAGGCCGGGACGTACAAACCGCCGTCGGCGTCGGCGCTGTTCGTCGGGGTGGTCGCGGCGGGCGTCGACGCCGCAGCCAATGGCGCACGCTCGATCCAGTACCGCTGCCGCTCGAACGGGTACGTCGGCAGCGGCACGCGGCGCGGGCGTCCCTCGCGGTCGCCGGAGGTCAGGTCGACGGGAACTCCCGCCAGCCACAGCCGGCCCAGCGCCGCCATCAGCACGCGCTCGTCGGAGCCGCCCTTTTCCGGCGGAGGCAGCGAGGCGAGGACGGCGTGGCTCTCGCCCCACGCCGGATGGCCGCGGACGAGACCTCCCAACCCCTGACCCGGACCGACCTCCAGCAGCACCTGCGGCGCCTCCCGCAGCGCGCGGCCGACGCCGTCCATGAAGAGGACCGGCTCGCGCAGCTGGCGGGCCCAGTAGCGGGGATCACGGGCCTGGTCGTCGGTGATCCAGTCGCCGCTGGGGTTCGAGACGAAGCGCAGCCGGGGCGCCCCCAGCCGCACTCGGGCGACCGCCTCCGCGAACGGCTCGACGGCGCCTTCCATCGCCGGCGAGTGGAAGGCGTGCGAGGTGCGCAGCCGCCGCGCCGGCACTCCGCGGCGGCGCAGCTCGTCCTCGAGCGCCGCGATCGACGACTCGGGCCCCGCGGCGACGCTGCTCGCCGGCCCGTTCGAGGCGGCGAGCGCGACCCGCGGCGGCAGGGTCTGCGCCAGCTCGCGGGCGCCCAGGGCGGCGGCCAGCATTGCCCCGCGCGGACAGTCCTGCATCAACTGACCCCGACGCGCGACCAGGCCGAGCGCGTCGTCCAGCCCGACCACGTCGGCCAGGCAGGCCGCGACCCACTCGCCGATGCTGTGGCCAACCATGGCCTCCGGCTCGACCCCCCAGGACATCCACAGCCGCGCCAGCGCGTACTCGACGGCGAAGAGCGCCGGCTGAGCGAGCCTCGTCTCCTCCAGCTCTCGGGCCGCGCGAGCCACTTCGCTGCCCACCGCGGGGAAGAGGAGGTCCCGCAGCTCGACGCCGAGATGCGGCCGCAGGGAATCGCAGCAGGCGTCGATGTCGCGCCGGAAGCCCTGGAAACGCTGGTACAGCCCGCGCGCCATCCCCGGGTACTGGGTACCCTGGCCCGGGAACAGGAACACGCAGCCGGCCGGCACGGGCGGGAGCACCCCGCTCCACACACGCTCGGGATCGAGCCGCTCGAGGGCCTGCGCCGCCTCCTCCGCGTCCGCGGCCACCACCGTTCGCCCGTGAGCGAAGCGGCGGCGGCCCACCGCCAGCGTGAAGGCGACGTCGACCAGGTCGAGGCCGGGACCCGATCGCAGGCGGTCGGCCAGCCGCCGAGTGGCCCGGTCCAGGGCGGCCGGGGAACGGGCCGAGAGAACGAGGGCGCGTGGCCGCACCGCTGCCCGGTCGAGAGAGCGCGCGGGCGCCTCCTCGAGGACGACGTGCGCGTTGGTGCCCCCGATTCCCAGCGAGCTCACCCCTGCCCGCCGGGGGACGCCGTTGCATGGCCAGTCGCTGAGGCGCCGGCTCACGTAGAACGGACTCTGCTCGAAGTCGATCTTCGGGTTCGGCGTCTCGAAGTGCAGGCTGGCCGGGATCTGCCCGTGCTCGAGGCAGAGCACCGCCTTGATCAGACTGGCGACACCGGCGGCGTGATCGAGGTGGCCGAGGTTCGTCTTCACCGACCCGAGGGCACAGAAGCCCTTCCGCGCGGTCCCCTCGCGAAACGCACGGCTCAGCCCCTCCACCTCGATCGGGTCGCCCAGCACGGTGCCGGTGCCGTGGGCCTCGACGTAGCCGATGCTCTCGGGTCGAACGCCGGCGACCGCCAGCGCCTCGGTCACCACCCGGGCGTGCCCGGTGACGGAGGGGGACGTGTAGCCGCCCTTGGCGCTGCCGTCGTTGTTGACCGCCGAGCCGCGCACGACCGCACGCACCCGGTCGCCGTCCTGGAGGGCGTCTGCCAGCCGGCGCAGCACGACCGCTCCCACCCCGCTCCCCATCACCGTCCCGCTGGCTTCGGCGTCGAACGTCCGCGTGTGTCCGTCGCGCGAGAGGATCCCGCCCTCCTGGTGCAGATAGCCCGACGGCGTGCCGACACGCACCGAGACGCCGCCGGCGAGCGCGAGGTCGCACTCGCCGCTGAGCAGGCTCTGGCAGGCGAGGTGGACGGCGACCAGGGAGGTCGAGCAGGCGGTCTGCACCGAAACGCTGGGGCCGGTCAGATCGAGCTTGTACGAGACCAGCGACGCCAGGGAATCGGGGGCGTTCACCAGGTGGACCTGCAGTCCGCCCACGCTCGCCAGCAGGTCGCGCCTCGGCTGCAGGTGCTGCTGAAGGTACTCGCTGGCGCTGCCCCCCGCGAAGACGCCGACCGGACCGCCCAGACGGCGCGGATCGTGGCCGGCGTCCTCCATGGCGGCCCAGGCCGTCTCCAGGAAGATCCGCAGCTGCGGGTCCATGACCTCGGCCTCCCTGGCACCGATGCCGAAGAAGGCCGCGTCGAACAGCTCGACCTCCTCGAGAGTCGAGGCGGCGGCGACGAAGCGCGGCGAGGAGCGCACCCGATCGGGGACACCCGCCGCCCGAAGCTCGTCGGTCGAGAGCATCCTCACCGCCTCGCGTCCGTCCCGAAGCAGCGCCCAGAAGGCCTCGACGTCGGGCGCCCCGGGCAGGCGGGCGCTGAGGCCGATGATGGCAACCGCGTTCTCGCCCTGGTCCTGGCTCACCGCGCCCTCATCACCGTTCCGCCGACTCGGGACGGCGCGCCAGGCGCTGCCGTCCGAGCATCTCCGCCCGCACCGCGCCGCGCCGGCCGGAGGAGGCCAGCGGGGAGGCATCACCCCCGTCGCCGGCGCGGCCGACCAGGGCCGCGATCGTGGGCGACTCGTAGAGCCGCACCAGCGAGATCGAGACGCCGCTCCTCTCCTTGAGCAGGCCGACGAGCCGGAGCGCGGCCAGGGACTCGCCGCCCAGCTCGAAGAAGTTGTCCGTCACGCCCACCGCCTCGATCCCGAGGATCTGCTGCCAGGCCTCGGCCAGGGCGCGCTCCGCGTCGCTGCGCGGCGCCACGTAGTCGTTCTGCAGCACGGGTCGTGGGTGGCGCGACGCCGGAGGCGGCGGCGGCGCGGCGGCGGGTTCCGCGGCTTCGCGGCGCGACCTCTCGGCCAGCCGACCCTCGAGCGCGCGCGTGGAGACGAGGAGCCTGGGCTGCCGCGCGGCGAGGGCGCGCTCGAAGACCGCCGCCCCCTCGGCGTTGGTGACGCCGTGACGCAGCAGCTCCCCCCTCTGCGCCTCTCCCTGCACCGGCAGCTCGACCCTCAACGCCATGCCGGCCTCGCGCCAGGTGTCCCAGGCCAGCGAGAGCACCGGCGTGCCGCCCGCCCGGGCCGCGCTCTGCGCGAAGGCGTCCTGGAAGGCGTTGGCGGCGGCGTAGTCGGCCTGGCCGATCGCGCCGAGCGTCCCGGTCAACGAAGAACACAGCACGATGAAGTCGGGCGGATGGTCGCGCAGGAGGTCGTGGAGCACGAGCGTTCCCTTCACCTTCGGCGCCAGCACCTCGCGTGCCTCCGCGAGCGGCCGCAGCTGGGCGAGGCCGCCGCCGGGTACCCCCGCGGCGTGCACCACACCGTCGATCCTGCCGAAACGCCGCCGCGCCTCCGCCACCACGCCGGCCATCTGCGCGCGGTCGGCGACGTCCGCGCGGGCGACGACGACCTCGGCCCCCGCGTCCTCCATGCGCGCGATCGCCTGGATCCGCGTGGTGGTGGGATCCGTCTCCCCGCGGGCACACCGTGCAGGCCACTCGCCACGCTCCGGGAGGCCCGAGCGTGAGACCAGGACGAGGCGCGCCTGCGCCCGGTGCGCGAGGTGCTCGGCCAGAGCCAGCCCGACGCCTCCCAGGCCTCCGGTGACGAGGTAGGCGCCGCCCTGGCGGACGAGGCCGGAGGTCAGGGCGTCCCCCGAGGACCGCAGCCGCTCGACGGCCGGCAACCAACGGTGCCGCCCACGCAAGGCCACCAGCGGTTCGCCGCCATCCGCTGCCAGCTCCACCATGAGGAAGCGCACGCTCTCGGCGTCGGGCTCGGCAGAATCGAGGTCGATGCAGCGAACGCCCAGAGACGGATGCTCCATCCCCAGGACGCGGGCGGCGGCGAGGACGGCGCCGTTCGCTGGATGAAGGCACTCCGAGCCGGACACGTCGTGCGCACCGACCGTGACCAGCGCGAGTCGCGCGCCCGACCGGTCGTGCCGGCCCAGCGCTCGGGCGAGACACAAGAGATCGAGGACGCCCTGCTCTCCGTCCCTCGGAGGGTCGACTCCCCACAGGTGGACGAGCCGCGGCGGAGCGTCCTCGTCGCTGGCGAGCTCCTCCAACAGCCGTCGATAGTCGTCGTCTTCGGACCGCCGGAGGCGCCACCGCGCCGGGCCAGACCGCTCGTAACGGTCGGCTGCTTCGACGCAGGAGACCGACGCCCCGGCCGCGCGCAGCCGCTCGGCCAACGCAGCGGCGAGCCCGTGCCCGTCTGCGAAGAGCACGAAGGAACCCCGGACCTCGGCTGGTGCGACCGGCGCCGCACGTCGCCAGGAAGGCACGTAGAGCCACTCGGCCGGGTCTTCCCGTCGCTCGCGGCTCCTGCTGACGGCCGACGCCGCTGCCGGCTCGATCCAGTAGCGCCGCCGCTCGAACGGGTACGTCGGAAGCGAGACGCGCTGGCGTCGACGGCCGGCGAAGAACGCCGGCCAGTCCAGCTCCACCCCGGCTTCCCAGAGCCGGCCGGCCGCCTCCAGGAACGACTCCGCCTCGCCTCGGTCGCCGCGTCGGGCGAGTGAGGCGACCACCGTGAGCCTCGCTGGCGCCTGGCGGCGGACGAGCGCGGCCAGGGTGTCGCCGGGGCCGACCTCCAGCAGGACGCGCCGCGGCTCGCTCAGCAGCTCCCGCACGCCGGCGGCGAACTGCACCGGCTCCCGCAGCTGCCGAGCCCAATACGACGGGTCGGTGGCCTGCTCGGCGGTGATCCAGCGTCCCGTCACGCTCGAGACGAACGGCACCGCCGGGGGCCGCAGGCGGACTGCGGCCACCCGGTCCCGGAACGGTTCCAGGGCGCCGTCCATGGCCGAGGTGTGGAAGGCGTGCGTGGTGGCGAGTCGCCGGCAGGCGATGCCCTTCTCCTCGAGGCGATTCCGCCAGAAGTTGATCGCTTCCTCGGACCCGCCGATCACGGACTGGCCCGGACCGTTCACCGACGCCAGCTCCACTGCCGGACCCGCGAGCGCCGGCAACGCCTCGGGCGCAACCCCGACCGCGAGCATCGCTCCCGCGGGGCAGCCGGCCATCAGCCGTCCCCGCTCGACGAGGAGGGCCAGGGCGTCGTCGAGGTCCATCACGCCGGAGAGGCAGGCCGCCACGTACTCGCCCACGGAGTGCCCCAACATCGCCTGCGGCCGGACCCCGTGTGCGATCCACGTCCGGGCCAGCGCGTACTCCAGCGAGAAGAGGGCCGGCTGGGCTAGCGCGGTGCCCGCGAGCGCCTCCTCGGCGGCAGCGCGGCGTTCCTGCGGTGGATGGAGCGTGTCGCGCAGGTCCAAGCCGAGCCTCGGTCTCAGGGCCGCCGCGCAGGCGTCGAGCTCGGCCCTGAAGGTCGCGTCGACGGCATGGAGCTCCCGCCCCATTCCTATGCGCTGTGCGCCCTGTCCCGTGAACAGGAACGCGGGGGCGAGGCCCGCCTCGGCCATCCGGCCCGGTCCGGCCGCGACCGCTTCCAGGGCGCGAACGGCGTCTGCGCAGTCCCGGGCCACCACCGCTGCCCGCCACTGCAGCGCCCGCCGGCCGACCGCCAGCGTGTAGGCGGCGTCGGGCAGCGCGTCCACAGCGCCGATCCGCAGGTGGGCAGCGAGGTTGCCGCGCGCTGCCTGCAGTGCGGAGGGCGTGCGCGCCGAGACGACCAGGAGCTGCGGGCGGTCGTCGGGTTCCGGTGTCGGCGGCGACGGCGCCTCCTCCAGCACCACGTGGACGTTGGTGCCGCCCATTCCGAACGAGCTGACGCCGGCACGCCGCGGCTCCTCGCCCGCCGGCCAGTCGCGCAGGCGGGTGTTGACCTCGAACGGCCCGGCCGCGAAGTCGATCCGCGGGTTCGGCCGCTCGAAGTGCAGGCTCGGAAAAAGCTGGCGGTGCCGCAGGGACAGCGCGGCCTTGAGGAGGCCGGCCACGCCCGCCGCTGCGTCGAGATGGCCGAAGTTGCTCTTCACCGAGCCGATGGCGCAGCGGCTGCGACCGCAGGCCGCGGCGAACGCCTGGTTGAGCGCGGCGAGCTCGATCGGATCACCGAGGGCGGTGGCGGTGCCGTGGGCCTCGACGTAGCCGACGGTGGCGGGTTCGACTTCCGCCGAGGCGAGTGCCGCGCGGATGACCTCCGCCTGTCCTTCGATCCGCGGCGCGGTGTAGCCGAGCTTGCCCGCGCCGTCGTTGTTGATGGCGGAGCCGCGGATGACGGCCTGGACCGGGTCCGCGGACTCGAGCGCGTCCGCCAGGCGCCGCAGGACGACGACGCCCACGCCGTTGCCGGGCACGGTGCCCTGGGCACGCTCGTCGAAGGTCCGGCAGTGGCCGTCCGGCGAGGCGATCCCCTCTTCCTGGTAGAGGTAGCCGGTGCGGTGCGGCACCCGCACCGAGACCCCGCCCGCGATAGCCAGGTCACAGTCGCCGGCGAGAAGCGCCTGGCAGGCCAGGTGGACCGCCGCCAGCGAGGTGGAGCACGCCGTCTGCACGACCACGGCCGGCCCCCGCAGGTCGAGCTTGTAGGCCACCCGGGTGGCCAGAAAGTCGCGGTCGTTGGCGATCAGGATCTGGAACGGATCGACCACCCCTCGCAGGGCGGCGTTCGACGAGAGCATGCCGGCGTAGCCGCTGTTGCCGAGTCCCGCGTAGACGCCGATCGTCCCCTCGAAGCGGTCCGGGTCGCAGCCGGCCCGCTCGAGCGCCTCCACCGCCCGCTCCAGGAAGAGCCGCTGCTGGGGGTCGATCAGCTCCGCCTCCCTAGGCGTGTAGCCGAAGTAGTCGGCGTCGAAGTCCTCGATCCCGTCGAGCACGGCCCCTGCCCGGACGTGCCGCCGGTCAGCCAGCAGATCCGGGCGGACACCGGCGTCGCGCAGCTCCTCTTCGTCGAAGAAGCGGATCGACTCCACCCCGCGCCGCAGGTTGTCCAGGAAAGCCTCGAGGCTGCGGGCGCCCGGGAAATGGCAGCTCATTCCCACGATCGCGACCTCGAGGCCGGTGGCTCCGCGGGCGGGCGCGCTCACAGGCTCGCCTCTCGCGCTGCGGCGGCCGGCCCTCTCGCCTCGACCTGGCCCTGGCCGGGCTGGCAGCTGGCCGCGAGCTGCTCGAGCGTCTGGAAGATGAGGTCGCGTGGGCCGAGGCGAGCCCCGGTTCGCTTCTCTATCTGTGCGATGACCCGCAGCGACAGCAGCGAATGGCCGCCCAGGTCGAAGAAGTTGTCGTGGACTCCCACCCCCTGCAGGCCCAGCGCCTCCTGGAAGACGGAGGCGATCAGCATCTCCATCGCAGTCCGCGGGGGAACGAGAGCCTCACCGGCCTCGGCAGGTCGTCCGCCCACGCCTTCCAGCGCGCGGCGATCGACCTTGCCGTTCGCGGTCAGCGGCAACGCGTCCAGGATCGCGAAAGACGAGGGCACCATGTGGCCGGGGAGTGCCTTCTTGAGCGACCGCCGCAGCTCCGTCATCGTCGGTGCCCCCTCGCCGAGCACCAGGTGCGCCGTGAGCTGGCGGTCGCCGGAGGCCTGCTCGCGCACCGTGACCACGGCGGCCTCCACTCCAGGACAGCCGCAGAGCACCGCCTCGATCTCGCCCAGCTCGATGCGGAAGCCGCGGATCTTCACCTGCTGGTCGATGCGGCCGAGGTACTCCAGGAGCCCGTCCGCACGGCGTCGAACCTGGTCGCCGCTGCGATAGAGGCGGTCACCCGGCTCGCTCCCGAAGGGGTCCGGCACGAAGCGCTCGGCGGTGAGCTCCGGCCGCTCGAGATAGCCCCGGGCCACGCCTGCCCCGCCGATGTAGAGCTCCCCGGCCACCCCCGGCAGGACGGGCTCCATCTGCGGGTCGAGGACGTGCAGGCGAGTGCGCGGGATGGCGCGTCCGATCGGGATCGGCCCGGGCGTGGCGTCTCCCGCCGCAAGCTCGTGGACGCAGCAGCCGACGACCGTCTCGGTCGGACCGTACTCGTTCACGATGCGAGCCCCGGGTGCGTGGGCCCGCCAGAAGGCGAGCGCCTCGCCCAGCAGCGCCTCCCCGCCGACGACGTAACAGCGCGCGGCTCGGCTCACCTGCGTCGGGGCGAGCTGCGCTTGGAGCAGTTCCAGGTGGGCGGGGGTGATCTTCACCAGCGCGTAGTCGTGTCCGCCGCCCATCGCCTCGCCGAGGGCGTCCGCGTCACGCAACAGGACGACCGGCTGGCCCGCGAGCAGAGGACAGAACAGGCTGGTGACGGTGAGGTCGAACCCGATCGAGGAGTGAACCGGTGATCCGCCAGCGCCCGCGGTCACGTAACGCTCCGCCGCCCAGGAGACGTAGTGAGCGAGGCCCCCGTGCGTGATCATCGCGCCCTTGGGCCGTCCGGTGGAGCCGGACGTGTAGATCACGTAGGCGAGCTGTTCTGGCGCCGGCGCTTCGCCGAGAGCCTCCCCGTCGCCGGGCGCGGTCTCGAGCTCGTCGACGTGCAGTCGCCGGGCCGGAACGCGCGCGAAGCCGCTCTCGAGCGACGCCTCGGTCAGCAGCAGCCGCGCCCCCGAGTCTTCGACGATGTACGCGAGACGCTCCTCGGGCTGACCCGGATCCAGCGGCACGTAGGCGCCGCCCGCCTCGAGCACGCCGAGCAGCGCCACCATGAGCCGCCAGGACCGCTCCAGGCAGACGGCGACGCGTACTTCCCGCCCGACGCCCTGCCGACGCAACGACGCGGCCAGCCGTCTGGCACGACGATCCAGCTCGGCGAAGGTGAGGCTCACCCTGCCGTCGACGACCGCGACGGCGTCCGGCGTCCGCCGGACCTGGTCCCAGAACAGCTCGGGCAGGGAGAGCGCGGGGGCCGGCAGAGCCGGTCCGGCGCCCTCGTCGACGAGCCGCTGCCGCTCGAGGGGGTCCAGCAGGGGCACCCGGGAGACACGCTCGTCGGGGTTGGCGACCACCGCCTCGAGCAGCCGGCGCAACGCCGCCGCCAGCCTCCGCACGGTGGGCGCGTCGAACACGTCGGCGCTGTACTCGAACGCGCCCGCGAGGCCGCTCGCATCTTCCCAGAGGAAGAGCGTGAGGTCGAAGCGGGCCGTGCGGCGCTCGAACACCAGCGGCTCGACGGCGAGGCCGGGGAGCGCCAGGCCGGGCAGCGGCGCGTTCTGCAGCACGAACATCACCTGGAAGAGGGGGTTGACCGCGGTGTTGCGCTCCGGGTGCAGCTCGGAGACGAGCCTCTCGAAGGGCAGGTCCTGGTGGGCGTAGGCGCCGAGGGCCACCTCGCGCACCCGCGCCAGAAGCTCGCGGAAGGTGGGGTCGCCGGCCACGGAGGTGCGCAGCACCAGCGTGTTCACGAACAGCCCGACCAGACCTTCGGTCTCGCTGCGGTTGCGCCCGGAGATGGGCGACCCCACGGCGATGTCATCCTGGGCCGTCACCCTGTGGAGCAGGGCCTGGAACGCGGCCAGGAGCGTCATGAAGAGCGTGGCCCGCTCACGCCGCGCCAGCGCGTTCAGCGCCTGGGCGAGCGACACCGGCAGGCGGAAGGGCTCGTGGCCGCCGCGGGCACTGCGACGGACCGGCCGCTGGCGGTCCGTGGGCAGGCGGAGCGGCGGCGTCCCGCCGGCCAGCTGCTTCCGCCAGTAGTCGAGCTGCCGCTGCAGTTCCCCCCCGTCGATGCTGGCCCGCTGCCACTCGGCCCAGTCCGCGTACTGCACGCTCAGCGGCGCCAGAGGCGAGACCTCGCCCGCGGCGAAGGCCCGGTACAGGGTCCCCAGCTCGCCGACGATGACGCCGAGCGACCAGGCGTCCGAGACGATGTGGTGCATCGTGAGGACGAGGACGTGGTCCTCCTCAGCCAGCCTCAGCAGCCGCGCCCGCACCAGCGGCCCCTGCGCCAGGTCGAACGGCTGCTGCACGGCCGCCGTGGCCCGGCGGCGGGCTTCGCTCTCTGCCTCGGGACCCGCAGCCGCCAGGTCCTCGAAAGCCACCTCGAAGGCCGACGGGGCGGCGATGCGCAGCACCGGCTCGCCCTCGGCGTTCACGAAGCTCGTGCGCAAGGCCTCGTGCCGCCCGACGACCTCGCCCAGGGCGCTCTCGAGCGCCGGCCGGTCCAGGGCGCCCCGCATGCGGATGGCGCCGGCGATGGTGTAGGCAGGCGAGCCGGGATCGAGCTGCTCCAGGAACCACAGCCGCTCCTGCGCGAACGACAGGCGCAGCGGCCCCTCTCGCGGCACCGAGGCGAGCGGCGGCGCCACCGCCGCTGCCGTCCGTCCCTCGGACTCGATCCAACCGCTGATTCCGGCGACGGTCGGGGTCTCGAAGAACCGTCGCAACGGCAGCTCCAGGCCGAGCGCGTCGCGCAGGCGCGAGAGCAGCTGCGTCGCCAGGATCGAGTGCCCGCCCATCTCGAAGAAGTCGTCGTGGATCCCGACCTCGCGGGCGCGCAAGACCTCCCGCCACAGGCCGGCCAGCTCCGCCTCGAGAGGCGTGCGCGGAGGAACCAGGGCCCCGGGCTCGGACCGAGCCGGACCCGGAGACGGCAGGGCTCGCCGGTCGACCTTGCCGTTCGGGGTCAGCGGCAACGCGTCGACCCGGACGAAGCTCGAGGGGACCATGTAGTCAGGCAGGCGCTGCCGCAGGAACGCGCGCAGCTCGGCGGCCGAGGGGGCACCCCTGTTGCGCGCGACGAAGCAGGCGAAGAGGCGCTGCTCGCCCGTCGGGTCGGCGCTCGCGGAGGCCGCGCAGGCGCTCACCCCGGGATGCGCGCCCAGCGCGGCTTCGATCTCTCCCAGCTCCACGCGGAAGCCGCGCACCTTCAGCTGATGGTCGATTCGGCCGAGGTACTCGAGGCGCCCGTCCGGGCGGAGGCGGACGCGATCGCCCGTCCTGTAGACCCGGCTGCCGGGATCGACCGCGTACGGGTCGGGCACGAACCTCTCGGCCGTGAGCGCGGGCAGCCCCAGGTACCCGCGGGCTACACCCGCGCCTCCGATGTACAGCTCGCCGGGGACGCCCATGGGCACCGGCTCTCCCCGGCCGTCGAGCACGTAGAGCTGCGTGTTGGCGATCGGGCGGCCGAGGGTCACCGGCCGCTCCGCCACCACCTGCTCCAGCGCCGACCAGACAGTGGTCTCGGTGGGGCCGTAGAGGTTGTAGAGCGCGCGCCCGCGAGAAAGCAGCTCCCGCGCCAGCTCGGGGCCGAGCGCTTCGCCGCCGCAGAGGAGCGTGAGGCCCGGGCGACCACGCCAGCCCCCCTCGACGAGCATCCGCCAGGTGGCGGGTGTCGCCTGCATGACGGTGGCTCCCCAGCGCTCGAGCGCGGCGGCCAGCCGCCGGGCATCTTGAGCCGTCTCGCGGCTCGCCAGCACGAGGCGCGCCCCGCGGACCAGCGGGAGGTAGACCTCCAGGCCCGCGATGTCGAAGGACAGCGTCGTCACCGAGAGCAGCACGTCGTGGGGACCGATTCCGGGCTCGCGTTCCATCGCTGCCAGGAAGTTGGTGAGAGCGCAGTGCGGGACCTCGACGCCCTTGGGCCTTCCGGTCGACCCCGAGGTGTACAGCACGTAGGCCGCGGCCCGCGGGTCGACGGCCGGCAGGGACGCGCCGTCGCCTGCGGCAGAGGCGTCATCCACAAGGTCTTCCGCGCGGTCGAGCAGAAGCGGCCGCACGCCCGTGCGCGGCAGCGTGTCCAGGAGCGCGGTCTGAGTGACGACGAGATCGATGCGGGCGTCCTCACGCATGAACGCCAGGCGCGCGGGTGGAAACGCCGGATCGAGCGGCACGTAGGCGGCCCCGGCCTCGAGAACGCCGAGCAGGGCCACCACCATCTCCACCGTGCGGTCCATCGCGATGCCGACCCGAGCGCCGGGGCCGGTCCCCAGCCGCCGCAGCCGGCGGGCCAACCGCCCGGAGTAGAGCGCAAGCTCGCGGTAGCTCAGCGAACGCCGCTCGTCATTCACCGCTACCGCGTCCGGCGTCCGCTCGGCCTGTGAGGAGATCCGGGCGGCGACGGTAGAGGCCTCGACCGCAACGCTCGTCTCGTTCCACTCCCGCAGAACGCGCGTCCTCTCGGCGGCGGGCATCAACGGCAGCCGCGACACGGGCTGGTCGGGCTCCCCCACCACGCCGTGCAGCAGCGTCTCCAAGTGGACCGCCAGCCTCGCCACGGTCGATGCATCGAACAAGCCGGTCGCGTACTCCAGGTAGCCGCGCAGCCCTTCCGGCGTGTCCATCAGGTACAGCGTCAGATCGAACGCCGCCATGCCGGTCTCCGTGACCACGCGCTGGTCGGGCCGAGGCCGTGCGGCCAGCGCCTCGAGCGGTGTGTTCTGGAGGACGAAGAGCACCTGGAAGAGCGGCGAGCGGCTCAGGTCTCGCTGGGGCTGCAGCTCCGCGACCAGCTGCTCGAAGGGCAGCTCCTCGTGGGCGAACGCCTCGAGCGACACCCGCCGGACCCGGGCGAGCAGCTCGCGGAAGCTCGGGTCGCCAGAGATGTCGCTGCGGATCACGAGCGTGTTCAGGAAGAGGCCGGGCATGCGCTCGGTCTCGATCCAGCTCCGCGTGCCGGCAGGGACGCCGACCGCGACGTCCTCCTGCCCGGTGTAGCGGGCGAGCAGCGCCTGGAAGGCGGCCAGCAGGACCATGAACACGGTCGCCCCCTCCTGGCGCGCCAGGTCACGTAGACGCTGCGAGAGGTCGGCCGGCAGGTCCAGCCAGTGCACGTCGCCGTCGTGGCCCTGGACGGAGGGCCGGGGTCGATCGGTGGGCAGCTCCAGCGGGGGGACACGCGCCAGGTGGCGCCTCCAATAGGCGAGACAGCGGTCCCGGACGGCGCCCTGGAGGTACTCCCGCTGCGCCACGGCGAAGTCCCCGTATTGCGCGGCCGGCTCCGGCAATGGCGACGGGCGTCCCTCGCGAAACCCGACGTAGAGCGCCAGGATCTCCTCGATCAGGAGTGCGATCGACCATCCGTCGGTGACGATGTGGTGCTGGTTCAGCAGCAGTTCGTGCTCGGCAGGGCCCAGACGCAGCAGGAACGGACGGAAGAGTGGCCCCCGCTCGAGGTCGAACGGCCGTCGCGCCTCGCGGCTCCTCGCCTGCGCCGCGGCCGTCTGCCTGTCCTCCCCTGCGATGGCGCTCAGGTCCAGCAAGCCCGGGACCACAGGCGCCGGGTCGCCCACGACCTGCACCGGGCTGCCGCCCTCGAGCGCGAACGTGGTGCGCAGGATCTCGTGACGCCGCACCACCTCGCCGAGGGCGCGCTCGAGCGAGGCCGGGTCGAAGGGCGCCGGCAGATCGAGGCGGGTCTGCAGGTTGTAGGCGACGCTCTGCGGCTCGAGCTGCTGGAGGAACCACACCCTCTCCTGGGCGAAGGAGAGGGGCGCCGTCCGGCTGTCACGTCGGCGCAGCCGCGGCCGCGAGGGCGTCTCCGGCGACGCCGCCTCGGCAAGCCAGGCCAGGATCTCCGGCTTGCGGCGGGCGATCTCCGCCTGCAGCGCTTCGCTCAGCGCGCCAGCGGGCGCGCTCACGCGAAGGCGCTCGCCTTCCGCCCAGCAGCGCACGTCCGACCGGCGCAGCTCCGCCAGGAACTCGACCATGCTCAGGCGGCCCGGCGGCGCCATCCCCACCGTCTCACTCATCCGCAGCCTCTCCCGGCGCTCCGCGCTTTTGGACCTGTCGCCGCCGCGCCAGCCGCTGGCGGCTCTCCTCCCTCTTGGCGGTCTCGTCGGCCGCGGGGAGGGCGAGGGGGACTGCGGCTGCCGGCCGGTCCAGCCGTGCCGCGAGCGAGCGGATCGTCGCGTGCTCGAAGAGGTCGAGGACGCGGAGTCGCTGCTCCGGGAACGTCCGCGCCAGTCGCTCGTGGACCTGGATCAGCAGCAGGGAGTGGCCGCCCAGATCGAAGAAGCTGTCGTCGATGCCGATCGCGGCAGTCCCCAGCACCTCGCGCCACACCGCCGCGACCGTCCGCTCCACCTCGGTCGCCGGGGCCGCCACGTCCCCGAGGCGCTCGACGGCGGACGGAGGCGCAGGCAGGGACCGCCGGTCCAGCTTGCCGTTGGGGGTCAAGGGCAGCGCGGGAAGGGCGACGAAGGCCGCGGGCACCATGTACTCCGGCAGACGCCGCCGCAAGTGGTCCCGCAGGCCGTCCCAGCCCTCGCCGCCACCACGGGCACCGACGACGTAGGCGACCAACTGCCGGCCGCCCGCGGGCTCCTCCCGCAGCAGGACGGCGGCGTCGCGCACCTCGGCGTGCTCGCGCAGCGCCGTCTCGATCTCCCCCAGCTCGATCCGGAAACCTCGCAGCTTCACCTGGTGATCCGCGCGGCCGAGGAACTCGAGCGTTCCGTCCGGGCGGCGCTTCACCAGGTCGCCGGTGCGATAGAGCCGCGCGCCGGGCGTGCTGCCGAAGGGATCCGGCAGGAAGCGCTCCGCCGTCAGGGCAGGGCGCCGCCAGTAGCCGCGCGCGAGACCGTCGCCGCCGAGAAAGAGCTCGCCGCTCACGCCCAAGGGCACTGGCTGCATCCCGGCGTCGAGCACGTAGGCGGTGGTGTTGGTCAGCGGCAGGCCGATCGGGACCGTCGCCTCGCTCGCGGCCAGTTCACGCACGTGATGCCAGGTGGCGAAGGTGGTGGTCTCGGTCGGCCCGTAGACGTGCAGGAGACGCTGCGGCGGAGCACTGGAGAGCACGGCTCGCACCCACCGCGGGTCCACCGCCTCTCCACCGAACATCAGCGTCTTCAGGCCCGCGAACGCACCTGGCGCGTCGCGCGCCAGGACGTTGAACAGGGCCGTGGTCAGGAACAGGGTGCTGATGCGCTGCTCGCGCAGCTCTGACGCGAAGTCCGAGGGCCGCAGCGTCACTTCCCGCTCCAGGCCCACCACGCAGCCGCCGTGGAGTAGCGGCCCCCACAGCTCGAAGGTCGCCGCATCGAAGGAGGCGTTCGAGGCCTGGGCCACCCGATCGTGCTCCTCCAGACGCACGTAGTTCGTGTTCAAGACCAGGCGGCCCACGGCGCCGTGCGGCACGCACACGCCCTTCGGCTCCCCGGTCGACCCGGAGGTGTAGATCACGTAGGCGAGGTGGCCGCCCCCCGCTCCCGCGTCGAACGCCGCGTCGCCTTCCGCCTCGATCGCCGAGCGCTCACCGTCGAGGCTCACCAGCGTCGGCCCGTGCGGCGGCAGCCGCGCCCGCAGCGCCTCCTGGGTGACCACCACGTCCACGGCCCCGTCGCGCAGCATGAAGGCGAGGCGCTCCTGCGGGTACGAGGGATCGAGCGGCAGGTATGCCGCGCCGGCCTTGAGGATCCCGAGCGTCGCGACCGGCAGCGCCGCCGAGCGCTCCAGGCACAGCCCCACCCGCGACTCCAGCCCCACGCCGAGCCGGTGCAGGCGCCGTGCGAGCTGGTTCGAGCGCCGGTCCAACTCGCGGTAGCTCAGGCGCTCGGCGCCAAAGCTCGCCGCCACGGCGTCCGGCGTTCGCGCGGCCTGCGCGGAAAACAGGGCCTGGAGACCGGCCGCGCGCGGATAGTCGGAGGCCGTCTGGTTCCAGCCCTCGACGAGCTGCCGGCGCTCGCGTGCGTCGAGCAGGCCCAGCGCCGACAGCCGCGTGTCCGGCGCGGCCACTGCTGCGGCCAGGCACCGCGTGTAGTGCTCGAGCATCTGGTCGAGCGTCGCAGCCTCGAAGAGGTCCGAGTTCGCTGCCAAGGCGGCGACCAGACCGTCCCCGCCTTCCCGCAGCACCAGCGTGAGGTCGAACTTCGCCCGCCCCCCTTCCATCTCCTGCGCCGACACCTGAAGACCGGAAAGCTGCACGCTCTCCTGCGCTGCCATCTGCAGCGCGAAAGCCACCTGGAAGAGCGGGTGGTGGCTCGCCGAGCGCTCCGGATTCGTCTCCTCCACCAGCTTCTCGAAGGGCAGCTCCTGGTGCGCGTACGCCCCCAGCGCCGTCTCGCGCACGCGCGCCACCAGCTGCCTGAAGCTCGGATCCCCGCTCAGGTCCGTACGCAACACCAGCGTGTTCACGAAAAACCCGATCAGTCCCTCCAGCTCCCGGCGCGTCCGCCCCGCGATCGGCGTCCCCACCACCACGTCCGTCTGCCCGCTGTAGCGCCACAAGAGAGCCTTGAAGGCGGCCAGCAGCACCATGAACAGAGTCGCCCCCTCGCGCCGCGACAGCTGGCGAAGCTCCTCCAGCAGGGCTGGCTCGAGCGTCCGACGCACCGTCCCTCCGCGCCCGCTGCGGATCGTGGGCCGCGGCCGATCGCTCGGCAGCTCGAGGACCGGCGGTGCGCCGGCCAGGCGCTGCTTCCAGTAGTCGACCTCGGCCTGCAGCGCCTCTCCCTGCAGCGCCTGGCGCTGCCAGGCCGCGTAGTCCGCGTACTGCAGCGGCAGCTCCGGGAGCGGAGACGGCCGTCCGGCGGCGAAGGCGTCGTAGAGCGCTGCCAGCTCGCGCACGAGCACACCCACCGACCACGCGTCGGAGGCGATGTGGTGCAGCGTCAGGACGAGAACGTACTCTTCCGCGCCGAGCCTCAGCAGGGCGGCGCGCAGGGGCGGTTCGCCAGCGAGGTCGAACGGCACTCGCGCCTCCCCCGCCAGGCGACCGGAGAGGGCCGCGTCGCGCTCCGGCGCGCTCAGAGAGGCGAGGTCTTCGGTCCGGAACCAGAGGCAAGGGGGCGCCAGGACAGCCACGGGCCGGCCGGCCTTCACCGCGAACGCGGTGCGCAGCACCTCGTGTCGCGCCACCACCTCTTCCAGCGCCCGACGCAGCGCTTCGACCTGCAGGCGTCCCTCGAGACGCACGGCGAAGGGGATGTTGTAGAGCGGGCGCTCCGGCTCCAGCGCGTTCAGGAACCACATCCGCTCCTGGGCGAACGAAAGCGGGACGACGACGCGGTCCGCCCGACGCGGGATCGACGCGGGCGCGGCCGGTTCGAGGCTCTCGCGCTCGAGCAGGAGCGAAAGCAGCTCGCGGTCCTCCGCGGAGAAGTCGGGCACGCCGCCGGGCTCGGTCTCGCTGCTCATGCGCGCTCGCGCAGCTCCCGCTCGCGCTGCAGCAGCGAACGCCGCTCTTCCGGCGACAGGCTCTTCAGCCGCTGCACCACCTGCGCCACCTTCTCCGCTCGTCCGCTCTTCCCGCCGGCCGAGGCCACGCGCTCGGCGAGACCCGCGACCGTCGCGGCCTCGAACACGTCGCGCAGCGCCACCTCGACACCGAAGGTCTCCCGCAAGCGCGTGGCGATCTGCGTCGCCAGCAGCGAGTGCCCGCCCAGCTCCAGGAAGCCGTCGTGGACGCCAACCTCCTCGATGCCGAGGAGCGTCTGCCAGATGCCGGCGATCGAACGCTCCACCTCGTTGCGCGGAGCGACATACGCGCCGCTGAGCTCGCGCCGGGGGTGCCGCGTCGCCGCCGCTGCCGCCGACTCCGGCGGCTCTTCGCGCTCGACCCAGCGGCCGCCCCGCGCCGCCAGGTCCGCGGTCGAGATCAGCACTCGTGGCGTCGGTCGGCCGCCGAGCAGGCGCTCCAGCACGGCGATGCCCTCGGCGCGGCTCATGGCGAGAGCCGCCAGGGGAGTCGCCGGGCGCGCGCCGCCCTCTTCCCCGAGCCACCAGCCGTCCCAGCCGACGCTCGTCCAGCCCGCCTCACCGGCCTGCCGTCGCTGGACGGCGACGCCGTCGAGGTAGAGGTTCGCCGCCGCGTACGCCGCCATCCCCAGCCCGCCGAGGGCCGTGGAGAGCGAGGACATCAGAACGCAGAAGTCCAACGCGCGCCCGGCCAGCACCTGCTGCAAGACGTGCGTTCCCTGCACCTTGACCCGGAACTGCTCGGCGCAGGCCTGGGCCGAGAGTGTGCCGAGCGGGCCGAACGACGGCCCCGTGGTGACGCCCGCGGCGTGGACGACACCGTGGATCGGACCAAGCCGTGCTTCCGCCCCGGCAACACGAGCTTCCATGGCCTGGGCGTCGGCCACGTCGGCCTGGACGGTCACGACCTCCGCACCGAGGGACTCCAGCGCGAGCACGGCGACGATCCGCCGGCTGACGGGATCGGCCTCGCCGCGTGAGCTCACCCAATCCGCCCACTCCCCACGCTCTGGCAGGCGGCTGCGCCCGACGAGCACGAGCCGGGCGCGAGCCGATCGGGCCAGGAAGCCTGCGATCTCGAGGCCGATCCTCCCGAGGCCTCCTGTGATCAGGTAGGTCCCGCCCTCACGGATGCGGAGCCGGTCCGACAACGCCGGCGGCAGGGGCACCGGCCCGAAGTCCTCTCGCCAGAGGTGGCCATTGCGAATCGCCAGTGTCGAGCCCGGCTCCCCCGTCAGGCACTGCTCGATCACCAGGTCCAGCGTGGCGTCGTCCAGAGCGCCCGAGCCCGGCGCGGTCACGTCCAGGCTCAGGCACTCGAGGTCCGGCTGCTCCTGCGGCGCGACGCGACAGACGCCCAGCAGCGGCAGGCGCTCGGGTCGAGTGGCCTCGCCGCCGATCACCTCGTGGAGCCCGCTCGCCAGCGCCACCAGCCGCAGGGGCGACGCTCCGCGTACCTGGGCCAGGGCCTGGAGGAGCAGGCGCGCGGCGCCGAACCCCTCGCGCCAGGCGCGATCGAGGAGCTCGCCGTCCGCAGCCCCCTCGTCAGGGAATCCCGCGCTCCAGGCGTGGACGACGAGCCGCGGTTCACGCCCACACCCGGCGAGCTCCCGCAGAACGGCGCGATAGTCCTCCTCGGCCTCCGGTCGGATCGTGAACTCCTCGGCGGAGTGCCGCTCGAAGTCCCTGCCGGGATGCGCCACCGCCACGGGCTCGCCGCGCCGGCGCAGCGCCGCCGCGACCTCCGCCCCGGGGCCAGTCGCCTCAGCCAGCACCAGCCACGACCGTCGGCAACTGTCGGCCGCCTCCGCGGCAGTGGCGAAGCCGGGCGGCACCTGCCTCCAGACCGGCACCGAGCACCACTGGCCGACGTCGCGTCGCTTCCGCGGCAGCGTCGAGCGCGGACGCGCCTCAGAGGAGGGCGGCTCGACGAAGTAGCGTCGCCGTTCGAACGGGTAGGTGGGCAGGGGCACGCGGCGTCGCCGTGAACCGGCATGCAGCGTCTTCCAATCCACCTCGACGCCGCAGGCCCAGAGTCGAGCGAGGACGCGCTGCGCGGGCTCGGCCTGGCCAGCAGCCACGGTTTCCGTCTGCATCGAAGAGAGGGCGACGTGCTGCGGTCCGAACGAGGCATGCTGCCGCGCCAGCCCCGTCAACGTCGACCCGGGTCCGACCTCCAGCAACGCCGCTGCGCCGTCCGCAAGGGCGACGTCCAGCGCGTCAGCGAAACGAACCGTGCTCCGGATCTGCCGCGACCAGTAGGCGGGCTCGGTGGCCTGCTCGGCGGTGACCCAGGTCCCGGTGACGTTCGAGAGGAACGGGATGCGCGGGGCATGCAGGCGCACCGAACGCACGCGGGCTTCGAAGGCAGCCAGGATCGGCTCCGTCATCGAGGAGTGGAAGGCGTGCGAAGTGCGGAGCCGCCGGCCCTCGATCCCCCGCCCGCGCAGCTCCGACGCAGCCGCCGCGATCGCCGCCTCGGGCCCCGACAGGACGCACTGCGACGGGGCATTGACCGCCGCCAGCGACAGCGCGCCCGCGACGAGCGGCAGCACCTCCGCCTCGGGCAGCGGGACTGCCAGCATCGCTCCGCGTGGCAGGCTCTGCAGCAAACGGCCTCGCTCGGCCACGAGGCGGATCGCGTCCTCGGCGGCCATCACGCCGGCGAGGCAAGCGGCCACGTACTCGCCCACGGAATGGCCGAGGAACGCGCACGGTGAAAGGCCCCAGGCCAGCCACTGCCGCGCCAGCGCCCAGTCGAGAGCGAACACGGCCGGCTGCGTGAGCCAGGTCTCCTGCAACTGGCGCTCCGACTCCGCTTCGAGGCCGGCGGGCGGGTACAGGAGGCCCCGCAGATCGACACCGAGCTCGGGCTTCAGAAGGTCGCAGCAGCGATCCAGCTCTTCGCGGAAGACCCCGCCCTCGCGATGGAGCGCGGCGCCGGCGCCCACGCGCTGCGCGCCCTGGCCGGGGAAGAGGAACACCAGCCGCCGGCTGCCGTCGGGGGCGAAGCCGCCGAGCGACAGCGAGGGCTCCGCGTCGGATAGGGCGCGGACGGCTTCGTCGACGCCGCGGCAGAGCACGGCGCGGCGGTGGCGAAACGCGCGGCGTCCGGCCTGGAGCGTGTACGCGACGTCGGCCAGCTCGGCGTCCGACGTCGAGGGCAGGTGGGCACGCAGGCCCTCGGCGGCACGGGCGAGCGACGCCTCAGTTCGCGCCGAGAGCACCAGCAATTGCCAGCCGGCGACGGGTGCGGCGGGCGGTGCCGCCGGCGCCTCCTGCAGCACCACGTGCGCGTTCGTGCCGCCGATCCCGAAGGAACTCACACCGGCGCGCCGGGGGCCGTCCGCGGACCAGGGCTGGAGACGCGCGTTCACCCGGAAGGGAGTCGAGGCGAAGTCGATCCTGGGATTCGCCTTCTCGAAGTGCAGGCTCGGCGGGATCTCCCGCTTCTCCAGGACCAGCACGGCCTTGATCAGACCCGCGACGCCCGCGGCCGCGTCCAGGTGACCGATGTTCGTCTTGACCGACCCCAACGCGCAGGAGCCCTTGCCAGCGGTTCCGACCCCGAACGCCTGCGTCAGCGCCTCGATCTCGACGGGGTCCCCCAGCGCCGTCCCCGTCCCGTGCGCCTCCAGGTAGCCGATCGTCCCGGGCGCGACGCCGGCGTTCGCGAGTGCGGCTGCGACGACCTCGGCCTGTCCCTGGACGCTCGGCGCGGTGTAGCCGACCTTCAGCGATCCGTCGTTGTTCACGGCCGAGCCGAGGATGACGCCGCGGATCGTGTCCCCGGCCGCGAGCGCATCGGAGAGCCGCTTGAGGACCACGACCCCGACGCCGCTGCCCGAGACGGTCCCTCGCGCATCCTCGTCGAAGGCACGGCAGTGACCGTCCGGCGCCAGGATGCCCTCTTCCTGGTAGAGGTAGCCGACCTTCTGCGGGAACCCAATCGAGACGCCCCCGGCCAGGGCCATGTCGCACTCGCCGCTGAGCAGGCTGGCGCAGGCCATGTGCACTGCCACCAGCGACGTCGAGCACGCCGTCTGCACGGAGACGCTCGGCCCTCGCAGCCCCAGCTGGTAGGAGACCCGAGTCGCCAGGGAGTCCTTGTCGTTGCCCACCTTCGTCTGCAGGCCGCCAGCCGCGGCGAGGACCTCCGGACTGCGGTGGAGGTTGTTGTGGAGGTACGTGCTGATGTTCGCGCCCGCGTAGACGCCGACGGGGCCGGGGCAGCGCTCGGCGTCGTAGCCGGCGTCCTCGAGGGCCTCCCAGGCGGTCTCCAGGAACAGCCGCTGCTGCGGGTCCATCACCTCCGCCTCGCGCGGCGTGTAGGAGAAGAAGGGCGCGTCGAACAGATCCACGTCCTCGAGAATGGCCCGCGCCTTCACGTACGCCGGGTCCCGCAGCAGCTCCTCGCTCACACCCGAGCCGCGAAGCTCCTCGTCCGTGAAGAACGTCACGCACTCGCGT